>Ga0209636_10001498_pt1 | contig 23694 bp, 17 predicted proteins | sample DeeMarSWOR152_54_FD_187464 | JGI IMG/M metagenome (GOLD analysis project Ga0209636, IMG submission 187464) | Marine sediment microbial communities from White Oak River estuary, North Carolina - WOR-1-52-54 (SPAdes) (version 2) | ecosystem: Environmental > Aquatic > Marine > Intertidal zone >...
CGTCAGGAGTTGATACATCCAGTGTGGAATTGAAAGTCAATGGTGAAATAATCTTTCATAAATATATTGATTTTCGCTATGATGGTACTGGTGATACCATCAAATATACGCCCTCATCACCATTTGCTTATCAGTCTGAAGTAAGTGTGGATTTTTATGTTGCAGATTCAGCCAATAATCCGGCAGAAATGAGCTATTCGTTTTGGACCGAAGATAGCCCTATTGGGGGGGATGATCTAATTCCACCGGTTGTATTCGACCATGATCCAGCTATTTATGGTAGCATTAATGCTTTAGAGTATTCAATTAATTTCAAGATAACTGACGATTCAGGAGTTAATCGACAATCAATTTCAGTCTCCTATGCTGTAAATAATGGACAATTCACCTCATTGGGCTATCAAACAGATGGCTTAGATAAAGTAGCAGTAATTTGTGATGATTTAGCTTTTAATTATAATGATACAGTCTTTGTAAAAATTTATGCGGAAGATAAACAAGGAAATCATACTGATACTACTGGGCAGGATAGCACAGTCTGCTATTATTTTATAGTTCCGCAAGATTTTGAACCACCTCGAGTTGTATTAATTGATCCCACCCAGTTAGAAAGTGTGCAGGATTCTTTTATCGTTAGAATCGAAGATAATCTATCAGGAGTTGATATTGAAAACTCAGAAATGTACTTATGGAGTAGAAAAAGACCAAGCCAGGATAAAATTGATTTGTTATCGTATATCAAGTTTAATGATTTAAAAAATGTGGATGTCGAATACTGGCCTTGTGATCCTTATGAATACAATGATAAACTTTCTCTTAAATTCTTTTTGCAGGATAAATGTGGTAACTCAACTACGGTGACTTTTCTTGATACGATTTATACACCTAGACTATTACCTGACCTATTTGTTCTTAATTTTATTTCGTCGGCTGGAGATGAAGCCGTAAAACTGAACACAAGTGTATCATTAGAGGCTTATATAATATGTGTCAATGAAGATTGTCCCGATTCGTTTGCCGTTTGTTTTTATTTCGATGAGGCTGAAGTACCATTTCATACTGCCTGGATAAAAGGTCTAACAAAGGAAGAATTCCATCTTTTAAATACTTCTCATGTGATTACCTCTGAAGGAAACCATAAGGTTACGGTCATTGTGGATTGTATACCTACTGAAGGAAGTGTTACCGAAGAAAATGAATTTAATAATACAGCGGAAGTCATAATCATTGGAGGAGGTGCCAAATTAATCGTCCGTTCCAATCCATTTACTCCCAATGATGATGGTTTTAACGACGAGGTGGAATTTAATTTTGAACAGTTTCAGATAGAAAATCCGAATCTTAAAATCTTTGATATGCACGGTAAAAAAGTTAGAGAATTTGATAAGCCCAATAATAAAAGATTCATGTGGAACGGTTTGGATAGTAGTGGAAGAACTCTATTACCAGGCATCTATCTCTATATCCTCTCAGATAGAAATAAAGCGATTGCGAGAGGTTGTATTGTTATTGCAAGATAACAAATTAGGTGAAAATTGATGAAAAAAATTATACATATAATTTTACTAATTATGGGGGTGCTGATTTTATCTCAGCCGGGATTCAGTCAAAGCCTTATTCGGGCAAATCCGGCTGATATAATTGATCCGCAAGCACTTTTTATAAATCCTGCCATTTTACCGTACCAGAATCTTTCATTCAATCTGGGGATGAAAGTTTATCATGTTGGATTTTTGAGTGATAATAGTACAGGACTTAAATACAGTTATAACACCAATAGCTTTCCTAATGTTCTACTTAACAGAGTTGGTATTGGACTTAATTTGCAAAGTTTTAATACCCCCTATCTTAATAACACTGGAATAGGTATTTCCCTGGGTTATTCGTTGGCACCAATTTTTTCAATTGGAATTAGCGCCCATGGAAGTAATTTGCATTATGATCCTGACAAGTTTGACCTAGTTGATCTCCACGATCCTGTTTTTCAAGATGGAACTGGTCAGTGGAATATAAGTTTTGGTGCAGGACTTTTGGTTCGTCCAAATGAAAAATTGAGTATTGGTTTGAGTTGTAATAATATTAATCGACCAGATCTATCATTAATGAACGATGGCGCTAAATTGCCATTTGAATTAGATTTTGGAATTAAATACTACTTCAATAATATATTTGGTGCTTCCATGTTCAGTCATTATCAAGAGGAAGAATTAATACCTGGCATTTTTGCTGAGGTAAATATCGACAAAAAAGCATTAATCAGAACTGGATATATTGATCGATGCATGATGTTTGAAGGATATTTAAATGTTCTTAATGGTTTTGGCATAAGTTATCGTTTGGATTATCCTCTTTATGAAGTTAATGAATTTAGTTACGGCTCCCATCAACTTGGGTTTACGTGGAACATGAAATTTAATCCAGATTATACTTTTAATATTCGTGCCTCTACAGATACTGTTCGGGTCGTTAAAGAATATTCAAAAATCAGAATAAATAAAAAAGAAGACAGAAAAAAGTTGTTTTCAAATTTAGATTATTATGATTTAAAATTTCCTGAAAAGAAAACGACTGAAGAGATTCCCACTGAATCTTCAGGCGGAGCAGGTATGGCTCTTGACGATATTGCCGAATCCTTACCACATAATAATCAGTTAGAAGCATATCGCGACAACTTTTTAGAAATACGTAACAATGTTAAAAACACAAAGAAAGATTTTAAAATTGATATTTATTTTCCAGATGCCACTACCGCTGAAAGAGCAAGGGTAATAAAAAATTATTTAGTTGATAGTTTAAGATTTAAAGAAAAAGATATTAAATTACATCGTGAATCCAACGGAAATTCTAATGATTATGATTCGCAACAGGCGAAAAAGGATAGTATTCAAATTTTATTGGATAATTCAGATGATCGATTCAGTGACTCAGAATACATAGAAATATCCAGTCCTCCAATTGAAACAATGATTCCTGACAAGTTATATTTTCATATTATGAATACAAAATTAACAAGAGTTTCTAAATGGAGAATATTAATAACAAATGCTTTGAACGAACCAATCCATGAGATTACCGGTCTTCATAATATCGAAAGTCTTGTGGGGTGGGATTGTTTTAAAAATGATGGTACATTAATGGATGTTGGTAATTACTATTATCAATTTCAATACTCCACAGGTGGGGGTAGATGGATACCCAAAAATCCTAAAAGACACCGTATCGTGTTTATAAAAGTGAGCCGGGCAAAAACCATTGAAATAACCACAGATGCTATTAACGATCTAAGGATGTTAAAAGAGGTTATAATTAGACTTAAAGAGCCCTCTAATTACGTACACATGGAAGAAGATGAATAATAATTTATAATAAAACCAAAGAGGATTATTGTACTTTGCTGATTCCATCCGCCTGAGGCTGATGGAATCAGTCCAAAGCCACTTTGAATTAAGTATATGAGTAGCATTGAAACAATGAATTTTTCTTTAAATCAAAGATTGTCAGATTGAAAATATGCGTGTAAGCTAATGTAATAAATTTACTAATATACCTGCCAAGTTATTCAATAATAGTAAGATATAACTAGGGATTAAATCTTTCCATACCGATTTCCAAATTTATATTGCGATTATTTTCTATATTGATTTTTGACAAGGAGAGAGGATAATATGAAAAGAATCAAATATACTCTGATTATGATCGTTGTATTTTTAATGAATATGACCACGATATCGGCATTTTCCCAGGATACATTAGATGTCAGGGACGCCTCTTCGACAACTGCAGATTCGATTTCCTCGGCGCAACAATCAACCCAGTTACAAATGGATACCGGGAAGCGAGGTTTTTCAATCAAAACAATGTTAGAGCTTTTTAAATTAGCTAAGGGAATTGGTTATCTTTTAGTGATAGTATTTGTGTTAGGAATTTTATTTATTTTTCAAAAATGGTTTGTACTAATACGTGAACGAAATGATGCTCAAAAAATACCGATCAACAACATGAAAACGATGAGTTACGATGATATCACTAAAATGGTAACAAAAGTAAAAGAGGATAAAGTAGTATTAATCGATGATGAGGGTCAAGAAACTGAAAAAATTCCACTTCTAAAACGAATTTTCAGACGAAAAAAAGCATCAGCATTTCAATTGCTTCAAAAATTATTTAAAATATTCGACGCCCAAAAAACGACCGTTTCTTTTAATGAAGAGGCATCTAATTACATTCAATATCTGAAAGATATGTTCAATCCATTCATGACTCGATTATCATTTTTATCGGATACAGCAGGAGCGTTAGGACTTTTAGGAACAGTCTGGGGTATGTTTTTAGTTTTCTATAAAGGCTCGCCAGATCCAGAAGACACTTTACAGGGTATGGGAATTGCGTTAGCGACGACGATTATAGGTTTGGTAGTTAGTATTATCCTGAACTCTTTTACCACTGTTGTCAGCAATTTATTTGATAAACATTTAGATTTTATTAATAATATGGCTAATATCTTTCAAGAAAGAATGATGAAAGAAGAAGAAAAACAGCCAGTTAAAACGCAACCAATCATAGTAGATTCAATAGCTTTACCGGCTAGGCCAACGCCACAGCCAGTTATCTCTGAGAAGCAAATCCAATTTACTGAGGAAGCAGAAGAAGAAAAGATTCAAAAGCCAGTAACTGCTAAACCTGTATATGGTCCTCCCGCAGGAATTAAAATTATTTCAGGGGATAATCAATCTGGTGAGGTCAATACGCAATTGCCCGAAGCAATCATTGTAGAAATTCAAGATGCCAATGGAAATCCATTAGAGAATGAGACAGTTATCTTTACCGCGGAAAACGGTGCTGGTATGTTTTCTAATAATAACCGGGCTCAAAAGATATTAACCGATGAAGAGGGGCAAGTACAAACCCAATTTAGATTGGGGAAAACAGCGGGAGAGAAGACGATTCACATTTCGGTGGATGGAAGTGATAGTCGTGGTGTAAAGTTACTTGCAATAGCTAAGCCTACGCCACCGACTAAAATGATTGAATTAAAAGGAAATTATCAGACTGGTGAATTGGGTAGAAGATTACCGATACCAATTACAATTGCAATTCGCGACAGATTTGATAATCCAATTCCGATGTACCAGGTCGATTTTTCTTTAACAAAAGGAACAGGCAAATTTCAGGATAGTCAAAATGCTCATTTTACAGCCCATACAAATGAAGATGGCTTAGCTGAGGTTTATTTCATTGTTGGAAATGATCGAGGTGCTCGTGAGATAGAGGTAGAAGCTAAAAAAGTTGAACCGTCGAAAATTATATTTGAAGCGTTCGCAGTTTGAAAGAAGTTATTGAAAAACAACTCGATTTGGATAAAATTAATTTGTAAAGTTTTTAATTACATCAGAATAGCGAATTCTTTAATTCTTATATCCCATGGAATTAAGGCTTTCGCTTTTCATCAATATAGAGAGGTTGTTATGTCTAAAGGAAGTACTATTATGCGATTGATAGATATCGTGTTAATTTTACTTTTTGGCTTTTTGATCGTTAGTGAAATTAATCGAAAGAGTCCGGTAAGACTTCCCCAAAGCAATGTGAAAATAAAGCGAGAATTAGACGAAGAAGAGCTGCTTATCGTTGGAATTAAACAGGATACAACTCTCTACTTAGAAGGTGAAAATCGATTTTTAACCTCTTTTGATGAACTCTACGGCTTAATTTTGGTTAGAAACGAAAGTTTTAAAAAGCTAAATCGAAACTTCAGAGTGCGAATTCGCTCACATTGGAATTTACCCATCAAGTATACCATGCGAGTAGCAAATTTCTGCCGCAATAACAATATTCTAGTTGGTATGGATATCCATAATGTGGGTTATAAAAAATAATATTGAGGTGATTTGTGAATAAAGGCGGTTTAATAGTTAGATTAATTGATATAGTACTAATTTTGTTACTGGGATTTTTACAGATCAGCGATATTGTTCATAAAAATCAAATAAAGCTCCCTGGTCCTGCGGGGACGAAAAGAAATTTATCTGAAAAAAGTAAAATTTTACCCATAGATGTCCATGTAATGCCCGGTGATACAACAATGCCAGACATTGACCCGGAGACAGAATATTCATTAAAAAAATTAGGACAACTTTATTGTTACTATCTTCTTTATCAGGATGAGAAAGTTTATCGTATACGAACGCTCGATAAGCTTGAAGAACATCTTCTAATTACTGAGGCAACTTATGATTCGATTTCTGTGATCGTTAATCCAGATCCAAATTCTATTATCCAGGGAACAATTAACTTAATAGATATTTGTCGTCGTCATGGTTTTAAAAGAAAATTCAGATACAATGAATAAAGGACATGAATAATGAAATATAAAAATGGGACAATAGGTTGGGATCGGTTTGATGAAGATCGGTGGATTGCCGCATCAATTGCTTCCTTAATTATATTAATATTGGCATTTTTTCTATTGAAATCGATAAGAATTCCAGAGAATCCTAAAAAGGTAACCATAACTGAAGAGATCGATTTCGTTAAACCTGAGGTGAAAAAAAAGGTTATCCAACCTAAAAAAGTGCAGGAGAAAATTCCAGAAGAGAAAATCATCGAAGAAGATCCTGAAATTGTATTGAATATATTTATGGAAGTACAACAAAGCACTCCCATACTACCTCAACAAAATTTAACTTTTGCCGATGAATTCAAAATATTTGAACGAGAAGATGAAACAGTTGAACATTCTCAGGCGATCACCCAAATCACTGATGGTTTATTACTTCAGGAATCCGATTTTGACCCGATAGAGATTAATAAAGGATTATCTTCTGAATGGGATAATGATAATATAAAAAGTACCATAATAACACCTAATATAGGTGATCGTTCACTTAAAGGAAGTGCGGGAATATCCACGACTATTCGAGCTAAAGAACAAATATTATCTAATAATTTTAAAGGTTTTAAAGGTGATATCGAATGGGAAGAGATGCTTGATCCGATTTTAGAATGGATAAGCAAAAATTCATCTCCTATCGGTCAAATACCAACCTATAAATTAGCGAAAAATGATAAAACGGCAACGACTGCAAGAGAAATTGTTTCAATAAATAATGTTAAATATGAGTTATTATTAAGTTGCAAAATAGAAAAACGACAGATTACCATCTGCCTTGTAAATCTGAGCACCGGTAAATATGTGATGTTGGTTGATCAAGGATTGACTAAAACGAGCACAGTTTTCAATACCGGTAAGGTGAGAAGAGATGAAAAAGATGAGATAAATAATTTTAGAGAAGGTACATATAAAAATGCCAGAGACCCGGAAGCTCAGGAATTTATGAAAATTTTCTGGCAATGGGCAAAAACTGTAACAGAGCAAGGTTAATATTTTTAGGAATTCGATTATGGTTCTACAAAAAGCGATTTTAAAATTCATTTTTCTGCTTTTAATACTAACTAATAGTGGAATAAGTCAAGAAATCCAGCCAGACAACGAACAATTAAAAACCTTAGCGAATATCGATACGACAATATGGAAATATTTATCTGCCACTGATAGATCTCAGTGGACAATTACACAAGCAGATTCCGAAAAGGCATTGAAAGATTATTTTGTTCATGGTGCGAAAATATTCAGGGATGTGACTAACATTTACAATAAGATTGGAAAAGGAAGACTTTCCCTTGAGCAAGAAGCATCTAATCTTATTAGTTTATTGGAACAGGTAAAGGAATATTTTGAAGAAGGATTAAGAATAAATCCATTTGATAATTATATTCGAACGGGTATTACTGCAACCTACTCACGTCTTGAACAGTTATATGCATATAAAAAGGAACCAGTAAAAAGACTTCAAATTCTTAAAAACCTGCTTTGCATCAAAAAAGAACAAAAGGATCGCCTTTATTTTTATAATCACATAGGAACGATTTATAGAAGTTTTGAAATATGGGAACAGGCACGAGATAATTTTCAATTAGCTGTTGAAACAATTTTTGAAGGGGATGAATCATCAATCGATACCACAAAATTATTTGAAAATATATACTTACGAGGAGAGGCACAATTAAAATTATATCAAGATGAGCCAGCCTTAACCTCATTTACCTATGCCAGAATGATCGCTCCAAATGAAAATACGTATAATTCACTAACAAGTTTAATTGATTTTATCAATTGGGATAATGGCAATATTCGTGCCTCGGAAAAATATCGAGATGCAAGGAATTTGTATAGTAAAAGAAAATTTGATGAAGCCGAAAGTGTTTATTTGGATCTATTAAAAATCATTAAAACTGAAAAAGCCAGAAATCAAGCGCAATTGGATTTAGCCAGGACACAATTTAATTATTTGAACAAAAAAGAAGAAGCAATTGAAAGATTATGGAAAGTTGTAAACAAATACTCCTTAGACCCGATGACAGGGGTTCCCATCGATTCTACTAAAAAAAATTTATGGGAAATTTACTCGCAAATGTGCCTTCAGATGGGAATTCACTATTTTAATATTGATAAAAGGTCTTCATTTGCTTACTTCTTGAAATCTTCTCAAATCGAAAGTAATGCTTGCGGAAAGGCATTTTTAAATCTTGCCATCATGTCTATATACAATCCCTTAGTATGCCTGGACTTTTGTACACATGCTTTGGAATTTCAAGAGCAATTGAATACTGAAGAAAAGAAATTGTTATATGATACGCTTTATAAATCTTATTTGAAGCAAGGTGATTTTGAAGAAGCATTAAGGTGGTATAAAAAATATCATGAGATTTGATCATAAATTTATCTGTAAAGGAAAATTAATCGTATGACACAGTATTTATTTATTGGTATTCTGTTATCGATATTTGTGGCAAGTTGTGCTGTTCAGAAACAAGTGGTAAAGGAAGAAAAAATTGTAACTGTGACGATACCCCCAGGTGTTGATACTTCAACAACGATTCTAGCAGATTCAATTTTTTCACAAGTGGCAGTTGATGATGAAGATGCAAATAAAGCAATCGAATATTTTAACGAGGCGCAGTCAATCGAAGACTTGGCAGATTCTCTCTGGATTGAAAGCCAACATGGGCTGCTCAATGGGCATGACTCACTCGTAGCACTACAGCAACTATCAAGGGCTGAGAAATATCTTCAGCGAAATCCAGACAGCTATAAACAAACAAAAAAAATGATGAAAAAGTTGGGCAGGCTGAGTTCTGAAGTCCTGTCCAATGTCAGTAAGAATTTGATGTTGCAAGCAGTAAGTTTTTTTGAGAACGCGATCCGACACCATCGATTTAACATCGTATATCGTCAAGGATATAGTAGATTCCTTCAAAAAATGGCAGAGAGATTACGGAATAAAAATTATTTAACTCGCGCAGCCGAAGAATTAGAAAGAGTTGTATTTGTCATAAAAGAATCTTATCAACTTTACTATGATTTGGGCGAAATATATTTCCAACAAAAAAATTGGAACAATGCATTTAAAAATTATGAACAAGCAAAGAATGCATTAAAAAAATCAGCAATTTTTTCAATTCCAAATCCTGAGATATATTTCGATCGAATTCATGAAGTTCCAGTCGATACCAATCGATTGGTGGGGTATTTAAATCAGCAAGCCATTTGCAAAACGAGCTTGTATGAAGCTCAGCCTGCTCTGGCATTATATCGAGAAGCTAAAGATATCACTCCGAATCGTGAATTAAAAAATTTGTTTGAAGAAAAAATTAAGTGGATTCTGTGGGATGACGGAAATATACGTGCCTCAGAAATGAAAGATAAAGGGGATACACTGAGGCTCTTGAATAAGAAATATTTAGCTGCAAAAAATGTGTATCTGGAACTCCTCCCCAATTTATGGACAAAGCGGACAAAAGATGAAATTAATTGGCGTATTGCCCAAATTGATTTTCAACATCTGGGAAATAAGGCTGAAGGTGTTCAGAGAATGTTCTATGTTATTAAGAATTCTGCTGTAGATTCTTTGACCGGTGCACCACTCGATTCAAATTATGTGAGATATTTTGATGACTATGGAAGAATGTGTTTTAACCTTGGAAATGAATTTTTTGAAAAAGATAAGTTAATAGCTTATATCTACTTTCAGCAAGCAACAGCAACGAATTATAAAGAGCAAGGAAAAGCGTTTTTACGGATTGCACAAATTTCACAGTTTGATCCACATGAGAGCATCAATCTTTGTAAAAAAACAATGGATTATCTTAACGAATTGGCAGACGCTGAAAAGATAATATTGTATGAAATTCTTTATCGCGCATATAGAAAACTGGGTGATTTTGAAAACGCTAAACATTGGCATAAAAAATATAAAGCATTTTGATTCGATTGCGAGAGAAATGGATTGTCTGGAGAGAGGATGAGATTAGCCGGAAAACTTATTTTTACATGTTTGTTAGTTATTTTCATTGGATGCTCTGGTAGTAAAAGATTAGCTGATACACCACTAATTACCATCGATAAGAAAGATTTTCGAATTCCAGCAGGAGTTGATAGTTCAGTTGCATACAACTCAAAGATGAAGGCGGAACGTTTATTTGTTAATACCAAAAGAGAACAAATTGCAGATAGTTTAAACAAGAATTTTTTTGATTATCTCAGAATCACTGAAGAACTTTATAATTTACTGGAAAAGAAAAAGGAAGAGTTTAAAAAAATAAGACAGGAATTTAGAGAATCAACTAAAAATTTTAGTGGACAAAACACTTTATCACTTGAAGAAAAAAGAAAATATGAAAAAGCTTTTGAACAGATAGCGGAAGATTCTCTCACTATTTCGATTGTGACCAGTCTTTTAGATTATTATCTAAATTATTGTTCTGAAAATTTTCAACAAGCATATAAGTTAAATCCATTCGATTTAAACATATTGATCAATACCGCGATTTGTGATTGGGATCGTGGTTTAATATTTAAAGATACGCTTGCCAATCGAAGTGCAATCCAGTCTTTGATGAAAGTACTGAATTATAATAGAGGAGTTGCATCTGTATACAAAGAAATTGGTAAAAACTATTTCGAAATGAAAAATTGGAAAAGGGCTCATGAATATCTTTCAAAAGCTCAACAAATTTATGTGCTCACTTCAATTTTTGATAATCCAAATCCAGATACATCTGAAATGCACAAAAAAGGTAATATTCCATTATATGTTAAACCTGAAGAATACTATGATTATCTTTTGAGGAAAGGCAGAGCAGAGATAAAAGTGTATGAGGCGGATTCAGCACTCGCTACATTGGAAATGGCTTTATATCTGGCGCCATCAAAACAGGATTCAAGTTTAATTAAGTATCTCGTAAATGAGTGGATCAAATGGGATGATGGAAATATTTATGCTGCTGAACAAAAGGCGATTATTGAAGACTCGTTGATCCATGGTAAATATGAATGGGCAAAAAATGCATATATTAGGTTGCTCCCACAATTGAAAACAAAGGAAGCTCGAGACAATATCACTTGGCGGTTAGCTCGTGTTGAATTTTCATATTTAGAACAACCAGAGCAAGCAGCGGATAGATTATACAATTTGGTCATTAATGCAGATACAAGCAAGAACAAAACGAATGTTTATAAAGCACCTGCTGATTCATTGTATAAAGTTTATTTTAAAGATTGTGGTGAAGTACTATTCGGTCTGGGGAATAAATATAGAGATGAAGGTATCTACGATAAAGCAAGACAATACTTTAGAAAAGATACAACTTTTGAATGGGCTGGAAGAGGAAAGGCTTTCCTTCCCCTTGCTCAACTCATAGAAGTACCTGAAAATATTCCCCCTCAGGAAAGGGTAAGAATCTATAATCGTGAACGAATAAGAATATTAACCAGAGCAAAAAGCTTTATTAAAGATTTCACAGATAAGGAGATTGATTTTCTCTATCGACCATTAATACAGATCTATCGTTCACAGAGGGATATGAAAAATGCTGAGAAAAATTTCAGGGAGTGGATAATGTTAAAGGAGCAGCTTAAGAGTAAATCCTAAAACTGATACATTTTATTTTATTATTTAAACTGAATATAATTTCTTAGACTGGATAATTTTGATAATTCTATCAACCTAACAAATCAAATTTCGATTAAAAAACTTGAGGAAAATTTAAAATGGATAAAGATATAATGGGAAAAGTGATATTAATTATTATATTGATGGGCTTCGTTACTGCTTCCCTGTCCGCCCAGGAAAATTATAGATGGGATAAAGAACTGGTCCAGAAAGTAGAGATCAGGGATAAAAAAGTTGTTGATAAGTTAGTTTTAGAATTATATATTCCTGAATCTGATATAGAGTACATTGAGATTTTTGACGTTGATGCGAATGGAGCGGCAGAAGGTGATTTGCTAAAAGTGCATCCTTCTCGGAATGTGTATTCGCTTTATATGCTTTCTAAAGAAAGTCGGGATATTCTGACAGGAATCCCCCTTCCTCCCAATATAGAAGATATTGGATTAACCATAAATATTAATAATCCAGAAACCGCGCAGGAACGAATTCTTTTTATTTTAGCTTCAACAATTAAAGAGCTATATAGCCAGGATAAGCCACTAAAACTATATTTTGAACAAAACGAAGATATGACTTACAGATTTGAATTCTTTGGCTATAATCCAGAAGATTTAAAGGACAGAGATGTAAGCCTGGGGAAAAATCAAACGCAGAGAATTCATGATCTCCTAAAAGCATTATACAAAGAATTTAATCAAGAATTTGTGGATTGGCAACCTGCAGTAATCCATATCCTTAAAACAGAACGAGATACGCTTTATGTTCCAGAAAGAAATTTAAAAAAGAAAAAATGATATAACATATCTTAATAACAAATTTGTATTTAAATCATTAAAAATATGAATTCCAGAAAAAGATAATCTTAATAGGTTTAATAGCTCCATAAAATAGCTATTATTTTTTAATGTGTTAGATAAATTTTGCACGATCCGACCATCAAAAATAATCGTTAAAAAAATGTAATCAAAAATTTGGGATTAATTACTAATAAAAATAATGAGATAAAACATGTGGCTGATAAAAGAAAAGTACTTGCATTTATTAAATTATTTCATTAAACTATTACACGCCTAAAAAAAGTTTCCCAAATAAAATCCCTCAAAGATTTACCTAACATCATTCGATAATTTCATATTATACGGGAAGGGTATATCGTGTTGCCTGCCAAAATATATGAATTACATGAAGAAAATAATAATTGTTGAATTTGGTATCTGGGGACTGCATCATGAGAAAATTGATTAAAACATTTATTATCTTTGTCATAATATCCATTAATTTAAATGGCTATTTTCTGCAAGGAATGGGGCAAATACATGCATCCAATGGTCCTTTGCTTAAGAGTTGTTCAAAGGGAGGTTCAGTAACTCTTGATAACCGTCCCTCTTTAGGAAGTGATAAAGAGGTAGAGGATACAATCCGTGAAATTAACCGATACACATTAAGTGATTCGTTATGGCATATCTGGAGGGCAATTGAGGACTCTCAATTTATAGTAGCCAAAGTAGATACGGTCAATTCCTGGAAAAATTTTGCTAAAGGTGTAAAGCTTACTAAAGAAGGATTCAATTTAATTAATGAATTGAAACAGGAAAACCTGGACTCTTTGAAGATCAGAAAAATAAAACTCAAAGCAATTCTCCTGTTCGAAAAAGCGCGGACACATTTTGAAGAAACCTTTAAACTTAATCCGTTTGATATCAAGACTCAGAATTATTTGATCTGGATTTTTCAAAATTTAGCTGAGCTTCATGACAATTGTAATAACACACTTCGTGCGATAAATATGTTAGAGTGTTTGACTTATATTTTACATGATGATCCAAAGCTTTATTACACATTAGGAGAAAAATATTTTAATATTGGTAGATGGGATCGGGCATTAGCATGTATTAAAACTTCAATTGATTTGATTCTTGATGATGATTGGAATAAAATCAATACTAAAGAATTGTTCTGGCATTATTATTTAAAAGCGAACACCGAAATTCAGTTAAATATGATTTCAGAGGCACAGTTGTCTCTCAATTATGCGCAATTAATTGTACCGGGTGAAAAAGAAGCCAATGTGATCCAGAAAAAAATTGATTGGATTAATTGGGATGATGGTAACATAGACGCATCAAGAAAATGGGATTCACTTGATTTTAAACTGAATAAGGGAAGCGACGATTATTCAACGATCAAACAAGAATATATAGAGTTATTAAGTCAGGTTAAAACAGTAGGAGCAAGGCAAGACATTAATTGGCGAATTGCTCAACTTGAATTCAGATATTTAGATGAAAAGGAAAAAGCATTAGAACGGATGTTGAGTATTGTCAAGCACATTGTTTTAGACTCCACTAATAAAGCTGAAGTTAATAGATGTCAAAAATATTTGGACGATTTCGGCTCCATGTGCTATATTTTAGGAATGGAACATTTAAAAAATAATCATAATAAAAATGCGTTTATCTACTTTTTTCAATCCATTGACTTTTGGTGGAATAAGATTGGAAAGAGTTATCTTCAATTAGCAAAACTTGCAACTCTGGACAATCAGGCTGTATTGAGATTTGCAAAACAAGCTCTGATTTATGAAAAACATTTATCAAAAGACGAACAGAATAGTTTATATTATCTTATTTATCTCGCTTATCGAAGATTGGGCATGTTCGATAACGCCACCGAATGGTTCCAAAGAGTTGTTAACAATAATATGGGATAGGGATGCAGTTGAAAGTAAATATTTTATTGTCAACCATTTTAATTGTATTTTCCTGCGCTTTAGATAAACCTGTTAAAACAATCCACGTTTCTAATCCTGTACCTTTACGTAATTTATATCTTCCAGGAGTAGATAGTACAATCGCCAGAAACGCCACCCGTTTGTCGGATCGAATTATTGTCGATTTTGATAGGCGTAGACAGGCGGATCTTCAGTATGAAAAAGGATTGAATTCCTTTCGAGTTGCAAATTCATTATGGACTTATAGCGGGAAGGACCATTGTATAGATTCGACTTGCATTCAATTGTATAAGAATTGGATAAAAAAGTATACTGCAAATCATCATGTTTCCGAAGTAACGGATGCAATCAAATCAGTTAACCTTGATCAAATTTGTTCGACAATTTTAGATTCTGCGTATAATAATGTATCTCAAGCAAAGTTTTTAAACCCGTTTAATCTTGAAATACGAAGCCTTCTGATTAAAATATATCTGAAACAGGGTGAAATTACTCATGACTCGTTATATTATACTCGCGCTATTGAAGAATTGAATAATTTTATGTTAGTTGATAAAAGCAATCCATATATTTATGAGAAATTAGCAGAATGCCATTATGCTTTGAAAGATTGGGAAAATAGCTATCGATTTTTCCATGAAGCCGAAAAAGTCTTGAAAATTGTCTCAGGATTCAAACATGAAACGGATCGAATAGTAAAGGTATCACTTGATACAGTTCGTTGGATTTATTTTCTGCGAAGACAGGGTGAATCTAAGGCGAAATTATATGATGAGGAGAGTGCGATTTATTATTTAACGAAGGCTAAAGATCTATCAGATTCTGACGTTACAAAGCAAGAACTTCAAAATATTTTGGATTGGATATATTGGGACGGGGGAAATATTCGGGCTGCTGAAATTCGAGATGACATTTTGGAGATAGAAAATAGCAATGATTATAAAAAAGCGAGAGCAGAATATTTAGAGCTATTAAAAATATTGATAACTCAAAAAGCCAAAAACGAGATAAATTGGAAGATTGCCTCCATTGAATATAATTTATTAGGAAGAAAAAAGGAGGCACTGAAACGTTTATTTCAAGTCATTCAAAATATCAGGAAAAGTCATCAGACACACCCTTTTCACAATGTCTATTTAAAAGATTATGCAGCAATGTGCTATTCAGTTGGTATGGATCATTTTCATAAGAATCGGTTTCGCTTGGCTTATATTTATTTAAATCAGGCTTCTCAAATTGATTGGGAACATAAAGGTGAGTGCTTTTTTCAACTGGCGGTTTTATCTCGAGACAATCCTGAAGAGACAATTCTTCATTGCAAAAATGCATTAAATTATTCGCATCAATTATCGCAAAGTAAAATCAAAAAAATTTATGAAATGTTAGCTGTTTCTTATAAACGAAAGGGGGAGTTCGATATAGCAAATACATATTTTCAAACTTTCACCAATAACAAAAGTTCGATTAAAAATTAATATGAAAAATATACGACAAAAATTTATTCTAATATTAATAGTTCTGAAAGTCTTTATTTTATTTTCCTGTAATAGTACAAGATACATCCTACCGGTATTCAATAAAAATATTAGTCACCCGGAAGGTGTTGATAGTCTTATTGTTGCAAACTCAGATTCACTCATTAAATATTTATTTGTTGATTTTGCAAGTAAACAGAAAGCCGAAAAGTTAGCAAAAGAAGCTTGGAGTATTCTAAATCGGGCTGATTCAATCTGGCAAAAGTTGAAAAAAGTGATCGAGGATAGTACTAAGCTAAATTCTGGTGTTGATTCAGATAGCAGTTTTAAAGTTATGGCAGAATCAACTACATTACTGAAAAAAATAAAAGATAATTTACAGACCGCAGAGAGGAATTTTTTACATTCAATAAAATTGGATCCGTTTCCCTTAAATACCAAGGATGGTCTGGCTCAAACCTATATGTTATGGGCGACTATCGAAAGACCCGAATTCTATTATGAAAAGGCTCTGGCTATATTTAAAGATATGATAAATTACGAAAAGGGGGAGCATTTACTATTTTACAAATTAGGTGAAAGCTGTTTTCATTTAAAGAAATGGGAACAAGCATTATTAAATTATCGCCAGGCTGAAACAATCTTGCTATCAACCACTTTTTATGCAGATAGCATCCTCTCAGAGGCTCCACCAAATGATTCAGTGAAAAATGATTTCCACTTTAATTATTTATACTCTCAAGCCGTCTGTTTAGCTCGTACATATAAAGCAAAAGAAGCTTTATCGGTTTTAAAAAGAGCTAAAGAGGTAGCACCATCAATTGAAAGAAAGAATATTGCTGAAAGATTCGAGGAGTGGCTAAATTGGGATAATGGTAATATTCATGCGGCAGAGGAAAAGAATTATATATTAGAGCTTATCGGAAAAGAGAAATATGCGGAGTCGGTTTCAAGGTTTGAGAAATTAAAGAGACAGTTATCCGATCAATTTGCTATTGATGAGATTGATTGGCGTATCGCTGGTTTAGAGTTCAAATATCTGAACAAAAAACGGCATGCCTGTAATAGATTATTAAATATCATCAAGAAAAATGGAAAAGCATCTCATTACCCTCCTCATTTGATTTCAACTTATGAGAAGTATGTAACCGATTGCGGAATCATGCATTATCATCTGGGTATGGAGTATATTCAGAAGGCTGAATACAAACAGGCACAGAAATACCTGGACCAGGGAGCAAAACTGAATTGGTATGGCAATTATAAATGCCAGTTAGAGTTGGCAAAATTGAATAAACATGATCCACAGATCTCGCTTGAAATTATTGAAAAAGTGTTGCAGGATCAGACTAATTTAACAATTGCGGAAAGATTAATTGCGCTCGAAATCAAATTGAGTGCGTTAAGAAAATTGGGACCACAATATGTAAATGAGACGAAACAAATATATCATCAAATAAGAGAGCTTCAGAGAAAGTAAGAAAATAGCCGTTTATTTTTTCCTTCGGAAAAGAATAAATATTTATTCCCTGTCAAATTCCAATGAACTTTTTAAAATTTCAGACGTCTAAAATAATAGCTAAAATAAGTTAACTCAGCGATTAACCTTTTATTAATCAAAAAGTTTTATTTAAATCACAATACTGTTAATATTTTTAAGCGAAAGAGGTGATCCTGATGATACGGTCCTTAAAATCAATATTCGTGGGGATTGTTTCCCTTTTAATCATCAGTTTTGTCCTGCCAGGATGCTATACGCAACTTTCCCGTCCTCGTGTAGATACAGAAGATGAGTATTACGAAGAATCACAATATGAAGAGGTTGAAGAATATTATCAGGATGAAGGCATTCCATCCACTGACGATTCAAGGGATGTCTATATCCATAATTACTACCCTTATTACTGGACTGATTATTACGATTACTGGTATGGGTATTACAATCCTTATCAATGGAGATATGTTGGTCCTTATCCGCATTATTGGTGGGATCCTTATGGACATTGGTGGACACCAGGCTGGTATGTAGGTCTTTATTATTATAACTACGGTTGGGGAGGGTATCCACGATATTATGATTCATACTATGGATACGGATATTATAAGAAGTATTCCAAAGGGAATTTTGGAAGGCGACCTTTTACACGACGATCAATTAGGACTGTTGAACGGGAAAAGCGGATCGATTCTCAAACTTCACTGGCAAAACCAATAAATCCCACTCGCGTTGAACGACCAGGTACAACCCTATCAACACCAAGTGTTAGAGATGGATCATTATCACCTGACCGAAATCGACGTACAGTTAAGGAAATGGTGAATCGTCGTCTCAGACCTGAAACGAAAACTCCAAAGGTGATAGATAATGAACGTTTGAGGACTTTAACTAATAAGCAGTCTAAGGTTCGTCAGCCTAAGACCGCTAAAAATCCTCCCCGATCATCTAAGTCATATAGTAAACCCAATATAATTGAACGGGTACCATCTAAAAGTAAACCAAGTACTTCGAAAAAAAGTTATTCGACCCCTCGAAGATCGAATCGGAATTCTGATTCAGGGTCTCGGTCTAGCTCAAGTAATACACGGATGAGCAAACCATCTACGCGATCTTATACACCAAGCAGCAGCAGTAGTAGTTCGCGATCCACGACGCGTTCGAGCCCCAGTAGAAGTAGTCGGAGTAGTAGTTCAAAAAGTTCAGGATCATCAAAGTCAGGTAAAAAGTAACTTTTGACTATAGTATGGAGAATAATAATGAAGAAGTGGATTATCATAAGTTCAGTCATATTTCTATGGCTGTTCGTCGTCCCCAAAAATTATGCACAAACGGAAGTATTTTTTCTGGGGCATGCGTCGGGAGTTGGAGGACGGGCACTCTCAATGGGTAGTGCTTACCTGGCAATTTCTGATGATTATTCAGCAACACTTTGGAATCCAGCAGGATTAACCCAGCTTAGACGAATGGAGTTGTTCACATCGCTGTCGTATTTGCAATATACAAATGAAGCGAGTTATCTAAATATTTCCAATACTGATAAAACGACCAAAACAAAGCTAAATTCAATCGGATTTGCCTTTCCAATTCCAACATACAGGGGAAGCCTTGTTTTTGCAATTGGTTATAACCAGGTAAGGAGTTTTGATGCTGGATTTTATTTTACCCATTATGTTAATACTTTAGATGTTCAACAAACCTATACAGAGATTGAAGAGGGCGGATTAAACAACTGGGTTTTTGCTGGAGCGATGGAGGTGACAAAGAATCTTTCGATAGGAGTTGCCCTAAATTTATGGCGCGGAAAAGATGATTATGTACTGGATTATTTTGAAGAAGATGTAGACGTAGATGAAGATGTAAATAATGAATATACATTTGATGATTTTAATTATAATCAACAGATTATCACGAAGTATCAAGCTGTTAACTTTAAACTCGCTGCACTCTATAAATTTACTCGATTTATCCGATTTGGGGCAACAATTGCTACTCCTGTTTCGTTAGATGCCAAGGAAAACTGGACAGAAAAAGCGGAACAAACAGGAGATCCAGATTTTCCAGATGTAAGTTATGAAGAAAGTGAGAGCGCCTCATGGGATTATGGTTTGAGAGCTCCGTTTGTTTTCGCTGCTGGAGCAGCTTTTACGCTGCTACCAAATATCGTGCTCTCGGCAGATGTTGAGTACAACGATTGGTCGCAAACGAGATATACATCTGAGCCGCCAGTTGGAGAAGAATTTCAAAAGAATATCAATTTTAAACAAGATTTTGAAGCCACAGCTACCTATCGACTGGGCGGTGAATTTACTGTTCCCCTAATAAATACACAATTAAGGGCAGGTTTAATACGACAACCATCACCATTAAAACAAGCTTCAAGCAAATCTGATCGCAACTATATAACATTCGGTGGCGGTATTCTTTTAGACAAGCAAGTGAAAATCGATTTCTCATGGGTACATGGATGGTGGAAGAGGGAAGGATCGTATTTCTCCGAAGAACTGCCTTCAGTCGATGAACAAATTAATATCGATAAATTTTTTGCCACCATGTCAATTCGATTTTAACTCATTGATTGGAAATAGGAAAATTTAAAAAATCTCTGTCATGAATTTTATGACAGAGATTTTTTTTAACAAAAAAATCGACCACCATGATTAAAATAAAAAATGCAATAAAATATTTTGCACTTTTGGTTGTATTGTATTTTCTACCGAATCCTTCGATTTTTGCCATAGATAAAAATAAGATAATCGAGGCTGAGAATTATTATCAACAGGCTTTAGCACATTATGAAAAAGGAGAAAGCGAATTAGCTATTAAAAAACTAAAAACTGCTTTGAGGTTAAATCATAAATTAACTAAAGCTTACCACCAATTGGCTCTAATTTATATGGATGAAGGGACGGTATATGGTCGTTTCAAAGCTACGATTGAACTTGAGAAAGCTTTGAGGTTGAAACCGAAGAATGTTGATTTTCTATTTACCGATGCAATGTTAAATATCAAAAAGGGATTCATCTATACCGCAGAAAGTCAATTTAAAAAGATCGTGGACTTAGATCCACAGTATTTTTGGGCATATTATCATTTAGCTTCTTTAAAAGAAGAAGAGATGCTTCATTATCAGGATATGGTTAGCGTGGAACCAGGTAGTGATGGCATAATTTTCATGGATTCTTTTGCCCAGAAATTGAAAGAAAAAGCTGCCGATTACTTTAAGAACGCGATTGCAGTAAATCCAAAATTCAGCGATGCTTACTCTCGACTGGCTCTGATTTATTATGAATTCGATAACTATGATGAAATGATTCAGTTGCTAGAAAGTGCAGTAAAAATAATTCATGATGATAAAAATTGTCATTTATTTCTGGGATTTGCCTATCAAAATGTAGGGAAGTTTAATCAGGCTGCAAGTGAATATCAATTGGCAAAACAGTTTATGAGTCCTTCAGAAAGAGAGGCATTGGAATCGATAAATTTAGTACTAACACCTGAGCAAAAAAGGCAATATGAGTGGGCTGCTGATTCCGAAAAACATCTACTCCATCAAACCTTTTGGACAAGTAAAGATCCCTTCTACTTGACTGAGGTTAACGAAAGAGAATTAGAACATTTCAGTCGAATTGCTTATGCCAATTTGCGTTTTTCCAGACCTGAGAAGAATATAGAAGGTTGGCAAACGGATCGGGGAAAGGTATTAATTCGCTATGGAAAGCCAGAATATAAATATCGTACCAGACCGTATATGAGACATTTTGTCGGTCATGGCAGAAATCCACTGAATCATTCAAAAGAAATCTGGATGTATCCTGGTTTCCATTTTATTTTTGAAGATCAATATCTATCTGATAATTTCACCTTTGCCTGGGGTAATAGGCCCGAAACGGATTTTCAAGACATATATAAGAGAATGATAAAGGATTTTCCCGATTATTATAAACTGATTCCAGATTCACAGTCATTTTCTGTTGCGCATGATATTGTTGCCTTTCGGGGACAAAATCGTAATACTGAATTAGAACTTTGTTATGGCATTCCTGCCTCTGCTACAAATCTCTCTCTTTCTAACAAACAAAAGTATAAATTATTACAGGGAATATTTTTCTTTGATGAATTCTGGAATCCCGTTATTAGAAAAACTAAAGAAATTTTATTCAGCTATAATGATCTTTCAAAATTGAATTCAAAATTATATTACAGTAATCTTGTACCGGTAGAGTTGAGTCCAGGTAATTACCATTTCGCACTAGAGTTTGAGGATAAAAGAACAGGAAAAAGATCAAGAGTTTTCAGAGATTTTCAGGTTGATACTTTTTTTTATCATCAGTTTCAGATTAGCGATATTTTATTTGCAAGAGATTTGGAACCGCCAATTCTGAACGTCCCACCGTCTCGTTCAGATTTCAAATTTAGTCCCAATCCGCTTCGAATATATCAAATTGGACAGCCCATTGTTATTTATTATGAAATTTACAATTTAACTGAAGATCAAGCAAGAGAAACGCATTTTAGAATAGAATATCGAATCGGCAAAGATTTTCAATCTGAATCATCTATAAAGAAGTTATTGACCAATATTGGAATTATGAAAAAAAGCGGCGAGGTAACTGCTGGATACGAATATGCTGGTAAATCTTCTACGGAATTGCAATATCAGAACATTATACTTGATTCCAATATGACGGGTAAAATTATGATCAGTTTGAAGGCAACTGATTTAATAACTGGCTTTGTAGCGGAAAGACAGGAAACATTTACAGTTGTTGAATAGTGTCACCGTAACACAAACTTCCAGTTTGTGTTAAATTTCCAACTAAATTTTCCAATTCAATATTTTGATCGCAAGCAAGATGTCTGCCATACATAGGCAGATCATATTTATAGATTGATTAGCCGAAGGATGACTTGCTTTACGTATAATCCATACTTTCGGACAACCACAAAAAGGTTAACAAATGGGAAGATGATTAAACGAATTTTAATTACTGGCGGGAGTGGTTTTCTCGGTGGTCATCTGGTTACACAAGCTCAGAAAAAATATGAAGTTCATGCCCTTTTTAACAAGAATCCTCTTCAGATTAAAAATATTTATGCGCATCAATTCGATCTATATCAGGCTTCTCAAATTAATGCTTTATTGAAGGATATAGATCCAGAGGTAATCATTCACACTGCAGCAGTTGCCAATCCTGACTTGTGTGAAGATGATCCCGATTCTGCCATGATGGTCAATATAATAGCGACCAAGGAATTGGCAAAATGGGCACAACAAAGTGAAGTTCGCATTATTTTCACTTCGACTGATATGGTATTTGATGGAGAAAAAGGTAGTTATAAAGAAGACGATGTACCCAATCCGATTAGTTTTTATTCACAAACTAAAGTCGCTGCAGAGGAGTATATTAAAGGAAATCATTCGGAATATGTTATTGCTCGGGTGGCTTTAGTCTATGGAATTGGGATCACCAGACAGACAAGTTTTTTTGAGAAGATGATTGAAAAATTACAAAATGGTGAGTCAATTACACTCTTTTATGATCAGTTTCGCAGTCCAATTTTAGTGGATAATCTGGCTGAGGCGCTGCTTGATTTGGCAGAGAATGATTTTGTTGGGATTATCCATTTGGGTGGAAATGAACGGATCAGCCGCTGGGAGTTGGGATTAAAAACCTGTGAGATTTTAAGTTTGCCATCTGAAAATGTTGTAAAAGGATCTATGTTTGATTTTGCAGGAACTACATTCCGTCCAAGGGATATTTCTCTGGTAAATGATTTAGCTAAAGACGTTTTAAAAGTGAAATTGTTGAATTGTGATGAGGGATTGGAAAGGATAAAAGAAAACTACGAAAATAAGTAGGGGAGAGGTTGTTTTGTATTAAATCCCCCACCGATAGATGAAGCCAACGGATGAAACAGGGATCAAAGATAACAAGGAATTAATTGTTTAATCTGATATGAAACTGAATTTCCTTGAGTAAT
>Ga0209636_10001499_pt1 | contig 23685 bp, 20 predicted proteins | sample DeeMarSWOR152_54_FD_187464 | JGI IMG/M metagenome (GOLD analysis project Ga0209636, IMG submission 187464) | Marine sediment microbial communities from White Oak River estuary, North Carolina - WOR-1-52-54 (SPAdes) (version 2) | ecosystem: Environmental > Aquatic > Marine > Intertidal zone >...
ACAGAAGTGTACACTGATAACGGCGAGATAGTGCGTTATGTGCTTGATGTGGCGGGCAAGTGGTTGGGTTTGTGGAACAATACTTGTGAGCAACAAGGATTGCATGGGGGACTGGGAACCGGGTCCGGTGCTTGGCAATGGAGACCTTTAGGGAAGACGGTTGACATGAGCAATGCATATTCATGGAACGTATCAATACCGTGGTTACCAACAGGCGCGACCATCGTTGGCGTTATCCACGATGACCTATTACTTGGCAGAAACGGAACTTTACCTGGGGTAGGTCAGTGGAAGCCCTACACGATGTGGGCGATAAGTCTGAAACCAGAGACAAGAGGTGACCTGTTGTGGATGGAGGACTATGCGGCGCCACCAGGCAACCTTTCCCGAAGCATACGTCAAGTGGATCCAGAGACCCGCGTCTTCGTTAAGTATGATAAAGAGACTATGCAGCATTGGGGCTACAGCCTCGACGATGGGAGTCTGCTGTGGGGTCCAACTCCGTCTGAACATCCATTGAACTTTTATGCCCTTACTACCGGCATGTACGGCATGGGCGCGTCGGCCGTCGCCTATGGCAAGCTTTATTCCACTGGCTATTCTGGAGTACTCTACTGCTACGATCTCAAGAACGGAAGCCTATTATGGGACTACAGCGCACCCGCCGGTTTTGAGGTACCCAGTGGTGCTTATTCCGTCCTTATTGGTGCTATTGCCGACGGAAAAGTCTATTTGCATAGCTATGAGCATTCTGCTGATGCACCACACTGGAAGGGTGCAAAGATGCACTGCGTTGACGCGTACACTGGAGAGAAAATATGGACTGTAGCCGGATGGTTTGCTGATTACACTATGTGTGTTGCAGACGGCTACCTAGTATCCCTCAACACATATAACATGCAAATACACTGCTTCGGCAAGGGTCCAAGCACCACCACAGTTACAGCAGCACCCAAAGTTGTAGCAAAGGGAACCAGCGTAGTGATTGAAGGCACGGTGACTGATATTTCTTCGGGCACGAAACAAGATGAACAGGCAGCGCGTTTTCCAAATGGAGTTCCAGCCATATCTGATGAACACATGACCGCATGGATGGAATACCTGTATATGCAGAAACCATGTCCCACAGACGCAAAAGGAGTTGAAGTAACATTAGACACCATTGATCCAAATGGCAACTGGATCCACATCGGCAGAGTAACAACCGACCTAAGCGGCTCATTCAGCCACATGTGGACTCCCGATATTGAAGGCAAATACACCGTCATAGCCACTTTCGAGGGATCTGAATCTTACTATGCCTCATACGCGGAAACCGCCATAGGCGTTGGCCCAGAGCCAGAAGAACCGGTAACGCCAGCAACACAACCAGAGGTACAAGAAGATATAGACCAGGCGATAGATAGTCTCACACCAATGTTCCTAGGCTTAATAGCGGCTGTTGTCGTAGCCATCGTCATAGGCATAGTTAACCTCTGGGCCCTAAGAAAACGAACATAAACCTCTCAACCTCTCCCTTTTTTTGAGAATTCACGTAGAAGTATCGGAGAAGCGTTTAAGCTGAGGGTTGAGAATGCTTTGTCTGCGCAAACATCCCTTATAATTTTTATAGTTTTGTTTGTTCTGCCTCAAGAATTGAAGATTCGGCGAGGATGCCTGCTTACAAACGATAGAAACTGCAACATTAACAATCTGTGTACAAAAACCAATTCAAGGTTAGAATTTGGATTTAACTGCTCTGAGGAGATGCGCGAAAGCCGTTCGCGTTGCTGAAAACCCGTATGTCCCACCTTTAGCGAACATGTGGAGAACATAGGTGGGACGGAGATAAAACCTTTGGAAAGCCTCTTCGCGGATTTCCCTCAGCTCTTGCATGCTTAATGTTGGAAGCTCAAAGATGGGGGTCGCCGTATCATACTTGTCGAAGTCAGTTATCTTCAGCCAACCCTTTTCTTTGACAAAATCGTACATAGGCGTTCCTGGGTAGGGCGTAGCTATATAATAACCCACATCATCAGGATTTATTTTCTCCACAAGCTTTATGGTTTCCCAAGCGGTTTCCTTTGTTTCACCAGGGAAACCGAGGATCACGCCCGCAACGGTCAGTAGCCCAGCCTCTTTTGCCCACTTAAAGGCTCTCGTCGCTTGTGCAATGGAGAACCCCTTCTCCATGGCATCTATAATCCGCTGCGAACCCGACTCAACCCCAAACCATATGGCAATGCAGCCTGCCTTCCTCATTTTAAGGAGCAACTCTTTTGTAACCATGTCCACACGGGTTTCGCAGTCCCATTCAATTTTCAATTTTCGGTTCCTAATCTCGTCACATATTTTTGCAGTCTTGGGTTGATTTACTGTGAATGTGTCATCATAGAAGGTGAACTGGTCGGCGCCGTAAGTTTTGTTAAGAAACTCAAGCTCATCCACAACGTTTTTGGGGCTTCTCATCCGATATCTTCGCCCAAACATTCTAACTGCTGAGCAAAAATTGCACCAGTAGACGCAGCCCCGGCTGGTCATCAAAGGAAATATAGTCTTTCCATATTTTCGAAGGCGCTCAATAGGCCAGAGATGATGAGCTGGAAAAGGTAGGCTATCAAGGTCTTCTATGTAAGGCCTATCCGCGGTCCTAACAATTTCCCCACCCCTTCTACAAGTTATGCCTAAAACATCATGAAAGGGTCTGCCCCCCTCCAATCTTCTTGCAAGCTCCAGCAACGTGTTTTCACCCTCCTTCCTCACAACAACATCCAAATATGGACATTCCTGCAACGCTTTATCATCCCAAAACGTTGCGTGACAACCCCCAAGAACAGTTAAGCAGCTTGGACAAACCGCTTTAGCAATTTCCGCTATACGCAACGCAGACTTGTATGTGAGGGTGGTCGACGTTATTCCAACCACATCCGGCTGCCGCTCACCAATCTCCCTTTCAACCCCCTCATACGAAAGCCTGAGGGCTTGACAATCAACCACATCAACTTCATATTGATTCTCCTCCAAAACAGCAGCCAAATACCCGATACCCAAAGGAATGAAGGGAGGATGCTGATGAACTCCCCTCGGATAAGGCGGGTTCACAAAGGTCACATGCAACCCCATTTCTCTCGCCTAAACATTTATCCTTCCACAAACACGTGAAGCCACATGCCTAATATATTTTACACAAAAGCGTTCACACACATACAAAAAAAGATTAGAAGATAGACAGGCATCAAAACCATCTCTAGAATTGCCTAAAAGGGGAACAGTAAAAGTTTCGTTATTAAAATTATTGGTATGCGTGCGTGCTCTGCGAACTGTTTTCCATGATTTTGTTAAACCAATATTAGGAGGAACGCCTCCGGATACTATTGTAAAAGCGAGTAATTGACTGGAAGACATCTGGCTTACCTAAGAAATCGATACTGATTGCATCGTAGTCGCATACCACATAGCACTCTAGGCATTTGGTGCATTGAGCAAGCGAACCATGATCAACGAGATTAATGTCTACTGGGCACACTTTTTCACACTTTCTATCGTCCAGTAAGCGACACCAACCGCAATAGTCTAGGTGATAATCCTCGCAATCTTCGGGACATCCCTTCATAACGCATCTCTTTTCCTTCACCCTCGGTTTAATGAACGGATTTGAAGCACCAACCGCACCTAAAAACGCTCCCACGGGACAAAGGTGTTTGCACCAGTATCTCTTTTCTCTCAGACTTAAAAGGACTGCCACTATTGGCACTGAAACCATCTCAAGCCACCATACCATCCAAGTTTGGGTAAGGGTCATCATTGTTTTGAAATGAAACATACCCCTAGACACTATTCCTATGGGGCAAACAGCACAGAATACGGGAAACTTGAGAATAGCAGAGCCAACAAGCGCTGATGCCAAAATCCCATTTGCTAAAACTCCGTTTAATTTGTGCAGTGGACATAACGGACAGCCCAGATGCCTCCCCTGTCCCTTATGGTTACTCTGCCTCCTCCGTCGAAATCTCTTGTTTCTTTTAGCCTCAACTTTTGGAAAAAACTTCTCTATACCTTTATCAAAACTGTCTATTATTGTGCCGACGGGACAAACCCAACTGCAGAAAAAGTTTCCCAACAGAACTATCAGAATGACGAAAAAAAGAATAGCAACAACAACGGGAATAAGACGGAAATGGTCAACCCGACCAGTAAGCAGAACCTGTAGCCCGCCGAACGGATCCATAATCCATAAGCCTGGACTCATGTTACCATAATAACTTAACCATACACTACAAGGTGACTGAGTAATTGGCACCGTAAAAGATGATTTAATGTAAGTGAATTGATAGATATGATTAGCTGGCTTTACAAAAAAGAAGCTGCTTACGTGCAATAGCGGGCCCCTAGGTACATAGGCTACTGGCACCACAAAAAGGAGCAAGAATGCGGCCTTAATAACCCATCTTAAGTATCGTATGCTCTTTTTTCGATATCTCTTATTTGGTCTCAAATTCCTCATCCTGATCAAAATCAAGAGATAATTGGTCCACTGAGAATGGTTTACTAGAAATGTGGGATGGAAAACGGATGAATATTAATCTTTGTATTTTGATCCTGAATACCAACTTCTATTTTCCATCTTTCCCCTTATTTTATCGTTTTTTTGGACAGTCTTCGTGACACGCATTGCATTGTACGTCCATGATCAAAATGGTTAACCAACCACTAAGGGTGCTTAAACAAACCAAATAATTCGATAGGCTTACACCCGCAACAATGAATATCAGAATCCGCAACAAAGGCCACTGCGTACATGCATGTTTGGGTTTGGGATCATGCTCGCTCAAAGCAATTTGTCACCGTTACACATTCTTGATAATCTTGCTATCTCTGTTTATGAGGCCCAGATAAAAAAAGTGTGTGCCCACGTTGGGATAGCCTAAGTCTGCGCGCCCTGAAAATTTAAATCTCGAAAGAATTATGGTCTACTGGAGCAAGCATGAACTTCAAGTGTCAGAAAACAATTGTTTTGATTCTCAGCGTTTTGTTACTGGTCTTGATTATACCCTCTACTGCGCACGCACATATTAACGACAATAACTATTCTTTTGCAAGCAATTATGACAGCACTTACACTTTCTACGTTCAATATGGATACCGTCGGTTCAGTCACAGATTGTATATTTCAGTGCCACCTTCCCTCTACGATTATTACAGTAGTAAAACCCACAGGGTACACAGCGACCGTGATTACTCAAAATTTGTAACGCCTGATGCAGTTAAATCCATCGCGGAGAGCATTCAAAGCGTTACTTGCAACACGTCCTACAGTGATGAACAGTTCGCCAACGCCGTATTGAAGCTGGTTCATCAGGTCTCATACGAGAAGAGTAAAGCAAAATATCCTGTTGAGGCTATCGTAGACAACTCAGGAGATTGCGATGTGCTATCATACCTTGCTGCCTCAATTATGAAAGCTGGAGGCCTAGATGTTGTTTTACTCCACTATAAAGAGAGGAACCCGACGCACATGAATGTTGGAGTTCACCTACCATACACGCCCGTCTATGGCACTTGGTGGATGACATCAAAAGGCTACGAGTACAAAGGCAAAGAATACTGGGTAGCTGAGTGCACTTCTCGAAGGCACTGGAAGGTGGGCGACCAACCCGATAAATTCGCTGGCGCCAAAGCTTCGATTATTTCCCTTGAAAATTGTGAGGAATCATCGCCAGCATGTGTTTCATCAAGTTTGGATAGTCCCCTGACACCTTCTTCTGTATCCATAAATCTATCTCCAGGACCCTCAATTGTTGAGGAGAGAGCACGGGCACTCACGATTTCAGGTTCAATCTCACCAGCGTTCCCAGGGCAACGCGTCGTAATGTACGTAACTCAAGATGGATCTTCTTCCAGCACCTTCAGAACAGTTTCTACAGACATTTTTGGAAATTACTCGTTAACTTGGAACTTCACCTTACCATGGACATATCATATCCGAACAAGCTGGAGTGGTGCCTCAAATTACGCTGGCTCGGACAGCGAAACACTTATAGTTTTTGTTAGATTAAGTCAACCGTTGGTTGAGTTTGAGGAGCCTGACCACGACTTGGGTGCTGAGTCTGACTACGTACCAGCGTGGGCGAGCTTTACTATCAGAAATTTCTTAATGCATGCAGATTTTAAGGAATTTCTCAAGATCAATTTGTTAGGCGAAGGTTTCTTCCTTAGCAGCGAATTCATTGTATTGAGAAGCGAACAAACAATAGCAACACCTGTGAGCGAACAAACAACAAAAATAGGAATCCCGAGAAGCGAACAAACAATAAATGATCAGTTCGGTCTTATCCTGCGACATAATGGCAGAAATAATTACAGTATAAGCGCAACAGGGCTGGACGACTACGGTACATCTCAAACAACAAAAGGACTTGATAGAAACGATACAGCGTTCATGAACGCATCTTTGGGCACAAGAGAAAACACATGGTATAAGATCGTAGCAAGGATATCTGAGGACGAAATAACAGCCGAATTGTATGATAATAATGGTACCCTCTTAAGAATTATAGCAACAAGAAACAACGCTATGAGCACCAGTGAACTCGGAATTCTGATGGCCTATGACAGAGACACAGTCATAGCCTTCAGAAACTTGAAAGTAGAGACTCTTGATCAACCTAACCAACCACTCGAGGGCAATCATATTCCAGCATACCACCTTGAATGGAGAAGAGGCGGATGAACAAAAACAAAGTTTTTCTAGCAACCATGTTCCATTGAATTAACTTGGGTTGTTGGCTCCCTACATTCGCATTGAAAATAATAGTAGCTGCAGAAGTTAGTGTGTGCGAATTGGTTTTGTAACGTGACAAGTTGAAAAAGCAGTTATGCATATTACAATTTAAGATGTTCGTGCGGCGCGCGAAAAGGGGAAAGTCACCGTTTTTGTCACCATTTACCATTCATTTGAATTGGTGCTGATTTCGCGCAACAGGTTTCTGCGAAGTAATTGAAAAAGTGAGGCTAGATTAAACAAATCCTATTTGCGTGCGTGGAGAAGTCTTATATCCATACAAAAGAACCTTGAAATCCGATGGAAGATGAGAAACCTCTATAAAGCTATTCTTCTACTGCTCATTACACTAGCCTTAGTAATCGTTGGCATCTGGGGATTTCCCGCGTACCTAAGAGGCTTATACAATCCTGTCGAAGAGCATGATTACATAATTTTTCAGGATGACACATCAGTTAAAGCCAAAAACGGGAAAAACGGTGCAATTGATCTCAGCTCAACCAACGCCTCGACCGTCATGAACCAAGCAATAGCTCAAGGAAACAACGTTTACATCAAGTTCGGCGAATACACACTAAGCTCGGATATTCTTGTACATAACAAAAAAAACGCGAGGATAATTGGTTCCAATGCTAGTATAATCTGTAATGGCAAGAAAGTCATCATCAAAGGTGACAATTATACGAGCTCGCAAAATAACATTCTTTCAGGCTTAGAAATAGTCAATGGCACCCTTAGAATTGAAAACTCGTTCAAAGCAACCATCAGCGATATGGTCTTTAGGAACTGCACCACAGCAATCGAACTTGTCAACACGGAGACCTGGAGCGAATGTACAACTATAGAAGATTGCTATTTCATCGATTCCCTAATAAGCATAGTTTTCAAAACACCCATCGACCCCGGAACAGGATTCTATGCGAACACCGAAATTAGCCGTTGCTGCTTTGAGCTTTCCGTGATAATTCGGTGGGCATGTGGATCGAGTCGGACGCAGAATTCACGGGCAGTCTGATACAAAATGTCAGAATATGGATGGGGGAGTTCGACCGAAGGAACCAGACTGGAATTTTAGCAGAGGGGCCCATGATTCAAACGTTGCTACAAAACGTGGTTTTCGAATCGTTGGCTGAGTCGCCAATCAACATCTATGGTATAAAACTGGGTGAGGACACTGAACCTCCAATTCTCGGGAGAGGAATAACCTTCGAGCCCCCACACGCATACAATTGGACAGCTGAAATTCATAATCCTTCTGGTAAGTGGATATACGGGTCAGGCGGATCATTCAAAAGAGAAAACGCCAACATTGAAGTTGGTGTAAACAACAAATATGGCCCAAATCAGACTATTGACGCTTACCGTGATAAAATTTCAGATTTCAAGGCCAGAATACGAGTTGGAGGCACATTTAGTGACGACGAAACTCTCACAATTAGGTTTACGTTGGAATTCATAGACAACGCAATTTCGAACAGTGTTGAAAAATCCTTCAATCAAACAGCCACACTCTGGCTTGATGACGACGACTACTTTGAATTGGCTCCAGCACACAACATAATTTGGGCAATCTTAGCGGGCGCCAAAACAAGCTCTAACTCGACAAACACGACTGTGCAAATTGACGTGTATGGAACAACCGGCTAACCAATCATTTGAACAGATGATGCAGACTTACCGTGATGTGAAACTTCACAATACACTTGAAGCATCCTTTGGGCACAAAGATCCCAAGAGAAATTCTCAGAAACGAATTTTCGACCACAACGGCCCATCTTTTCCCTCAAAGATCTATTCGAGAGAAGATTCAGAATAGCGTTGGCCAGTTCGTAGCTATCAGGCTGAACCAGCAGTCCGGTTTCTTTATCTAGTACGATTTCGTTGATTCCACTCACATTGAAGGCAACCACGGGCTTAGCCGTGGCTTGAGCCTCCAACAACGCTATACCTTGCCCTTCTTGGATTGAGGGCAAGACAAACACATCAGCGCAACTGTACAACGTGGGAAGCATATCATCATGAACGTCGCCTAGAAAAACAAAATTGTCTGAAACACCTTGCTTTTTTGAATATGAAATTAGAGGTTTCTTGAGGGGGCCGTCTCCAACTACTACAAACATTGTTTCCTTGCTTTCTTTGACAACATGTTTGGCCGCTTCGATTAGGAAATGCAACCCTTTTCGGGGCACTAGCCTGCCAACGAAGAATACGCATTGTTTGTTGTTCGCTTCAATTTCATGCTTAACTTTCTCGCAGCCCTCAACGGCTTTGAACTTTTCAAGATCAACACCGTTGGGCACTATTCTTATCTTTTTCTCGTCTACGCGGTATAATTGAACTATTTTTTTGGATGAGTATTTGCTAACGGTGACTATCAGGGTTGCATCTCTAGCTGACTGCTCTTCAATCTTTGAAAGGTACCACATAAAAAAGTGAGAAAGCTTCGCTCGAGGTGTTGGAAATACGCTTTTTGATGATTGTATGTACTCATCTGCAAGAACGCCGTGAATCGTTTGTATAAAAGGTTTAACAATTCTCCGCTTCCTAACGGCCTTCAAAAATCCGTAGCCACTAACAGTATGAGCTTCATAAACATCTGCTTTAATTGCACTAGACATTCTGGAAAGGGTCTTGTTGAAAAACCAGTTGTCCAGCGGGAAAAGCACATCTGTGGAAAAGCATGGAATGAAAATTGTCCCTTTAACTAAACTGATATTATTGAATCCAGCTTTCGTGCCACAATAAACGCGCATGTCAACTTTATCCCGCAATCTTTTAGCCGTTTCAACTATTCGACGTTCCACACCTCCGAAGTATAAATGCGGTGGTTGCGTGTTAAAAACTGCCACACTCTGCTTCTTCTTCATCCAGTTTACCCTCTAGTTTTGAGGAAACGGCGCTCCCAAACAATCTTTGACAACGCTCTAACTTATAACATGTTCAACTAAATAGGATAAGCCCCGCAGATTCTGCAAAATTTGCTTTTTTCATTGCCACCTTTAGACTTGCAGTACGGACATAGCTTACCCTTTGCCTTTGAGAAGATTTTGATGGGCGCACCGAAAGCTGATCTAAAAATTTCATAATAGAACATTTGCTCTTTATCTCTTATTGAAACTTGGTCCTTTTCGAGGTACTCCTTCGCTTTCTCTTGGAAGTATTCGTCAGAAATTTTTTCTCGGAAAAATTTTGGAAACACAGTTGTTCCAGAGCCATATTCAATTGGACATTTCACTCTCCACACTATTTCGTCAGGTAAGAGACCCTCAAAGGATTTTCGAATTATCCATTTTCCCCAGATTCTGCCTCTTTCACTTCTGATTTTTAGCTTCGGGTCAACACTCACAGCGAACGACTTGAACTCCGGGTCTAAGTAGGGAGTCTTCGCTTCCATTCCAAGCGAAAGTGCTAACGGAATCGAAGAAAACTGCATTGTTTGCCACATATTAGATAGCCTTGAAATCAACTCACTCTCGCTGAGATTAAAAAACCAGTTGTAACCAGCAAAAAGTTCGTCCAAACCATCACCTGTCATAACGCATTTAATCCCGTATTCTTTCGCGAGTTCCAAACCAACAAAAATAGCTGTGTTGTTTCTAACCAACATAGGGTCAAAAACCTTCAGAGTTTTTATAACTTCTCGAATGGCTGAAAACATTTCCTTCTCAGCAAAAAAATAAATCTCATGATCCATCTTCAATAGATTCGCCATTATCTTTGAATACTCAAGGTCCAATGCGGGCGCATTTTCGAATGCAACGGTAAATGCCTTCAAACTTGAGTGTTTCGACGCAACGAATGCTATGATGCCTGTATCCAAACCGCCTGAAAAAAGGATTCCATTTGCCAGATTTCTTTTCACAACCTTCTCTATTAGAAGACGGATCTCCATACAAATGTTTTCAATCGAGTCCAATCTTTATCCTTCGAGAGTCTTGGTATTTTACCATTTTGCAAATTTAAGGTTTATCAGTAAGGCACCATCGATTAGTTGATTGGGCGCGCAATTATTGTTATGATCTGACAGTAAAATTAGTCTATGCATGCATGCAAAATAAAGCCAGCGTTGCAGATTTGCTTCACCATTCCTCTTTTGCTTTTGCGGCTATCAAGTTGACATTCGCTGCTGATTTGGATGCCAAGAAAACATGAAATCTAACCTGTTCATGTCGTAATAGTTCAATTACGCTCCCCTGAAGGAGTGGATTTTCTTCTCAAGCTTTTGGGCATGTAGATACATGCTGGATCAGATTCGAAGTAGTCACCTGTGTAGGCGTAGGCTCTGGTTCTGCACCCACCGCATATTTTCCGATATTCACAGACTCCACACTTGCCCTTCAGGTTGTTTGGATCTCTTAGTCGCGTGTAAAAATCTGATTTTTGAACTTCATCCCAGAGTTCTTTCACGGTTTTCTCTTTGATGTTTCCAATTTTTAAGTCTACTGAATAAAATTGGGGTATTACATCTCCGTTCTCAAGGACGCTTATGTATCCGCCGAAAAGAAAGTATATGCACTTCCCTGCGAATTCATGGTTGTACCACTCCCAAAAGTTTTTTGGATCCCTCTCTTTGAAGATGCGGGCGTAGAAGGGGCAATGCACATGGAACTTAAATTTTTTCTCATAGTGTTCTTGGGTTAAATCGTATATGTGGTTTAAAGCCCATTCATACTGTTTAGGCGATGGCTCTAAGTGTATATTGTCTTTAGCTCTTCCAGCTGGAACCAAGTGGTTGAACCATACAAACTTGGCGCCGTGTTCTTCCGCTAGAGCGACTATGTGATCGACTTCCTTATAGTTTACAGTTGTTATTGCCATTGATAAGCCGTTTAGGATTCCCGCCTTTGATAATTTTTGAATTGCTGAAAGGGCTGCTTTGTATGAGCCCTTCCCTCTTAAGATGTCGTTTGTTTTTTCTGAGCCGTCTATGCTGATGGATGTGAATACCTCGTTTTTAACCAAGTTGTCGTAGATTTTTCCCTTCACAAAATATCCATTACTCAGTAAGCATACGTCAAGTCCTAGGCTTTTCGCATAGGCGATCAGCTCGAAAATGTCTTTCCGTAAAAGCGGCTCTCCACCCTTCAATCCGAACCATTGGGAGCCGAAATCGTAGATTTGGTCAACTAGGCGTAATCCATCTTTTGTATCTAATTCGTCGGGAGCTGGTTTCATATTTGCGTTTACATTACAGTATACGCAATTAAGATTACAAGCTCTAGTAGCCCTCCAAGAAGTAATCAGCAGGGGCCCCTTCAGCTTCTTTGGGGGACCAGGACAGGCCATCGTGGATCAATCTCCTCAACTTGATGAATCGATACTATGGATTCGATCATAAAAAAAGATTCCGTATTTGCATTAGAACGGGTTGAGTTTGGCGTTGAGCATTATAGGTATGACCTGGTTTTCTCCTTGCAGATAGAAAAAAGAGGTGTATTTTTTCACTGTGTGCCAGTAGGTAGCTATGACTATTAATATGATGAAAATTACGGCAGCGGGCTTTTAGACATTAAGCGGTACCCGATTCAGCAACAATATCTCTGCGAATTAAGTTTAAGTTGCCATTCAATATGCAAAATCAATCAATACGCAAAACACATAATAGCGCACGCTACGTTTTACGGACTTCACCAAATGCTCTCAAAAAGTTTAACAAAACATTTAAACGTGATTTGAAGCAAGCATACCCGTTTGCTTGCTTTGCTTCTTGCTTTCTGACCTTAGATGGATGCTCGAACGCGCGCGCAAATGCCGGCGATAATTCCAAGGATCACATCGTTCGAAACGGCTCCTGCCCTCATAAGTGGTCCCTGCTTGGCTTTGTCAAAGCGAGTGTATTCAAAAACGCCTTCGGACCCACCTATATAATTTGCAATGGACATTCCCAATATTTTATCAGCCACTAAGAATGCAGGACCCTCTTCAAATATATTGGCGGGTAAACCTGGAATCAGACCGCGCCCTCCATCCTCCTGAAGCCTTAGACCAGCCATAACAAGAGCGGCGACATTTACGTTTGATAATACTCGATCTAAACCGTCCTTTAAGAGTTGTGACGCTTTTTCTCTAGTCTCTATTCCTTCATAAGGTGCGCATAACTCCAAAGCTGTGTTTAGGATGTCTCCAAAGTTGATACCACGTTCCTCTAACCGTTTGATCAAGGGTCTGTTTGGAATTACGCCTTCTTGTTTCCGAATCGCTTCATTGACTGCTCTTCTGACAGCCTTACTAATCAACTCCCCCAGCAATGTGGCTGTTCCAGCATACTTGATCGGCTCCCCCTGTCCCGTGTACGCCACAACGATGCCATCCGTAATTGTCCCACTTGCAAGCTCACCGGATATGTAGCTTCTTACGTCGATTCCCCCTAAGGCAACCGATTTAGCTTCTGTAACCGTCTTCACGGCATCAACAATGCAGGCTTCGGTAAGGTTTGCATCGATCAGAAGAATAATATTGATCGTGTCAATTGCTTTTGATCGAAAAGGCATGGCGTCTCCAGCTGTAACAGAGTATGAGATTCCTGCTGTGACTAGAGCGCTAATGGTTAAGCCTTGCTCTTGCTCGTTTGCAACCGCCACATTTCGCACATCTACGCCAGTCGTAAATCCGATGACGGGTTCTGGAAGGCCTAAACTTGCTACTACATTTTCAAGGAGCACACGCACACTCGCATCGGTGTCTGTTTCTGGCATGTGCAGAATCCTATGAACTATTATCGCTCTAGTCTCATGGAGACCCCCGTTCAAGGTGGCAGAGCTGAGAGCCTTTAGCGGCTCTCTTGATTGTATAATGAGCGTATCCTTTTTGGTTTGGCTTTGAATACCTTTGATGGGAATGCTGAGCTTCATTTTTAACACCCTAATATGAATTTCTGATCAGTTATTATTACAGCTGCTTATATCCATTACCTTTCATAATGTTATTAACGATGAAGCTGAGAATATACTTGCAGTAGCATCCAAAATGCGCGCGGTTTCCAATATGGAGCAAAATTTTTGCATGCATGCTATTAATATCAGTCCCAGGCTTGATGCGCGCGCATTCCTTTTTATTCCCCCAATTCTAACCTAAATAGATATATCGCGAATTTGATTATTTAGACAGTGCTGAAGGGATGGTTTGTTGAAGAAAAGAAGGTTTGGTAGAACCGGACTTCAGGTTTCCATGGTTGGTTTTGGTGGGACATGGATTTCACAGATAAGTGTTGATGAGGCAAAGAAGGTTGTCCGAAGGGCTTTTGAATTGGGCATCAACTACTTTGACACAGCGAAAATGGATGGAGATAGCGAAGAAAAGATCGGAGCAGCATTGAAGGATGTAAGAGACGAGTGCATCATAGCTACGAAGACCGCCTCAAGAACGAAGAGAGAATCGCTGGCAGACTTCAAAAGCAGTCTACACCGACTGAAAACAAATAGACTGGATTTGATTCAACTTCATGGGATAGACAATGTAAAGACGCTTGGGAAGGCAATTGGTCCAGGTGGTTCATTGGAGACTTGTAAGAAGGCCCGTTCTGAAGGTTTAGTAGACTTCATTGGCATCTCAAGCCACAAGCCTCACGTATTGGTTAAAGCCATTGAGACGAATGAGTTCGATACGGTGCTTGTTCCCCTCAATATAATAACAAGACAAGCTTTGGAGGAATTAATACCGCTCGCAAAAGATTTTGACATCGGCGTTGCCACAATGAAACCCTTGTCAGCTAAGACCTCCAACATAATAACTTGTCTATACACGCCATCCCTCTCTCTGCTTTCCGATGAGCCCGAACTGAAAACTTTGTTGGGGCAGGATACGAATTCAATGGTCCGCAACGCCCTTAGATTTGTCCTGGCACAAGACATCTCTGTAGTTGTCACAGGATTAAGGTCGATTGAAGAAGTTGAGGCAGCTGCCAAAGTGGGAAAGGAGTACAGAGGGTTAACGAGGAATGAGGAAAAACGTTTCAGAGTACAACTTAACAAATATTACTGTCGAGACTGTGGACTCTGCTTACCTTGCCCTCAAAACCTTAACATAGCGGCTATACTAAGGTTTTACACACTCTCAGTCACCTACGGGCTGAAAAAATGGGCAAAAAAACTGTATGAAGGACTCGAAGTTGGGATCAATGATTGCACAAAATGCGGCGAGTGCGAACCAAAATGCCCCTATAAAATACCAATAATAAACATGCTTCAAAAAGCCCAGACGAACCTACAGCGCTAGCGCGTGGGCATGCATGCCGCCGTATTCCGGAAACAGTTACCGTGAACGTTTTTTGATATGGAGCTCTCAACGGGTATGAAGGCTATAATTAACTGCATAGATCTAGATCACTTTGGTGAAGAATGGGGGGGTCGTGAGTTTGATAGAGCCTGCATAGAAGAAATAGAAACACCATTCGGCCCATCTAGAATAGACACTAAAGGAGAATACATGCATGATCTAGGATTCAACTAGCCAACTGAGAATAGGCTGCACTAAATCCAATTGTTTGGATTGAATGCATACAAGATGTTATTGGCTCATTCATTTGCGCGCGCTAACAGCTGGAGCAGGGTGCATTATGGGATATTTCCAAAGATATTCTTACACTAATGTAGATTCGGTGAAGGAATATGTTGAAGCTGTTAGTAACGAGAGATTTCCAATCTCTAAGCTCTCAAAATCTACGCACGAGGACATTGTGAGAAAGGTGATGACAAAATTGTACTTGCGTCTACCAGTAGATAGACACGAATTCCAAGCGCACTTCGGAAAACTGTCAGAAGAAGTATTTCCGAACCAACTAAAAAGATCAAAAGAGAAAGTTGTAATCGAAATGGACGAGAAGGAAATCAGAATAAAAGGCTTGGCGACATCTGGAAAGCAAACATCGCATGGGAATTCGTCGCATGCATATGAGCTAAACGTCTGGCTTTTACTTCTCGCGCAAGATTTTTGGAATATAACCACATGCTGGATCAGACCCAAAGATGTCTCCGGTGTAGATTTTCGCTCTGGTTCGACATCCGCCGCAAATCTCACGATATTCACACACGCCACATTTCCCTTTCAAGTTGCTTCTATCCCTAAGCTCAAGAGAGAATTCGGATGTTTGTAACTCACCCCAGAATTCCTTCAGCGTTTTGTCTCTGATGTTTCCCAGTCTATACCCCTCATTGAAGCCGCACCGTCTAACTTCTCCATTTTCAATTATACCCATGTATCTGCCGGCGAAGAAACATCTGCCAAGGAAAATATTCTCAAACCAGTCTTCGAAATCAGGCATACCTCTCTCTTTTGCGACACGAGCAAAGAAGGGGCAATACACGTTGACTCTAGGTTTGTCTTTGTACTTCTGCATCAAATCGTAAAGTTCATTCCAAACCCATTCATATTGCTCTGGCGATGGAACCAGCTCAAGGTGCTCCTTCGCTCTGCCCACTGGAATGAAATTGTGAAAAACAGACATCCGGGCGCCATACTTTTCCGCCAAATAGACTACATGCCCAACATCTTTGTAGTTAACATTTGTAAGCGTTGTAACAAGACAATCTAACATTCCTTCTTTCGACAATTTCTGCATAGCTGAAACAGCCTTTGCGTAAGCACCCTTTCCTCTCAAAGCATCATTCGCTTCTTCGGTTCCATCAATGCTTATCGCCGTATGAACCTCGTTTCTAACCAAATTGTCAAAAATCTTGTCTTCAACAAGGTCACCGTTAGTTATGAGACTCACATCTAGACCGATTTCCCTGGCGTGACCTATTATCTCAAAAAGATCTTTACGCAAGAGCGGTTCCCCACCGCTTATCCCGAACCAACACGCCCCGAAATCATAGATTTCGTCAACTATACGCATGCCACCTTCGGTGCTGATTTCACCCGAGACATAAGGGGGCGACGCAAAGCTACAGTATGAACAACTATAGGTACACGTTCTAGTGCATCTCCAAACTACCATGTATAAAGGTCCTTTGCTTCTCATGGAACTCGCCCACAATAGATTTGCTCGAATCAGCTTAAAAAGGTAGACCATATCTTGACTTTTCCATTTTGCGCAAAAAGTGTTTTAGCCTAGCGCCACTAGACGACTGTTTTAATGGCTTTGCCAATACATTTGAGTCATACCCAAACGGATGCATGCATGCCCGCGAGAAGTTCTATATCTATACAAAAGAATCTTGAAATGCAATAGAAAATGAGAACTCGTCACAAAGTGATTCCGCTAGTGCTTATGACGTTAGCCTTGGTAATTGTTGGCATCTGGAAATTTCCCTCCTACCTAAAAAGCATATATGACCCTGTCGAAGAATATGATTACGTAATTTTTCAAGACGGCACAACAGTTAAAGCCAAAAACGGGCGCGCGCTCATTCATTTTTTGGAGGTTTAATGTAGAGCCATATTGTTGCAACAATCCCAGAGACAATTATGGCAAGTAATAAATATGCAAAAATTTCTCCCATTTCCGCAAGATAGGTCTTATATAAAGCGAGAGCAGCGTAAAGTAGAACAATCAATATCGCCGCGATTAGATAGATTTTTTTCGTCACTTTTTCCCCCTTCAGAGGTGGTTATTATTTAATATGTTATAGTTTTAGCTCTCTCCCCGAGTCTAGATCCGAGAAATGCACCAATAGCCATCGTGATTCCAGACAAGATAGCTGCTGGAAGGGTCGTAAACAGAGGTTGCCAGTATCCCCAGCTATAAATCTGGAAGATAGCTGCAGAGCTAGGGACCAACATACCAAACATAACTCCCATGATGACCAATGAACTTGTAGTTCCACGTTTGGAAGAAAGGTAATATGCTTCTAGACCCAGAGCGCACAAGAGGCTGCGTGGAATCCATACCGGGTTAAAAAACAAAACTTGGGCAATTATGCCGCTATAGACGAAAAAAAGGGTAAAAGCAGATCCTGGCTTCGGAGACAACTTTAAAGCCGCGCCTAAAACTATCCCCATTGGTAGATAAGAAAGTAACGGCCCTGCAAGCGATGGGGCGATGAACCAAAGAATAGATAAACCTGGGGCAAACATTGAACCAGCATCAACTACCATAAGTAGTGCGGCAAACAAAGCGATTATCGCGAAATCACTAGTCTCCAAAAGATTTTTTCCAATGTTACGTCTGCCTACAAGCAGGATCCACGACCCGAAAATCGCGATCATGACACCTGCGTATACCCAGAGCCCCAGCCAACCCACCTGTTCCCAAGAAGCGGTGATGAACACCAAAAATGCCAAACAACTTACGATGGAAATTGTAGCTATGACAAGAGATTTAACCTCAATCAACATAAACCCACTTCGCACATACATATTTCATGGATTTTTCATAAAAGTTTTTCTATCACGCCGTAAGCAAATACTAATAATGAAAAACAGGGTGATGTTTGTGCATGGCAACTTTTTTGGAATTGTGGCGAGCGAGCACATACATCGAAGATGTAATAAGGTGAAAATCTATCAATCATCTGCTAGGGGTTTAAGATGAACAACATTGTTACTACTCGCAACCTTTGGTACGTTTATACGGGACAAAAAGAGCCAGCACTGAAGAACATCAATCTGAAAATAAATGATGGGGATTTCGTTTTGATTGCTGGACCAACCGGGTGTGGCAAATCCACATTGGCCCTATGTTTGACCGGATTGATTCCTCACGTTTTGGGAGGCGAAATTAAGGGCAAAGTTGTCGTTGATGGGAAGGACACCAGAGATTTTGAAGTTTTTCAATTAGCTCAATCCATTGGATTGGTTTTTCAGAACGCAGAAAACCAGCTTTGTTCCTTGAATGTTGAGGACGAGGTTGCTTTCGGGCCGGAAAACTTGGCGCAACCAAGGAAAGAGATAGAGAAACGTGTGAATTTTGCCCTACACGCAACGGGCTTGCATGACTTGAGACACAAATACACTTCTAATCTGTCAGGGGGACAAAAACATAAAACAGTTATCGCATCCGCTCTTTCGATGTTACCAAAAATCTTAGTATTGGATGAACCTCTTGCAGAACTTGATCCAGTTGGAAACAGAGAGTTACTGCAAACCCTGAAGAGACTCAATGAAGAATTCGGTATCACCGTCGTTTTAATCGAGCATAAAATGGAACAAGTTTTGGGCTATACGAAGAAAGTCATTCTTTTGAAGGAGGGAGAAATCATTACAAATGGGGAAACCTCTGAAGTCTTTAAGGACAAGAAACTTGGGGAATGGCTTGGCCTCCGAATCCCAGAAACCTTAAAACTTAGCTACGAATTAATTGAGCGAGGACTACTAGCAAAACCAGCGTTCTCTGTTGAGGAAGCTAGCACTTCAATGCCCCAAATGTGGAAATCAAAGCTTCACCGCCCTCCAGATTCTATTTCTATTATACCTCGGGAAAAAAAGCGCAATTTTGAAAACGAGTTGATTAAAGCCGAAGGGCTTTGTTATGTGTACAACGATGGGACGGTTGCGCTAAGGGATATTGATTTGAGCATATTTCCAAGCGAGTTTGTAGCACTCTTGGGCGGGAATGGCGCTGGAAAGACCACCTTAGCTCTTCAGATGGCAGGGCAATTGAAACCGATTAAAGGGAAAATGTACATTCAGGGAAAAGATACCGCCAAGCTAGGGGTAGCCGATCTTGCCGGGATCGTGGGGTACACATTTCAAAATCCCGATTGCCAACTTTTTTGTAAAACTGTCAAAGATGAGATTGCATTTGGTCCTAGACAATTGGGTCTAACTAAAGAGGCGGTCAATGATACAGTTAAATATACTCTTCGCACGATGAACCTTGAAAAGTTCAAAGATCGAGATCCCCATACCCTAAGCAGGGGGCAGAGAATGGGCGTAGCCGTTGCTTCTGTTTTAGCCATGAAGCCAAAGATTCTTATACTCGATGAACCCACTTTGGGGCAAGATTTCAACCGGATTAGATCGCTTATGATGTTGCTGAAATCGCTGAACAGAGAAGGTCTTGCTGTGGTTACTATAACTCATGACGTAAACATCGCGGCAGAATATGCATGCAGAGCTATCCTAATGGACAGAGGAAAAATCATAGCAGATGGAGATCCCCATTATGTCCTCTCGCAAGAGAATCTCTTGCGTTCAACCAGTTTGGAGCCTCCAACGGCTGTGTGTTTGAGCAAGCTGGCAGGACTTCCGCCCATGTTGACGGTGAGTGAGATCAGCACAGCAGTTTGGGGCGTTAATGAGATCCAGTGACTACTATGTTTCGAGGCCTCTTTCACTATGTAGATAAACCGTCTTATATTCACAGGTTGGATCCAAGGGTAAAGTTGTTGTTGCTGGTTCCAATCTTGTTATTAACAATGGTCTCAAACAACATTTTTACGCTTGCCCTCGTTTTTTCGTTTGTTCTACTTCTTTATACAATTTCTCGAATACCCTACCATCGGTATAAAGCACTAATGATGGTTAGTTTACTGTCTTCTATTTCGTTCCTCCTTATGGGAACATTCTTTTACTTTGGCTTTTACCATTATTACCCTGAAAGACCATTAACTATCTGGTTTTGGATTTTTCGACCAGAGGATGCTGGATCACTACCAATCATAGGTCCAATAATTGTGGGTTTTACATATGGACGTGGCATAGTCGCGTGCCAAGAGGGTTTTATTTGGGGGATCATAACTTCTACGAAATTCACTATAACCTTTTTTTCCGGTAGTTTGATGATTATGACAACAAAGCCGAAGGAAATTCTGTTGGCCCTAAATAAAGTGGGGGTGCCCATCAAATTGACTTTTGTGGCTATGACTGCTCTTCGATTCATACCGATCGTCACTGAAGAATGGTATGTCACATTGAATGCTCAACGAGCTAGGGGATTGAAATTTAAGTGGCTGGACGTAATAGGCACACTCCGTGCCCTTACAGCAATCCTGTCAACATTGATAATTAACAGCATAAAACGCGCGCGAATTCTCGCCTTGGCCATGGAAACCAGAGCCTTTGGGGCAAATGAGAAGAAGGTGATCTTCAGAGAACTAAAGATGACTCGCTTAGACATCTTTTTGACCACAGCTATTTGCGTTGTAACTGTTTTGATACTAATATTGATATTCCTTTAATCAATTCACACGGGATATACCCTATGAAAAGCATTGCTGGGATGACTGAAACCTCAGACCCGCTAGGAGCCCTCTGTTCCAAATTTGAAACTGGCTTTTCATTTTCAGTATTTCAGATCGGGTTCATAATGTAATTGTAGAAAACATTTAAGATGAAGCCACCCTGTTGAATAAGATAGGTGCATTTCACTATGAAATTGCTTTTGGAGGCTATCTGAAGATGAGATTGCACACGTCAATTGAAAATGTCAACGCTGAGGTAGATAAGAATAGGCTAGTTATAATATCTAAGAGCCCTCTGAAGGTGCTCAGCTCAGCCGGTCTGAATGGAGGCCTAGTGAAAGCAAACGGGATAACCAACATCCACGTAACAGAAGATCTTAAGGACGAGCTTCACAGAAACCCTGATGAGACTCTAAAAAAAGCTGTAGTGAAACTGGGACTTAGTCCTGAGAAAGTCGTAGCAATGATGACTGCGGCAGATGTACGAAATGTGGGAGTGTCTAACCAAAAACGTCAAGACACAATTTTAAGCGTCTTTGTAACTGCAGGAGTCGATGTTTCAGCAACAGCGGGAGAAGCAACAGTTTCTAAACGAGATTCTCCCAACATCAAGAAGGGGGGCACGATCAACACCATCTTACTCGTCGATGGAAACCTTACCGAAGCCTGCATGGTTGATGCGGTGAAAACTGCTACAGAAGCCAAGACTGTTGCAATGAGGGAGCTGGACGTAAGGAGTCACTTCTCTGGAGATCTCGCCAGCGGAACAGTAACAGACACCGCCCTTATAGCGTGTACAAAACGAGGAAAACCCATAAAATACGCTGGAACCGCAACGGTGCTGGGAGAAATGATCGGCAAAGCTGTTAAAGAATCTGTGAAGAAGGCTATTCAGAAACAGTCAAAAGTAATCGCAAACAGACCTCTAATACAAAGATTGGAAGAAAGAGGAATATTCTTCGCAAACATGACAACTCTCTTTTCGGAAACTCACTCCACGATTTGCGGCGACTTTGAAAAATTAGGGCAATTTAGAGAAGAGTTACAACAGGTCTTTTCTGATCCAAACGTGGCTTCATTCGTCATAGCAGCGCTCAGACTTGACGATGATGCAAAATTGGGTTTGATTCCAGAAATTCCGGTCAATAGGTTCGACGAGAAATCGGTGGTTTGTGAAATCCTTCAAACCGCTGTGATGGACTACTTGTCTAAGAATAACGTTACGTCAAAGGATTACAGACTTGGTGATATAAGTTCAGCTGTTGCAAAAAGAGTGGGCCCTTTTACCAGAAGTATCCTTTTCGCCGTTATGAATGCTGTCTATTCGAATAGTATTTCAAACCATTCTAAGAAGTGCGAATGAATTAGTGGATTATTCATCAACAATGATGCATGCATGCATTTTGTTTGGGAGTGTTGGAGGATACAATATGTGGCACACGTTCTTTGTTTCTAATAACGTTGACTTATGGTGTTTGGCACTTCCAGTTGCTTGCCTTTGCTCTTTCAGACTCGATGCTGAAGATGTAAAAGCTTATTCTCCCGCTTTGTATTTTCTGCTTAAAGCAACAAGCGCCAAAACAATGACCACGGAGCCTAGAGTTAGAAGCGCTGTTGTGAGAGTCAAACCAAACGGAGTGAAACCCAAAAAAAGACCAACCAGTGCTGTTATGGCGAAGCTTAATCCAACGGAAAAAGTAACCCTCTCAATTTCATCCATCGAGTTTTTTCGGGGAAACAGAGTTTCAACTAAACAGTAGCCTGGCAGAAAAACCGCGAGAACAAAGCCAAACGCATATCGTAGATAAGATAACGGCGTTCCAGTCTCTGGAAAGAATAGAATTGAAATGAACGCAAGGAGAGTCAAGCAGATAGTAACCCAGAACCAGAGACTCTTTCTTGAAGACAGAAAATCGCTGAAATGAGGTGTGGGGGTTGTCGGCTCTTCCAGCACTATCAGGCCCTTATTTTGCAAGTCTTTGACTTCCCTCGTAATTTCGTCAAGACTAGCGTCGACCTGTTCCTGAACCAGTTGAACTAATTCCCTCACATTCTTCGGTTGCTTAGCCTGCACGATTTTCAAGATGACCTCATCTAACAATTTCATCTCACTCACTTAATAAGTAGGCTAAATACAAACTATTAATTACTGTCGGACGCTAACAACGTGAGGAGCGAAAACAATGGATGTAAACGTAACTCTTGTCAACCCGCCATACCCCAAGAGGGCTCATCAGCATCCGCCCTTCAGCCCCTTAGGCATAGGATACTTGGGAGCTGTTTTAGAAAAAAACGGCTACTCGGTTAATGTGATAGACTGCCAAGCACAAAAACTTACACATAGTGATTTTGAACGCGAAATAAGCAAACATCAACCGAAAGTGGTTGGAGTCACATCGACCACCCTCACTTACAAATCCGCGCTCAAAGTAGCAGAGATAGCTAAGCAAGTTCACCCTGACTGTGTAACAATTCTAGGTGGTTGTCATGCAACTTTTTGGGACGACAAAGCGTTGGAGGAGTGCCCGCGACTAGACATGGTTGTTAGGAAAGAGGGTGAATACACTCTTCTGGAAATCGTGAACAGATTGAGGGAAAACAAACGCATTGACAACGTGTTAGGCACAACTTGCAAGAAAAACGGAAAGATAATTAGGAATGCGGATAGGCCTTACATAGAAAATCTCGACGAGCTTCCCTTTCCAGCCCATCATCTCCTACCGTTAAATCATCTTAGAAAACAGGGAAGAGTAATTTTCCCTTTAACCGCAAGTCGAGGATGTGTGTACTGGTGCAATTTTTGCACAGCGGTCAGGATGTTTGGGCGAAGGTATAGAATGAGAAGCCCGAAAAAAGTTGTCGACG
>Ga0209636_10001500_pt1 | contig 23683 bp, 22 predicted proteins | sample DeeMarSWOR152_54_FD_187464 | JGI IMG/M metagenome (GOLD analysis project Ga0209636, IMG submission 187464) | Marine sediment microbial communities from White Oak River estuary, North Carolina - WOR-1-52-54 (SPAdes) (version 2) | ecosystem: Environmental > Aquatic > Marine > Intertidal zone >...
GAGAGATACAAAATAATATACCATGTAAGGGAGGTAATACTCACTCCGCAGGATTTGAATGACCTGAGAGGGGAGTAATCATTTTTGTCCCAAAGCCCCCTCAACTACATCGGTTACAGACACTCCTTCTTCTACAAAGATAAGGAGAGGTTTCTGAGCCATCATTGTCATTCCAATTTCTTGGGAAATCCACGGCGAGGGGAGCCATGTATTTGATTTTTCATCAAATTCTCTTCGCGTAACAATAACAACCACAAAATCGCTATCTTCTATATGTTTTGCAATCTTCTCATAAAGAATCTTCGGATTTGGTGGATCTACTGCAATTTCCCATAATAGCTCTTTCATTAGATCTATAAAAAATGAATTCACCTCTTCGTCAACATCTCGGTATGAGTGACTAAAATAAACCCTAGTCATCTAAATCCCTCTTTGCTTTTATGCTTTTCTGCTGTAAGCTCGTACTCCAGACCAAAATGAGCATTGAATGGGAGAATTACATGTTGGTTACCTACAAGGATCTCATATTTGCCACTCCGAACTTTTCTTTTCCACACAATTGTATAGACCACAAAATCTCCTTGTTTTACACTAAGTCGCGCAATATAACGACGTGTCACTGTTTCTCCATTGGTATACCCAATTTGTTTTGATAAATGCTCTGCTGCCTCTACTTTGAGTTGTTCCAGAAAACTAAGCCCTATTCCGCCTTGTGATTGTTGTCTAGTTTCGAGCGATATACTGTTAGTAGCAGTCTTTGAAAACTCATGTTCTAATGTCAAATCATTAGAGCCATGCCGATTGTCTAATGGGATTCTTTCAGTGTCAACTATCTCAGTGTGTTCTCGAACGTCAAATTCTCTTAAGATCTTAAAAGATAAAGGGATTTCAGAAGGTGTAGAGATCGAAGCAGATGACGCTTCCTTGAGTAGAGCAGAGAGGTTCTCAAAGTAAACACCAACGTTATATGGATTCCTAAGAAATAAATCAATTGCTACCTCTGAGGGAGCTTCACTGCGAACCAGTACAGAGCCTGTTCTATCTACGTGGATAGTTATTCTTGCAGTAAAAAACCATTCAGAGGGAGAGATAGCCTCAATATGACCAGATGATGGATCAAGTTTTTCGAGTTGGAAGCCGCTACGGTAAACAGCTTCTCGACACTTTTGAAGGATCACATCATAGTTATTGAAAAACTGTCTTTTTTGCTCAAAACTACTCACCATGCATACACCTCCAACAAGGTAAGATATCTGATGGCGAATTGTATGTGCCTATCACTATACTTCTTGTTCTCTTTGAAATATTCACTTTGTTCCGATCTGATATCATCTTGCTATTACCTCCTTGTTTCAGTTTTTCTCCATCTTATCGTCCAGTATTAGGCGAATTTTAAGGAGGGATTGAAATTACAGTTTCTCCAAAGCCTCCTGCGGCGCTCCTATTCCCTATGTATTGTTTATGTACTTAAGCTTTTGGTTTGTTCTTTTTGAGACAGACCTCGGTGTCCTAAGAATTCTGGATGTCAGCCATGGCTGCTATACACCCATTTATCCTGGAATATTGCTAATCTACGATCTTCAGCTCTTCAGGCACCTATATTCCATAGAGAATGCGTGTTTTCCCAAAAAGAGAGAAAGAAAAACTTAATTTCGCTTTCTGTGCACAACACTGGCACCTGTAGCTAATATGCCTACGAGTATAATGGATCCAAGACATATGCCCTCATCTTCTGGCTGTGGACTTGGTTCTGGCTGTGGACTTGGTTCTGTACAGAGATCTAGCGACCAAACGGTGAAGTTCGTAAAGCTAGTCACTTTGTCTCTGATTTCATTGCCTGTAGTTATCCCAATAGCAGCTCTTACATCACCTCCTTGGGCCAACCCCGAGGTGTCCAGTGAGGCTATAAATCAACCATTCACAAAGAACCATCCTATGTCGCCGATAACAATTATACGCAAGTGATTGCTCTGGTTGGCTCCTGTCTGCAATTCGCTGACGTAGCCGTTTTTGAGGTAGTTCCAGTTTCCATCAATGACTACAGCGTGTTCCCAAGAACCATCGGACTCTACCCAAACCACATAATGCGTGTTATCTCTGAGGTGTCGGCAAAGAAAACCATAATCCCAAGCCCCTTCAGTGGAAGAGTGAGGATTGTGAAACGTTGCCTCAACAATGAAATCTTTCACATCCACGTTTGCATAGTATTCCTCGATTGTATTGTCGTCAGGCACATGGATTAGATTCCCCTTTGAAGGACCTGATACAGGTACAATACATTCTTCTGTCATGGGAAAATTAACCGACAATACTGGAACATTTTCAAATGCGAATGCAGAAAAGATGAGGGACAATAAGGTTGCAATGCATAGCACCCCAGTTAGCAACTTTTTTTCCGAATTCATATTATTACCACTTCATCTCTGTTTGCAGATTTAAAAACCTTACGATTCTTATGATATAAGTGAAGGGAATTCAACAGATACCGTAATCCATATCATATAATAAATCCACAAAAATGACAAAAATAGGGTTTTTTAAAATTCTATTCTTTTACTATTTGTTACATTTACCATAAGCTGCTCCGAATTAAGATATCACTCAGAAACTGTCCCAGAAAGCGTTTTGACCTTCAATAAATGTCTTTTCTTCTCTTAACGAATTATTTTTTCAATTTTTTTCTATTACTTTAGGCAGTATTTCCTTCCAGCTTACCATTCTAAAGATGTTAATCATGCTATCGCATCACAACTTCTGATCTAATTTCTCTGCCAGGATTATATATATTCTTTGCCGAAGCGTTTGACGATGCTTCGTATATTCTGTATTATGTGATTTAACTTGACTGCACACAAGCTCATTTCGTATTATGCATACTATGCGAATAGACAAATGATACTTTGCAGATATTCTCTATATCCAAGGAGCAAGAAGTAGCTCTCTATTGTCTGGATAGTTTTCATCAAGATCCAGATTTCCTTCACTGTCCATGCTTGCCTTCCAAGTAAAGAGCTCAACAATCTTAGAACCACTTCGAGACTCATACGATACCTTGACACCAAGTGTGAAATTCTTTTCTCTAAGCCTTTGGAGATGTTTTGTAAAATCAAAGAAGAGTGAATTGTTATAAGTCTGTTGTTTTCGGATAATGACATTGCCTAGAAATTTCGATTCCTTAGAAATTTCATCTATTGAGATTTCTGCCGTCAAGTTATGAATACTTTTCTCTTTTACAATACAATTTAATCCTATTTTTGGCTTTCTTTTATCAAAATGAAATGAAATATCTGGAATAACTGTCAGTTCAGCACTCTTTCTCTGTTCCTTTAATATTCGATGAGTAAGCAATACATAAACTGCTGTAAGCCCTGCTAGGGCAAGAGAAGATATTATGACGATATGTTCAGTATGCATGCTGAAAATTAGTATGAGACCAAATATAAATTCTTCCCCTTGCTAAGAATTTTCAGTAGATGGAAATGTAAAACATTTTTGCACATTTCTATAGGGTAGGGGTTGAAGGTAGTATATGTACATGATTATATTGTGGTATAAATCCCTACGTTATTACAGAAATTTTCACTTTTTTTAGAAAAACTTCTCTCCTCCATGAACTGCTATCACATTTTTGTGCAGACCTAACATTTATAAAGGGACATTGGTAGAGTTTTATAGAAAGAGTTTGAAAGAGTTTTATGTTGGATTCATTATTTATTCATTCTTTGTTTTTTATTTTATCGAATTTTTGATTTTTTTTGTCTTGAAATTCTTCTTATTGGAGTTTATTCATGTCTCCAGTTATAAGAGAGTGTCCATTTTTAATCAATATCAACACCAAAAAGTAAATGACATGATAAACACAAAAGATCGTAAGGATCAAAGCGCCAAGGAGGGGCGCTACAAGGCAGTAGTTAATAAGCCTTGCTGAAAAAAATACCCAAATAAAACGGAGGGAAATGGAATGGTTAAACCTGAAATAGTGAGAATGAGTGAACTTCCAGAAAAGAAAGAGGAGAGAACCAAAGTAATTGTGATGGATAGAAAAATGAAGAGGAAAGTAAGGCATGGAGAAGAAGAGGACATTGAGGCCATAGCAAGAGAGGAGGGAATTCTGGAGCTTGATATGGACGCTCCTCCTGAGGATTCTCCTGAAATACCTGCAGCACCAGGCGCGATAATATCTGGATCTATTCTCGCAGCTGCAATTGCATCTGACTTTGGCCCCACGTGTACAGGAGGAGGAATCTACTTATCGGACAACAAGTACAGGCTGTATTCCGATCATGAGATAAAAACTGTCTTGACTGCTGACCTCACTGATTTGGAAGTGTGGATTGCCCAATTTTTTGACTGCGACGATTTTGCACAGGTAGTTGCAGGTGTTTTAAACCACCAACTCAAGGGAGTACCGTTCGGAATTCTTTGGTACAAGGGAAACCAGACGTACCATGCAGTCAACTGCTACTACAGTTCAAAGGGGAACATGAGAGTTGTTGAGCCCCAAACAGATCATGTCTATACTTTCGACAAAACCAAATATTCCCCAGTGCTCATCGTAATCTAGAATGGCAGCAAACCAGCAATCAAAAGACACGGAAAGAATGTCCTCTATCCTTTTTTTCTTTCTCTTTTTTTGTTGTTTTCCGATTTCTGTGCCAACCCAAATAGGTTCTGACTTTCTGTCAAAATTATAGATATTCTACAGCTTGAATTTGTTTGTTTCTTTGTTGTCAAGGTTTCGGTGGATAGAATTTCCACGTTCACAAATTGTCTTGTCAATGATATACAAAAATGTAGATAAATTCACTGGTGTTACACGTGTAACAACATCATTCCCCGGAGAATTGAGTCTTTTTCCCTCATCTCAGAAATCTATAGGTTAACCTATGTAACGAAATGCTGGCATACTTTCCAGGAGTTGTCGAAAAGTGTGGTATCCAATATATGTCTCAAAATATCAGAAAATCAGAACATGGTTAAATAAAAGCCAATTTTTTGTTACACGTGTAACAAAGTTGAGATAAATCCCAAAGATTTGACAATCCCTTCCATGGCAAACAGTTAAATTACATGAAAATATAGAAGAGAGAACATAAAAAGGAGATCACATGAGCTTAACAGAATCTGAAAAAAAACTCCTCACCCTAATTGGAGAGGACTCCTCACTCTCTGCATCACAGCTGCAGTACCAATTGCAGTACAAACGGGTAAATACAGTAAGCAAAAAAATGAGAGATTTAGAAAAAGCAGAGTATATTAGAGGACCGTATTACGACATCAACCTGAATGCAGTGGGTAAAAATCGCATCCACAACGTGTTTGCTGAAATCAAGTTCGATCCCAGACAGTACGATGCAGTCCTTGAATTGGTCACGTGCATTGACTGTTGGGAATGGATGATCCCCACCATACAGGGGGACACACTCTTCGTTTTTTTCAGATCTAACTACTACTCGTACCTCACACGGCTCTTATCTGTGATCAAGAAAGCGGGATTCATTGAATACCAAACGTACTCTTCTCAGAATCGGTGGTTCATGCAGAATCCCAACTTTTTTGGGAGTATATCCCCACCCATTACCAACCTCTTTAAAGATGTTTCCATTGATCTGGCGTACCCAAAAAAGACAGACGACACACAGTGGCGATTCATTGATTTGAAGGTGATGCAGTATCTCCAGGTACAAACCTGCAACATAAGTGAAATACAGAGAATGGAAAAAAGAGAATATGGACGATTCTGGAGGCGCAGCCAGATCAAATACAGCATTGAAAAGATCATTAATACTGGGATTGCTGAGAGAAAACATTACAATATCTCCCCGTATCCCCGGAGCAAATGTTATGCATTTCTCCTGCTGGTTGAGGGTGATACCGCAGATGTGTTACAATTCATTGCGAACTTTGCTCAAGGATGCAGAATATACAAGGCTTTTACCATGTGCAAAGATACGGGGTTTGTATGGTGCTGGACAAGTCCGCAGTTAGGGCCTGAATTAATGTACACCCTTGAAGGGTTATATCCACGAATTCACACTCGCTGCCTCCAGGTGAAGTCTATATATCACCCACAGAGAAAATCGTTTGAAGATGAACATTTTGACTTTGAAACACAAAGATGGACATTTCCATTCACAAAATATAAAGAACAGATCGAAACTGTAATGGAAAAAAGAAAAGGGTAAAAAGGATTTTTCTTGGTCAACAACCCGTTTAACAGGGAGTTCCCGGGTCTCCTCCTGGAATTCCCCCGCAGGGGATTATTGTTCCGAGGAGGTCTGGAAAACCTACTTGCCCTATTTCATACATCTTTGTCACCTCATAAGTAAGTTAACTTGAATATATATAATTAATTCTGATTTTAATAAATAATAGTACATTTACAGTAATTTAGTACGAAATTAATTCTTAATTTTCTAGAAGTGTCTCAAATCTTGAGATTTCAATTAAAATTTAAAAGAAGAGTTGAACCAGCATCAAAATGTTAATACCTGCAGGTTGTCTCAGCAATTCTTGTGTAGAAAATTCTTGTGTAAACTAATCTGTAGATGCAATGAGATCATCTGTCTGGAATTGAGCCAGTTCTTTGTACGCTTTTCTAATGTCCTGTGAAGTTCCCGTTTGTAAGGCTCTTCTGTAAATTTCTTCCAGGTATTCTTCCTTTTGTTTCCTATCGATCTGTCTGAGATTATGTTCTACCTTTTTGATTTCTACTGGTTCCTGCAATTCTCTGTAAAGGGCTAAACTTTCCTCCCAGAGGATTTTAGCCTTGTCTAAATCTTCCTTTCGTGCGTAGCATAATCCTTTGTTGTACAGAGCAGAAGCTTTCCGGGCTGTATCAATTCCTGGTAAGGTGAGCGCTTTTTCAAACAGGTTCAACGCTTCATCTATGTCATCATCCATGTACAAACAGGAACCTACATTGTTTAACACATCAGACAGCAACAGGATGTCTTTAAACGTTTGAGCAATTCTGCGGCTTCTTGTGTAGTAGTGCGAAGCTACTGCGTATTTTTCTTTCTTGAACGATACATTTCCCAACCCTTTCAATGCATATGCTCTTCCTCGGGTGTCGTTGAGCTCTTCACAGAATCCTTCCATACGCAAGTATGCTTCCTCTGCCTTATCCAGGTTGCCTTTCAATTCGTAGAGGGTTCCCTGGGTGTGCAGCACCCAAACAAGCTGGGATTTATCCAGGCCTTCTGGGACACTGTACTCCATCGTGTAAAAGAGTGTGTGTTCATCTTCTTTTCGTTCGTGAGCGACTCGGTCAAAAACCTTTTTGAGGGTGTCGTCCCACTTTTTTAATGTGCGCAATTTCCGGGTTGCATCAATTTTTGTCATGTAAAAGATCCCCTCCCCCTTTTTTGATAGTCTGTACTGGTTCTGGTCGATGTGACTCCTTTTCTCGTATTCAATGTACCCTTTCATTCTCAGGTGCTTGATATTCCTGTAGACATTTGCCCTGGATGTTCCCTTTATGTCGGGAAAGTACGTGTGGAAGTAGTCTTCAATATCTTTTGTGGTGACCACTTTTCTTTTCCCAACCACGTGAATGATGTGAAACATGACTTCCCAGGGTTTTACTTCCAGTTCAGCCATTGCGTACGTGAGTTTTTCTGTAATTTGGGCTCTTGATTCTTCTGAAATTGGCTGGGACTTTCTCTCCCCTTCGAAAAGATTTAATCCCTTAGAAGTGAGCGTGTAAAAGATGGGAATATCTTTTTTTTCAACTTTTGAGAGATATTCACCTATGAGAAGTCTTTGGAGAATTATTTGACCTTTTTCGTCTTCAAAATGTGCATGGTCTGGTAAAATCTTTCGTCCATGGCAGCGTGCAAAATCCAGTATTTCACACATGAGCTCAGCTTCCCTTTCTGCACTGCTTTCAATTGGAGTCATAGTTATATGTATGAGTCTTATTTAATATGTGTTGTGCACATTTGCAAAATTTGAGATTCCATTGTCGATACGACTAGAGGAGCTTCTTGGGTTCATTTGTGAACTCCATGAGTACAAAAATCTTCCGTTTACTACATTCTTTTTTAATCTCATAGACTCTTCGCATTAGGGATATAAGGGGATCTTAAATTTTGGTAAAAGGCTTCCATATCTTAGTATTATATTCCTAGAGTGATTAATAACCCCCAATAATTTGTTACACGTGTAACAAAGTTGAGAAAAAAACAAAGTTGACATTCCTTGATATCCGAAAGATACAAAGGCAACGACTACAGTAAAAAAATAACCCTATCTGGCAATCCCCAACAAAAGAGATAGTGCAAGCTGTTTATAGAACCCGTACACCGTTGTTAACCTGTTAACCTATATGTTACCAATCATCTCTATTTTCCATAAAAAAATCGACAATTTTTATAGAAAGCTCAGGGGAGAACTTTTTCTGTGATAAAAGCTGCAGCATTTCCTGTTTGAGGCTTTCACTGTTTTCTGGTTTCATTCTCCCATTCATGGTGAAGAGAATGTGGAAAGCTCGGATTACTCTCGGCGCCATGATAGTGCCGTTCTCTCCCAGTATGACTGTGGGTCTTTTCAAATCCCTGATTGTGGGTCTTTTCAAATCACTGACAGTGAGTCCTCTACTGGGGCCAATATTCTTTTTGCTTTGGAGAGCTTCCCTAAAAATTTCCCACGCGATGTCAAAATAGGGAGCCTCGTCAGGGTATTCTCTTTCCACAAATTCCTTTGCGCAACACTTAACCTGATCCATGATGACTTTATCTGTGTTCATAATATCTCCCTCATATAACTCTGAGACCATCTATAGTAGATTTCACCAGGTCTTTATAAGCTTTTTCAACATCTTCTGGATTCCAAGGTGAGAAGTCTTTTGAGGGTCCCTCTAACCAGTCTTCTTTTTGGGTTCTATCACTTTTTGAGGTTGTGTCTTTGTCTTTGTGAATTTGAATTCGCTACAGATGATGCATTCATCCTTGTTGTCGTGGTCCTGGTTTTCAACCTACATTCAGACAGGATGTCAGACAAGGTGACACCCACATTTCAAATGTCCTAAAATGTCAAAATCAATACTATCAATAAACTCCAATAGATTGTTACACGTGTAACAAAGTTGAGAGAAACACCGAAGATTGCAACCCTTTCAGACCAAAAATATAAGAATGAATAGAATAAATAGTATGTATTCACCTTTACTAGATACCCTCGTGATTTAAATGATGAATACATGTGAGGGATGGGAGGTGTGACATGATTCACCATCCCAAAATCCTCTGGCTGTTTTCTGCACCACTGGTGGCTCCAGATGGCAGCCCTTCGGATGCTTTGGACATGAAAGCAGAACGTGATGCTATTGTGCGCGAGTTAGCTGGTTGTGAGAAAGCAGTTTCACTTCGCATTGGATATGCCACCATTAATGAATTAGCTAGAAGTATTGCAGAGGAGTTCAACTTTTTACATGTGAGCTGCCACGGCCATGAAGAATTCCTTTTGTTTGAGGACGGAAAAGGTGGAAGTCAGCCCATAACAGGTGACTACCTCAAAGAACTTATTCGTATGAGAGGATTTGAACTCGCCATTGTTAGTGCATGTCATTCTGAACTTCTTTCATCCCTATTGCAGAAGCACGGGCCACCATCTTATTCTTTGTCTTTAATTCCTTAGAATCATCTGTTGCTGTCGCCGTATGAATCAAAGCATCGCCAATTTTCTGCATTGAATCGTTTAATCTCACCTGTATACTATCTATCTTTCGTTTGATCTTATCTTCTACACCATCAATTATTTATTTGTTTAATTCTTTGTCTTCCTCAATAAATGCCACCTTCATATTGACACCTCCATTACAGCCATACAAAAGCAACACAAATCCACATACACTCAGCACAAGTACCAGTCCCACCATCACAACTGATCCATAGAATAAGGCAACGCAAAGACTCCCAAAACTTATCATCCACCACGCTAGAGATTGCAGAGCTCCTCTTCTCTTGCAGCAATATTTCTTTGATAGTCTCTCAACGAATTGGTTGAATAATACTGCAAGTACCAGGAATGCAAAAACAAAAAGTACTATCACCTGTGATTCTACGATCCTGCTCATGTATTCTTCAGAAAGGAAATACACTGGGAGCACAAACAGGACAAAAGATACTACAAAGAGTATCACTGTAAATTTCTCTCTGAAAAAAGACTTTCTGTCCAAAAAGTGCAAAGAAGCAGCATAGTAAAAGAATGCTACTGATGCAGCAACAACTGCAAAAGCGAGCATCACAAAAATTGTGCGAAATCCGTAAAGAACTCCACCTGTCATAACCACAATTCCAATCGCAAACAATGAAAACCCTGCAGCCCACCACAAGGATGTTCTCAATCTCTTGTTCAGAAACGCTCGGAGAAAGTAGGCAGCAAGTACAGCGCACGCAATTACACTTGCAGCATGGCTCGCTAATTGTATCATTCCAGTAGTTGCCATCGTGTTACCTCCTGTATGTTACCCTATGATTTCTCTATGGCTGGTTTAGACTATTCGAATACTTCTATTTAAGCTTTGCTGCCTTTCGGGAATTGTCAATTATTTATGTTGTTACACGTGTAACATTTGAGGTGATTTCTTTTTGTTATTTGTGAATTATTAATAAAGGGATAATCTATATCATGAGATACTTCATATGATAAGTTTTTGAACAAACTGATTTGACGTTAAAATCTCAGATGATACACGGTTATACGCATAACTTTAAAAGATTTCAGGTGTAGAACAGGTGAGGTGATGTAGGAAAAAAAGGAAATTTCAAAAAGAGTAAGGCTTATTCGAAGTAAGGCTTATCCAAAGTTGAGCCACAGTAATGTTGAATGTGATGCAGGTTCATGGCAACAAAAAAAGGAGGTGATACCTATGTCAATAGAAGAAAACAAAGCTCTGGCTAACCGTTGGATGAAAGAGATCTGGCAGGAGGCGAACCCAGCTTCAATGGATGAGCTTCTTTCCCCGGACTTCTTCTTCAATTATGCCCCTTCTGGGGTGGAACCTAACCGAGAGGCCTACAAGCAGGGTATTAACTCGTTCCATGTTGGGTTCCCCGACATTAAGTGGACTTCTGAGGACATAATCGCTGAAGGAGACAAGGTTGCAGTCCACTGGAAGGGTCAGGGCACACACAAAGGTGAATTCTGGGGAGTTCCCCCCACGGGTGAGAGAGTGACAGTGGGTGGCATCAGTATCATCCATATCGAAGGCAGCAAGATCGTAGAAGAATGGGGTTACATAGACATTATGGGTCTGATGGAACAGCTTGGTGCGCTTTCACCGCCAGAATAGGTATCTTGGTGCAGCAAATGAATAAGAGAAGCAGTTGAGACCACAAGGAGTCTAATAGGGCTATCACAATGCAGACGTATCATCCCAGAGGAAAATGTGAATTTCAATGTTTCGAGGTTATCCCATGATTTAAATTTTCTTAAAAAATAGGTGTTCTCTTATCTTTTAATAGAGGTATACCAAATGTAGAAGAGAAAAAGAGACATGTATTGAATGTCAAAACGTTTTCTGGGACAGCCTCTTTCTTTTTACATTTCAGGACGTGGGCCATGAGTGTGCACTGTAATGGCCTGACATTACTAGAATCCTTGTAACAATGGAGCATCTTGACGAATGCGAAGCAAAGGAGCAAATATATCACTTTATGTGTTCCTTTCAACGCTCTACATGTCCTTATGGCTGTTCCATCTTAGCACCACATTTTTGTGTCAACTTTCATACTATCACATCAGATTTCTTCTGCAGTCGATAGACAAAGAAGGCCAATCCGCAGAAGAACACCCAAATGTTCTCGAGGGTGACAGCAAGCAAATTGAGGGGTTGGGAAGTAACTATTTGTTCTCCAGAAATAAAGAAGGTGCCTAGAATCAAAAAGATAACAACTGAACCAAAGGCGAGAAAATCCATCAACTTACTTGGCTGAAACAACTGTATGGATGGCTTGGGAGTTTTGAGGCTCTTAATAACCAGAAAGACAGCAACAATAACTAGTAACCCAAAAACGAGGTAGCCCACTGGTGTGCCGCGGGGTGTGACAGGATTTGTATGAGCATAGACCATCACAAGAAACTGGTATACAACGGCTGCACTCCAGCCCACTTTTCCCATTCGGGGATGATTCCAATCGCGGGCCAGAATGCGGTTAGCAAAGTAAAGGGTGACTATCCCCTGCACAATTCCCCAGGCCAGAATACCAATAATGAGTAACGTGCCGATATTAACTCCAGCTACTATAATGCCGGAGTACACTTTTGTGTTGAACAGGTTGCCAGTGAGAAAAGCAATGGGGAACAACCCATACAAAAAGGCCACAAGAATAATCTGGTAATTCTTAAGCCTGAACCGCACCATAAGGTCCTCAAGCATGGAAAAATAGGTAAAATAAATTCCAAATAGAGCGAGTGCAAATAAAGGTCTGCCAACAAATTGCTTAAGACCTCTGGCAGAATATTCAAAAAGAAGATTAAATAAAGCACAGTAAAAGATCAAACTAAACCGATTTGAGATTATTTTCATTTTTTTTCCTCCTTTCTGGATTTATTTGTTTATTTTGTCACAGGGCTCTTGTTTCTTTTTCCGCGTCTGGAAACTGAGTCATTTCCACTGTCGAAAGACAACTGGTTCACGCACGTTTCTCAGACCATACTTATAAATTTATCGTGGTTCGGCTGTCAATTGTGGATGTCAATGTGTTACACGTGTAACATGATAGGAAACACCAAAGACGGAACGACCCACTAACCGCGAACCAAAAGGTTTATATGAACCAATACATTCGCAAAGTGATAGCCCATGATCAATCCAAAAGGTGACAATGGCATAGTGGGTCAACAGATCCAAAAACAGGAAGACTTTAAGGAAGGTTATAATTTGATAGGTGATTTTAATGATTAAAGAACTAAAAGAATCTGAATTCGATAGAGTAACAACTGTGTTTGAACCCTTACATTACCATCTAGCGGTACGCGCGATTATTGACGGTTACATTCCCGGAAGGATATGGGTGGATGATCTTGATAACTGTAGAACAGCTCTCATCTGGGATACACGTTATGCATATTATCTTTCAGGGTTCGAGGATAACCATGAATTTAATGTGGCTCTTGATCAGTTAATTACTGAAATAATTGCCCCAGAAGCAATGAAGAAGAATATAAAACTATATTTTGTAATATGTCCACCTCATTGGGAGAAAAAGATACTGAATAATGAAGTACTGATAGATCGTTTCCCAAAGAGGATAAAACGCTGCTACTATGCATTTAACCAGAAGGTGAATACCAACTGGAAAGATAAAATACCTTCAGGGTTTACTATGGAATGTGTCAATGAGAACGTGTTAAAGAGAACTGATTTAGAAAATAGTGATATGCTCATTGACGAAATCAGAGATATAATTGTTTCTGTTGATGAATTTATACGAAGGAAATTTGTTGGTTACTGCCTGGTCTATAAAGACAGAGAGGTTGCCAGCTGGTGCCTTTCATTCATGTATGGATCATCATGTGAATGTACTGTACAAACAGTGGAAGAGTACCAACAAAGAGGATTTGGTACACTTACAACAGCTGCCCTCATAGATTATTGTCTCTCAAATGATTTTACCTCTATTGGATGGCATTGTGGTCAAGAAAACATGCCCAGTGTGAAATTAGCTGAAAAAGTAGGTTTTGAAAGGACAAACCATGAGTATTCATGGATTTATGGTAATTTAATAGATTAAATCTCTTTTTGTTCAGTCTATGAATTAATCAAAATTCTCAAAGTAATATGTGCAAAAATGTTATGAATTCTTGATATAAAAAATAGATATATAATAAATAATACACTATATAAAAGATTTTATCTTTATATTTTGATGGGAGAACTATAGTAGTTCTTCACTTTTACTTTACACAATTGATTAGGGCTCCCATACCTGTTTTTCTGGAAACCAATACACTTCTCTGCCTTTGTATCTTCTCCAGCTTCCTTTCTTGAGGGTTCCTTCTTCATCTAAATAATCCATTCCGCGAGGCCGTTCATCAGCATCATTAAATACCACTCTTTTGGGCATTCCATTTCTGTGTACTGCAGTGACATCTTTCCACACTGGTATGACATCACCAGTAAACATAAGTAAGAGTACAGGCTCTTTGATGTATAACCTTTTATTTTCTATGTCTACCACTCCTTTGTAAACCTTTTCTTGTGACCAGAATTTTATCCGCACTGAATTTTTTGATATTCCTTTTAGATGATCATATTTATAGGTAAATGTTGAAAGAACTTTAACTTTGTCTGGTTTTACTCCAAATTTTGATAGAAATAGATCCTCACCCAATTTTCGACCTCTTTCCGATTTTTTCCATTCCATAACGGTCATGCTTCCAGAAAAGAAAATACCAACCGCAATAAATATATTTGCGTATAATAACATTGTATACGAATATAGATATGTATATACGTACAGAAGATTACAAATAGCTAAACACACAGAACTCCCAACACATGCAATTATGCAAATAGTGTTCTTCTTATCCATGGATTGAATAAGTATGAGGGTTTTTAAAGATATGGATTGACATTCAAGATTGTTATTCTAAGTATTAATGTCTGAGGTGGTTACTATCGTGAATAATCCTATTCTGTGGTGTGTGGTATTCAAAAGTTATCTTGTAAAGAGAACCCTTCCAAAAAGACACAGAGAAGCTGAGTTAGAGAAGCTGATACCCAATAAAATTCTCAAAGTAATATGTGCAAAAATTTTATGAACTCTCAGAAAGTGTATGTATAACCCTGGATAACCTCAAACTTTTTTTTTATTAAAGAACCCACCTTCTGCAACCCATAGTTCCATCGAGTAACTTACGATATGTGCAAAAATGTTATGAACTCTTGAAATAGAAATAAAAATATTATAAATAATATACTATATAAGAAATCTATTTATTAATCTATTTTATTAATTTGTATTTATGTAATAAAATTAAAACATAATATATGATATATTATAAAAAATATTTTTATAATAACGTATAAAATAAAAATTAATATATATAAGATATATTAGAATATATTATATTATAAAAATATTAATTATTAAAATCATATTTACAATACTCTAATAAAAAAAATCTATATATAAAATATTATATAAAGTATATCATTTTTTTCTCTATGGATTGAATATACTAGAATCAACATTGTTGTTAAATAACCCATGTTCCTTGGTTGAAATATGGATTCTCATCTACTGGTTCACTTGGAATCCACCTGAATATTGCCGGCCGATCTATATATCAATAAATTGATGTCACACGTGTAACAAATGAGAACCTAACTAGGACTGACTCCAATTGGAAACCCTTTTATCTTTCAAATGAAAACCATTTTAATGGTGCACAACAAGGAAGAACTAAGAAAAAAAGTGGAGGAAACTCGCTGGAAAGAAATGGTGAGGGATGCAATCTTATTAAGAGAGAAAAGTCCCCAAGAAACGTTAAAGATGATGTTCGAACTCTGTGAATTCACCCAGAAAGTGAGGAGAGCATTTTGGAGAAAATAAAAGTGGATTATGAAGGCATTACAAGCACTTTCCTCAACGCGACATGATTTTGATTTCTCTTTTCGGTTGAATTGTGCATACAACAGTAGTTATTTTTATATACTCCTTCTCTTATAAGACATGAAGGTGAGAAAATGAAGTTAGATAGTAAGGTGAGGGTAATACCTCTTATGGTCTTTTGTGTAATGGGGTTTTTGTCCTTATTTTCTGTTAAAGGTTCTGATGTGTTTCAGATTACCACAGACTCACCAAATCAGTATAACCCTGCAATTTATGAGAGTATTGTGGTCTGGGAAGATTTGAGAAATGGTAATAAAGATATCTATGGATATGATATGTCTACTCAAGAAGAGTTTCCCATTTGCACAGATCCACGTGATCAATCTAGTCCAGTAATCTATGGTGATATTGTGGTCTGGGAGGACACCAGAAACAGGAGCAATACCTGTGAACAATGCAGGGATATCTATGGGTATAATATGTCTACCCAAGAAGAGTTCCCCATTTGCACAGATCCACATGATCAATCTAGCCCAGCAATCTATGGTGATGTAGTAGTTTGGCAAGATGAGAGAAATCACGGTCTCGGTATCTGGGGTAATACAGATATTTACGGGTATAACCTATCGACAAAGCAAGAGGTTCAAATCACCACTGATACAGAAGATCAGTACAGCCCAGCAATCTACGGTGATATCATTGTCTGGACAGATGAGAGAGATGTCGGAAGTGCTATCTATGGGTACAACCTTTCAACAGGACAGGAGTTTTTAATTGCCACCAGATCTGTAAGCAACTTTCCTTACCCAGTAATTTATGAGGATACCATTATCTGGGGAGAGATGTGGTTTGATACAAGAACTATTGATGGTTACAACCTTTCTGAATCAAAGAGATTTCGAATATTCAGGGATTTTGTGTGGGAGTGCCAACCAGAATACAGGGAGGGAACGAGGCTAGCTATATATGGAGATATTGTTGTGTGGGTTGATTACAGAGACTGTAACAGAGATATTTCAGGGTATAACCTTTCAACGCATCAAGAGTTTTTGATTGCTTTCCAATATGAAGGGGAGTACAGCCCAGCAGTGTACGGTGATATTGTGGTCTGGGTACATGAAAGTGGGGGTAAGACTGATATTTATGGGCGCAACATCTCTTCAGGTGTTATTCCAGTATCTTTTACCTACAGAAAGAAGGTGATCCTTCTCTATCTTTTCTGTGGAATTCTTGCTGTGTTCCCTACTTTTGTTTCTGTGGTTGTAGGGTCTTATGTTGAGCGTATCATTTCAGAGAGAATGGGTTCACCTGAAAAACCAAGAGATTTTAGAAGAAGCAGTACTTCACTGGTTTTGTTTGGTATTCTTGCTGTTCTGAGTTTTTTATACGGGTTGCATAGTATCATTAATGATCTTGATGGTGTAATGATTATGGTTGCAAAAGTATCAGTATTATCTGGATTTTTTTGGGTTATACTTTCAGGTCTTTTTGTATATCTTGCCTTTTGGTCAAGAAGAACTCCTTTTATTCGTATAACCAATGATGAAATTGTTATTCTTGGGGGTAGGACATCTAGGAAAGTAATTGAACGACGAGATATTAAAAACATTGATTTTAAGGATGATAAGGTAGAATTGATAAGTTCTTCTGATATAAAATTTACGATTCCTCTGGATCGGGTGGATAGGAGAGACAAGGAAGCATTGATTGAAGCTTTGAAGCATTCTCCTGAGGTATCATCTTATTCGTGAAAAGAGATTGTTGGTATCAGAGGGAGAAGAGAACCTTTCGATCCACATAATCGTGAAAGTGCATACCAATAGTATAAAACTATTCTCTTGTCTGAGATTAGGTTTGGGAAACAAAACTTTTTATATCTTATTCCTTCTGACAAAACATGAAGAAAATTTCGAAGAGATTTGAGGAACTGATTGCTAGGGGAAAAGAACTTTATACAGATATTCCCTCCCCGAAAGAAATCGAGAAAAATACCAAGACTCTATCTGATGAGCTATATTCTAAATCTGTAGCATGGAAATTAAGCACAAAGAATTTACTGAAACAGGTTTATGGTGAATCTTCAGAATACTATAAATTGTATATGGGGGGCTTTGGCGGAGATAAGTATCTGGGAACAGAAAGCAAATATAAAATTTCACTAGTATTGGGTGTCTTAGAAAGTGCAATGGAAGAATATGAACTGGGTCTTACTGATAATATAACCCACCTACTAGCTATTGAGCTTTTCGAGAGTATCCTTGACCAAGCTAACCAGTTACTAAAAAAAGGATTTAAAGATCCTGCAGCAATCTTAGGCAGAATCATTATTGAAAGCACCTTGAAGGATTTGTGCGAGAAGAACAGCATAGAATTCAAAGAAAATGAAGGTGCATCGAGTATCAATGAAAAACTAAAGAATGAAGGTGTTTTTACCTTACATCAATTTAAAATATGCAGAGTAAATGTTGAATTGGGAAATACTGCTGCACATGGGCAATTTGAAAAATATTCTCAAAGAGATGTTCAGAAAATGCTAGATTATATAGAACATTCCTTACTCACTATGTAATGACGTTATTCTAATAGAAATTCACCATATCTATCATATGGGACTTTTGAGATTTTTCAAAGAACTCAATACAGATATGAGGTTATTGGGGAACTGAAGAGGAGAAACATGTCTATCGATGAAAAATCTGTATGCAATTTTATAGACCAGTTACTTGAACCATTTACAAAGAATCTTAGCTTCACAGATCATCTATTGGTATGATTTCTGTCATTCAAGTCAAAATACTTCTGCATATAGATATAAATAGACTTATTTCCATCTCTATTAATTCGGATAACATAGATTATGCGAAGCAGAGTTATTTCGCTATGTAGATCAAATAATAGGTGTATAGGCCTTTGAGAATCCCGTGCTTGTAGACTTCTCTATGCCAGGTGGTGTATTTCCAAGTCTTTTGTTACCGTTGAAATGTCACAGATACTAACCTTATTCAATTGTGCTGGTTATATTTTTTGTTACACGTCTAACAACTTCCTTTAGATGTATTGTGAGTTTTTAGGTTTATGGATACATATACTGATTGAATGCTATCATAAGTTGGATATAATTCGGAGCAAAGAGCTTTGTAAATACATAGATTGGTTCAAAACACTATCTAGAGGTTTCACCCTCTTTTCTTCGCCAAAATAGAAAACATTTATAAATGAAAAAAAATATGAAAAGTGGTGAACACAAATGATTGACGGTACGACACCAAGTATGTTTGGATTTGACAGCATACTTGCTCCAGCTCCCAAAATGCAGACGGCTTGGGACGTTTCTCTTAACCATATGACTATGGTCGCTGTAGCAATTCCAATTATATGACTGAGGGAAATACTCTTCCTTTCTTTTTTTAGTCTGTAAAACCAACCCACGATTCTTGGAGTATTTCAAAAGGTATTCCTAAATTATCCACCGAATTTTGAAGGATAGACTCTATTGATCAGTTAGATTGCACATGTTCAGGTAGATTTATGCCGTTGGACAGTCTTGAGAACCTTTGATGAAGAAAAAGCCAAAGAAATCACAGAATGCATCGAATTCCACTGCACTCCCTACCATGGAAGCTGGCTCAACATGGCTGAAATCGAAAGCAGTGTACTAGAGACAGAATGCCTCAACAGGAGAATTCCAGACCATAACATCTTAGAAAAAGAAGTAGCTGCCTAAATAGAAATGAGAAATGACCAGAAAGCACGAATCAACTGGAGATTTGCACGAGAAAAAGCAAGAGAGAAATTCAACATTGCAGCGTATCAAAATCAATATGTCATAATACTAGCTTGGGATCACTAATAACTCATGAGGCCATAAACAATAAGACAAAGCCAGATAATTCCTACTAGACCAATTACAATTGAAGCCATGCCTCCTGTTTTTTGGTTTTCTTGTACAGCCATATAACCCAGTAAGATAGCTAGTAGAGCCAGAAAAAATGCTAAGCAGATCAGAGGAACACCCAAGAATGGAGTGATAATTGGAATGTTACACGTGTAACATCTCCTGTTTTTAGCAGAAGTTCCAAGTTCTTTCTTCGCCAGAAGTTCCAGGATAAGATTTTTAAAGCTTTCGAGTTTTTTCGAGTTCATGGAATTTAGAACAAATGATATGGAAATTGTTTCGAGAAGTCTGGAAAGAAAATTACAGGATAAAGGGATAGACGTAAAAGAAGGTGAACTTACAGTTGAAATGCATTTTGATCCTAATACCCTCAATCTAATCTGTATCCGAACTCTTTAGCTATCTCCGATGCTTTATTCTGTTCCTCATAGGTTAAATACCGATTTATTCTGGAATTCTCCATGGCATTGTGCTCTGGTCTGTAGTGAATCGAGACATTTACTACAGGATTGTCCAGATTTTTAGAAATCCATTTCATAATAGGGTAAGTGCAGCACTCTATATGGTCGGGCAGCACCAGATGGCGGATAATCAAATCTGCATTCTTTTCTGCTAATAGATGGTTTCTAGTAATAATTTCAAAATAGTTTTTTACTTTTGACAATTCTTCTGCACATTCATTATTCCCATACTTAAAATCTGCTATATACGCATCCACCACCCCATCTAATAGGTTCATAACTGATTCAGTCATATACATGTTAGAGTTCCAGAACACCGGGATCTCAGCTTTACATTCTGTTAAAACATCCAGGATGTAGTGTGTATTGGGTATGGGGTCTCCTCCCACAAAATGTATATCCTGAAAATTTCTCTTATCAATTATTTTAGCTAATTTTCTGGGTGGAATCCATCTACCATTTCCTTTCGCCTGAGATATATCCCAATTCTGGCAGTAAATGCAGTGGAAGTTGCATCCTCCAAAAAAGATGGGATGTGAGGGTACCAATTCACGGGAAATTTTTGCTTCTTTCACTCCACAGTCTCCTGCTTCAGCAGGCCGCTTTACACCGCATCGACGTTCGCAGAACTCACAATGATAAAGCATTCTGTGAGCTATCTCTGCTTTCACTTTTAGGAAAGAGGTCGACCCGGGTTCTTTTTGTGCATGGGCTGCCCATAAATCCTTTATACCACTGGTTAGGTCTGCTTTAATCAGTGTATTTCGGGTAATTATGTAGTGCGGGAGCACTTTTTTTTCCAGTACAGCAGCATAACGATTCATCACCTCCTATGCTCAAATATCTTAATAAATACTTGGGTCAATGTATATACACCCTGGGTTAAATTCTTTTACCGGTTTTGGCCCCTTGTTTTCAATTTGATACAATGAATCCTCACTGCAAATAGTGAAGCTTTGTTTATAAGGTTTTCTATTATGCTGTAATCCAAAAGGCAGATAGTATATGATCATCTACCGCTCCTTACTCAAATCTCGTTCGGAGCATAAATCAGGTTGTTTGAATCCCTTGCATCTCTATTCTTTCTATTTTTCAAATTTAATACAATGAATCTTCTCTGTAGATTTTGAGACATGATTTATAAAGCTTTCTGAAGAATACACTCACGTTCAAACAATCCAAAAAAAGTGAATGAAATCCATAACATTGAACCTCATGTGTACTTAATAAATTGTCCTTATCCCATCGGTTAATATGAGGAATACAGTGAAGATAATAACATAGTGTATCATGCAGCGATGAGTGGATTCTCCAATCTATGGGTAGTCTCAAACAGAGAGATTAATATTGAAGGTGATATACTACTTAGTGGGCTTCGTTCTGATTTCCATGTTTCATATGCCAAAATCACTCATGGAAAGAAGCCACACAAATCATGCAGAAAAAAGTAGTAACTTTTAGCCTTCAAGAGTATAAACCACAAGGAATTATTAAGACCCATTGGAATGAAACTATAAAATGGACTGCAGAAGATGAAAAATTGTTCAGAGAATTCAAATATGACGGGAGAAAAAAATTAACTCCCATTATGAAAAAACATCTTATTCCTAAATCTTTGAAATACTTCATTCTACATAAAAAAGTACTAACCCAACTTTTAAAAAGTATTGAGTATCCTATATGTGAATAGAGTTTATGGAGAAAAGATATATAAATCCTCGGATATATAATGAAAAACCCTTTCTGACAACAGCGAGAATCATAGTATTCCAAAAAGGAGAAAGATAAAATGGAACCAGAAATTAAAAGCAAGCCAGCATTCACAGTTGTTGGCATGAAATATCGAGGAAAGAACGAAAAAGACGAAATTCCCCAATTGTGGTTTAAATTTGGACGGAGGATGAACGAAATCAAGCACAGAATAGGTCCAGCTTACGGTGTCAGGGACAACTACGATGAAGAGAGTGGCGAATTTGATTACGTTGCTGGGATTGGGGTGGATAGTTCTGCTGACATTCCTGAAAGTATGGTCAGAATAGACGTACCCGAACAGACTTACGTAGTTTTCACGTGTACCCTACCAACTCTTGTTGAAACCTTCCAACATGTTTACAAAACTTGGCTGCCCCAATCAGATTACAAACGAGTTGATGGACCAGAATTCGAGCTGTACGATGAAACCTTCAATCCAGCAGATGAAACTTCAATGTTGTACATCTACATTCCTGTGATGAAGAAATAACTAGATTTAAGTGTTCTGTGAATTTACTAAAATTCTCTTTCCTTTTTTTGTCTTCTAAGACCAATAATGTGGATGCAGAAAGTACAATACCCACTCCGCTCAAAGTATTGTATTCATTCTATCCAGCTGCCCATAAGCCCCTACAGGAAACACATTATAGGGAAATGGCTCCAGTTCAACAAATGTTCCAGCTTTTGATAAATCAGGTATAAATCAGGTTGTTTGAATCCCTTACACTTTCTGTTCTTTTACTTTTCAAATTCAATGTAACGAATGCTTTCAAAGCTTTTGGTATAATCCTTTAGATTTATCAGGATAGGAATGCTGTTGTTCATTGGATTGGCCAACTGTGTCTATAATTCAAAAAGAGAACGAAAAACCCAGAAGAAATTGTGAAAACTATCTTTCCATTCTGATTTCATCAGTATTTCCTTCTAACATTTTATTGCACCCCCATTTTAGTGGATATAATATATATTATATATAATATCAATATCATGATTACAACAATTCTATTTATTCAGGAGTTGTCAGATTCTTAGTGTTTCTCCCACATTTGTTACACGTGTAACAACATAATGTCTTTTTTCAAGCACCATGATTTGACAGTATTCTTATGGCTGCTCTCTCCCAATTCTCTCTTTTTCAAAAAAGAATTCAGAATGCAAAATGCAAAACCTTTAAAAAGAAATGAAAGAATGGAAATCATGGAAGAAGCAATCCGCACAGAGAACGTCACTTTCTTGAATGATATCACAGAGGAAGATTTTGACATTCCTCAAATTTCTATAGTATCTGTAGAGAATCGTACGGTGCGTTTCAAGGTTACTGGTTCCATGGATGATGTTATCAAGCATTTGTCGCACTTTGAAATTAAAGATCTCGTTTCAAGAGGTGTATCAGTGGAAGATATATTCATGCACTACTATGGTGATTGAAATGAAGGTTTTTGCCAAAACGCTGCGAGAAAAATCAAGAGGAATTCTCATTTTGACAGCATTTTTTTTGGTATTCTCATTATACTCAGTAGTTATAGTCTCTACAGCGAGTGACGAATTTCGGAGCGCTTTTGACGAAATGCTTGATACTCCGACTTTCAAAGCGTTTGCAAAGTCTGTATCCACATTAACCACTATCGAGGGTCTCCTCGTGGTTGAGCTCTATCAATGGGGGATTGAACTTCTCCTCGCAATGTATGTTATCCTTTTTGCAGCGAGTTTTGTGTCAGGTGAAATCGAGAAAAAAACTGTGGATGTGCTGCTTGCCAACCCTGTCTCACGAACTCGAATACTCTTGGAGAAGTATGGAGCATTGATTACCATGGTGACAGTGGTTAATGTAGCATTGTTTACAGGAGTTGTTGCAGGGTTAGCATACATTGGTGAAGAAACTGATATGGCATGGCTGGTATACACCCACATTCTGTTCATGCCGTTCCTTCTGGCTGTAGGTTCCTATTCCACCTTTCTATCAGTAGTATTCGATGATCCTCGGAGAGTGATGTCAGTGGGATTAGGGATTC
>Ga0209636_10001501_pt1 | contig 23680 bp, 46 predicted proteins | sample DeeMarSWOR152_54_FD_187464 | JGI IMG/M metagenome (GOLD analysis project Ga0209636, IMG submission 187464) | Marine sediment microbial communities from White Oak River estuary, North Carolina - WOR-1-52-54 (SPAdes) (version 2) | ecosystem: Environmental > Aquatic > Marine > Intertidal zone >...
CAGAGATAAAAAAAGACATAAGAAGAAACATGGTATGAGAATTGTTGGTCGTAGTATTTTATTATTAGATGAGATAATCAAAAAACGAGCAAAGAAAAAAAAGGAAAAAGATGAATGAGTGAATTCTTTGTACATGAACATGAAGCCAATTTATTAGCACTTTTGATGAGAGATGAAAGCAGAATTCATGATACAATGGGCACTTTATTTGTAGATATGTTTAATTCTGACATTAATAAAGTTATCTACGATGCTATTGTATCTCTTGCAAGAAAAGGGACTACTCCTACTTCAGAACTGGTAATTGATTATCTGAAATATAAAAAATTAATTGATAAAGCAGGTGGTCAACAGCATGTTGAAACTATAGCGACTAAAGAAGTAGACGCAGATGGTTTTGAGCTTTATTATGATAGTGTATTAGATGCTTTCAAAAGACGTAGATTATCTCAAATAGCACAAAGTATTCCGATTTCAATTCATAATGATCCCGATGTTACTGATCTTATAGCAAATATCCAATCTCAGTTATCTACATTAAATGGACATGAGATACATGGTGGTATTAGACCTATTGAGGATTTATTAATTACAGCTTTTGATATTATAAAGGTAAGACGAGAGTCTGAAAGTAATTTAGTTGGTGTAACTACAGGATTTCCTACGATTGATGAGGTTACTGGAGGTTATGTAGGAGGCGATGTTTGGATTTTCAGCGGCAGACCTCAAATGGGTAAAACTACTACATTAGTACAATCTTTTAAATCTACTGCCGAGACCGGAACTCCTTGTTTACTTTTTAATAGAGAAATGAGTAACAATGAACTAATGTTTCGGCTTTTAGCTATGGATGAGAAGATTGATCACTCTAATATTAAATCAGGACAACTTAGTGATCATCAAATGACAAGACTGGAACGTTCTAGAAAAAGATTAAGTAAGTTACCTATTTATTTAGATTCAAATTATTATGGCACAATTTATTATGTCACAAGTGCTATAAGAAAATATCATAATTTATATGACATTAGATTAATTGGGATTGATTATATACAATTACTGGCTGAAAGAACTAGAGATCAGGTAGCTGAATTAGGTAGAATTTCTAGAGAGCTAAAACTACTGGCAATGGATTTAGGAATTACAATCGTAATCCTTTCACAACTAAATAGAAAAGTAGAGGATCGAGAAGATAAAAGACCTATTTTATCTGATTTGAGACAAAGTGGAAACCTTGAAGAAGATGCTGATGTAGTAATAGGGCTTTATCGAGATGAGTATTATAATCGTAATTCTCCATTATCAGGAAAGATAGAATTTCTCATTTTGAAGCAAAGAAATGGACCTACTGGAATGTGTTCATTAGACTTCAAAGGGAAGTATTTACAGATTATAGACAGCCCCGAATTTGAGTTTGGGAGAAATTAGAATATGGTTAAAAGTAAAGATAAAGGTAGCAGATGGGAAAAAGATGCCACAGAAATCCTTAATGAAAAATATGAATTTACCTGGAAGAAAATTGTAGGTTCTGGTGCATTTGGGGCTTTGTTAGATATACCTGAATTACAAGGCGATTTGTTAGGAAAATATTATTTCTTACCATTTGCTTTCAGAGCAGATGCTAAAACAGGTTATGGAGGAGCTACTCAATTAACGATTAAAAGAGACTGGTTTGATAAAATTCGTAAAGAAGCCGAAGCAACTGGAAAGCCGGAAGTTCCATGCCTTATATGCAAATTTTCAGGCTCTCGAAGCGACATCAAATATTTTATAGCTCTTGATTTTGAGGCCTTCCATGATTTTCTAGAAGCCGTTGATGATCTCTATCATGAAAATATCAGGCTTAGGGAAAAATGGGAGAAGTTTGCTCATGGAGAAGATTTTTAATGATGCAGATATTAATAGAATAGCGAATAAAGTCTATGCTAGAGATAGATATGCTACGGTGTGGGATGTTTTTGTGGCTATGTTATCCGAAAAAGGAAATATAGAGCCTTTTATCATATGGATTCTGTCTGATTTTCCCACGATTGAGTTAGTGGCTAAAGGATATAGTATAGATTATATAGCTAATTTTCTAGAGATGCCTATTAAAGAAGTCGAGGCTACTTGCAAAACATGGGGCATAAGAGGCTTCAAAGTGACCCTTGACTTTGATCCAACTTCGGTGTATAATAAAGACATGACAATAGCAGAATTCAAATCTAAACTAGAGCCTGTTTTAGCAATCGTACCATCGGAGGAAACTTTAGAGGATATTGTTCTGAATGTAGAAAAGTATTGGAGTGTAGTAGAACTACTTGAAGAATGGGAAAGATGATAAACAAGGATTATCAGGAGGGACAATGATAATTTTAGACTTATGCTCAGGAACAGGGGCATGGTCTCGTCCTTACAGGGATGCAGGCTATGATGTAATAGAAGTAGACATAAAGCGGGGGGATGATGTTAGATATTATTCTCCACCCGCCGATGTTTATGGAATACTTGCTGCACCTCCCTGCACTATGTTTTCACATGCCAGGACAATAGCCAAAGAACCAAGAGACACAAGAAGCGCAATGGAGATTGTAAGTAGCTGTTTGCGTATTATTTGGGAATGTCAATATGGGGTAAAGACAGGCGAGAAAACCACATCATTAAAATTTTGGGCACTAGAAAATCCTGGTCACGGTATATTGAACAGATTTTTGGGAAAACCTGCATTTATATTCAACCCTTATGATTTTGGAGATAACTATAAGAAAAAGACATATCTTTGGGGGTATTTTAATGAACCCAAAAAATCACCAATAGAAACAGACAAACCCAAATTTGACAAATTATTAACAAAAGAAATATATCCTGAATTTTATGGCAAACTTACAAGACAGGAGCGTAGGGCAATAACACCACCTGGATTTGCTCAAGCATTTTTCGATGCGAATCCATGATGCACGATAACAAGGAGTATCAGGAGAGTGAGTGATGGGCAAGAAACCTTTACCATTGACAAAAGACGATTATCTACATGCTGTGGAGATGCTGAAATATGATTGTGGCTATCCTGCCCATAATGTTAGCGATGTAATTGAATGGTATGTCGCCCAACTCGAAGCCGAAGTGAAGGGGTTGCGAGATAGAGTTGAAATTCTCAAAATGGTTGTATTGGAAAGTCCAGAAGCGATGAAATTAGTACAGGCAATTTTGTATGAGCACAATAAGAAAAGTTGGGAGAGCGGGCGATGATTGATCCAAAAGACTGTCTATCTACACATGGTGGTTCGGGATATGCCCCTGGAAGTTATTGGGATGGCGATGATATTATCTGTGGAATTTGTGGCCATCGTATTGAAAATCCAGCACCTACTGGTGGAAGGATGGTAAAAGCTAAAGGATTATTTGGTATTCTTAAAAGAAAAGAAGAAGTTCCTACATGGCCTAGCTGGATAAAAAAGAAAGGAAAATAAAATGCCAAACGGATTTGCAACACAAGATGAGCTTTTTGATTTGGAAAATTTCTTAGCGTGGTTTATTTGGAGATGTCGTAGATATTCAATTAGAAGTAGATGGGCAAGAGGGGTGGCGGAACATCTTGCAGAGAAACATAATATCAATGTAGATAAATTAGCTGAGGAATTTGATTTTGAAAATATTTGGAAGGAGTTTATACCCGATGACAGAGTTTAATTTACCAGATTTTGATGAGATGCTAGATATAGCTAATGATATTGGAGGTTTAACTAGAGATATTGCTATTACCAAAGCACAATTAGATTCTGAATTAGCGGCGATCACTAGAATCGTCACACAGGAAGAAAAATATTGGGTTGGGGCGGAAGGTAAGGAAAAACCCCCTGCCATGAATTATACTCAGGCCACTTATCATGCAGAGGGTTATAGCGAGGAAAGCAAACGCAGGCTTCAAGAATTGAGAGATCATATTGCTGGTATGGAAGGTGAGCTTGAATATCTGAAAAAGAAATTTCAAGTTTATGCCGCCATGATTGATGTCTGGAAGGCTTCTCAATATAATCTCAATCAAGCACAGTATTGAGGAGAAAATAATGAGACTAGATGAGGAAAAAGAACAACAGCAAGAAGAAATAAGGAACTTTGTTCTTGATAAAAGAAAAGAAGGAAAGATAGTATTTATGACTTTTGAAGGATTAGTATCTGTAGAACTAGACGAATTTATAAAACAGCCTGTTGATGGATTACTTTATGATTTGAATAGACTTGAAGAAGTATCATTAACATTCATTGACGATCCTAAGTGGATAAATGATTTTGCTGTCGCATTAGTTATTAGAGAATTAAAATCTAAGATTACTCGACTTGAAACTAAAGTAAATAACTTTGAAAAAGAGCTAAGAGAGCAAGTTGATGGATGGCCTCAAGAAGAAATTGATGGGTGGATTGAGAAATTGGCTTTAGGAGAGACAAAATGAAGTGTCCAATTTGTAAAGGTGAGGGAGTATTAGCCGAGTTCATTGATCTTGTACTTGGTAGTTATTATTCGCCGTGCGGAGCATGTAACAAAACAGGAAAAGTAAGTCTATGGTGGATGATTAGTTATTTATTTTGGAGCAATGTATCTGTATCTTTTGTTGAGTGGTATGCAGATATTATTCTAAAGTGGAGGAAAGATGAGCGCTGATAATTATATGGCTATTAAAAAGATAGATAATGTTTGGCATGTATGGATGGTGCTTGGAGGTTATGACAGAAAGGACTGGACTATACCATCTGGTGCATATCATAAGATATTTGATGATGAAATAGATGCACATCATTATGCACACAAGGTATGTAGTGAAGAAATTGTAGAATATGGTGTTATCTTACTGGAGCCTAAAGAAACAAAAAAAGATATAGTTACTATAGGAGATCATTTTCAGCTTGTAGGTAAATTTAAGGGATTATCTAAAGCCTCTTCAGAACTATTGAGTATGTTTATTAAAGAAATTAATATACTAACACCAGAAAAACTGAGGGCTATAAGGCGAATACGTAGTATATTGGAAGGAAACTGAGAATGATATGTGGAATCAAATGCACGAAATAACAGATAGGTTTCCTGAGGAGGATATGATGCAGGAAGAAAACGAAAAACAATGGTTCATTCACAACGAACAAATGAGAGAACTATATGAGCCTCAATATAAGAAATGTTCTCTTTGTGGATTTCCATTTATGATTATTGACATGGACGAAGAATACCCAGACTACTGTAAGAGTTGCATTGAGGCAACATCTGATTTGGAGGGAGAGTTGTGAAGATACTTGATTTGACTGCTGGCAAGAGAGCTATTTGGTTTAACAAAAAAGATGATAGAGCAACATTCATTGATATTCGCCCTGAGGTTAGTCCAGATTTTATAAGTGATAGTTCTAATCTTCCAATGAAAAACAATAATGGTTACAACTTGATTGTATTTGATCCACCCCACGTAAATACCGGAAAGGGCAGAAGCAGAGGAACTAAGAAAAACAGCTTTCAAGATTATTATGGGCATTTTACAACTGCCGAAATCAAGTCGCTGATAAGAGGCGGAGCGAGAGAGGCCCATCGAGTTTCATTACCTGGGGCACTAATGGCATTCAAATGGAATGACCATGATTACAAGCTGAAAGACATATTATTTATGATGGAAGATTGGTGGGAGCCACTATTTGGGCAAAGAGTGGCGAGGCGTACGAAACATTCAAGCTCTACTTATTGGGTAATGTTGATAAGAAAAGATATAAGTGTTGACTCGAATGATGAAACCTAGTTATTTGGAGGGAGAATTGTGAAAATAATTGATCTACAAGAAAGATTTGCTAAAGCATGGTGTAAAGAAACAGCATATCATCAGGAATGGGACAATAAATGTCCTGCATATAATCAATGTTGCCCAACTGCGCTTGTGGCTCAAGATTATCTTGGTGGCGATATTCTATGGGCAGATTTAGGAAATGATGATAAGCATTATTGGAATTTATTGCCTGATGGATCTTGGTGGGATTTTACAGAAGAACAATTTTTCTTTATGGGAATACCGAATCCTGCGGGGAAAAAAGGCAGAAAAGCAAACCGCAAAAGTTTATTGAGAATAAAAAATGTTCGCCAACGATATGAAATATTGCTAAACAGAATATCAAAAGACATTGGTGTTGCTTCGCATGATGGTGCTGAGGGCGAAACATCTCAGGAAGTAGAGAGGACTGACGATGAAACTGACTGAAGAACGACGTAAATTTTTGCGAAATGTGCTACCGAGTGCCGAGTATTGTCACCTGGGTCAATGGGGTGGCGGGCAATGGGAGGTTCAGCAAGACCTCGAGGATGCTCTTGATGACCTCGCCCAACTCGAAGCCGAAGTGGAGAGGTTGCGGAAACACGTAAAATCAGCAGAGGAGATTATACGAAAAATACCAGAGGAAATGTTTGAGGATATTATTGATGAATTTTATACCGCCCTCAAAGCAGGAGATGACGATGATTGCTAACCTGCTCAGATGGCTTCATTACTGGGGAATGTTTGGCGAGGGCTTAGTTGGTGTCCTATCCTTGGGGAAGATCAAGACGCATTGGTCTGTCAAAACGGCGACCTATTATGCCCGTTACCTTGCAAGGCTAAGAATGAGAACAGGCAGGAGATGACGATGAGTTATGACCAAGAACTAGCAGATGCCTACAAGCGCATTAGGAAACTTGAGGCCACAATATTTGAGATAAAAGAACTGGCCTTGAGTGTTCATCAAGAAGAAGATACAGAAATAGTACCTCTTTGGCTCATTGATAAATGCCAAAAAGCACTAGGCAAATGTACTTGTGAATATGGATGGCTTGGAACAGGTAGAATGGATTCAAATGTATGTCCTATTCACGACAAAAGAGGCGAAAGTGTGGCTTGATGAGATTGAGGAGCAAATGGATTTTGCAACATCACATTATGAAGGACCAGTATCCGTTAATTTCACAGGACAAGACTTGCGGCGCATGGCCCGTGTGATTAGGGAGCTTGTCGCAATCCTCAAAAATATGGGGATAGAGTTGATTCATGTTTACGTCGAAGATATATCCGATGATGTAAAGGAATTATTTAATGACAAAATTAGAACATTATCTTGATACCATAGAAAAATTAAAAGGAATGATAGAAGAGGCTTATAAAGCCTGTAAATCAGAGGCAATGGGCTGTCCTTGGTGTAGTGGTTACATATCAAGTTTTCGAGAAGAGCACGATGAGTATTGTGAGTATATCAAAATGAAAGCGAAGGATAATGAGTATTCCAAAGAATCTTAAACATGAATATCCAGGTTTAGGAGAATGGTGTATCTTAAGTGCTTATCGAGGTTCTATAGCACACGGTACTTATATTCCTCCAAAAAGTCCATTATCTACAGATGATAAGGATGCGATGGCAATTTGTGTGCCGCCACCACAATATTATTTGGGCTTGAAAAATTATGGTAGTAGAGGTACAATCGAAATTAAATTAAATGATTGGGATATTGTTATCTACGAAATTAAAAAGATGATTAACCTATTAAAGCAGGGCAATCCCAATGTACTAATGATGCTATGGTTAGAGCCTAACCATTATATGTATGTCTCGCCAGCAGGACAATTATTACTTTCTCATAGATATGTATTTAATGGTAAGCATGTTTATCGTAGCTTTATTGGTTATGCCGTAGCTCAATCTAGAAAAATGGAGCAGTTTAATAAGATGGGTTATATGGGAGAAAAACGAAAAAAGCTAGTACAGCAATTTGGTTATGATACAAAAAATGCCTCTCATTTAATTCGTTTATTAAGAATGGGGATTGAATTTTTAAATGATGGTGAGATGTATGTTATGAGGCATGATGCACCAGAGCTTATTGCTATTAAACAAGGTGAATGGTCATTAGATAAAGTAAAACAAGAATCAGAACATTTATTCAAAGTAGCTGAACAGGCTTATTTACAATCTAAATTACCAGCTAAACCAGATTTTGAACAAGTAAGCCAATTATGTCAAGACATAATCAAAACAGCTTGGAAAGAGCGTGGTTACGAATTATGATAGATCAAATTAGACATAGTTATTCAAGCACCAAAGATTTTTGGGAGTGTGCTAAACGATATCATTATCGTGCGACAACTCCTGATTCTGCTGTTCCTAATGAACATATGGTCTTTGGGAAAATTGTACATTCTTCTATAGAAAGATATGAAAAATACGATAAATCCATCACAAAATTAGTAGGATGGTCATTACATGAATGGGAAAGAGAAATGGCCACATCGAGTTTTCTAGAGGGTAAAATTCCTAGACCTCCTAAGTCTTTTAAACGAATGTACGAAAATTATATTCATATTATTAAACCCAAGCTACCCGCTAAAGATATAGAAGTTGAAAAATTCTTTAAAATTTCATTAGCATATTCTCCTGATGGAGAAACTAAAATATCTTTCGTTGGAAAGATAGATAGAATTGATAGTGGCGGTATTTATGATTGGAAAACCTCAGAAAGATTACCAGATACTTATGAACTACATGACAATCAGTTCTTTGCTTATTGGTGGGCATATCGAAAATTGTACGGCGAAAATCCAAGCAGGATTGTTTATGGGCATTTAGGAAGTGGGAACTTGTATAATATAGATATGAGTGTTTCCCTTCTGAGAAACTTTGAAAATCTGCTTGACAAAACAACAGAAGTAGTGTATAATGCATGGAGAATGGAGAGATTTCCTCGTATTATAGGCTATCAATGTAAAAGATGTCCCTTTAGGAGTATTTGTTTTAGGGAACTTGCGGAAGAAGAGGAACATGTCAAAGATTGTTGAAGAATACATTAGATCGTTATATCTTATTCTAGATGATGGAGACATCGAAAGCGATCAATTTAATAACGCATTAAATATTCAAATGACTATTAATAAGTTATTAGAGCGAGGAAATCTAAGAGACTTTGACATAAAGGTAATCAACGGAATTGCAAGCGGCTTTAATTTTTCGGAAATTGCTACATTGTTGATGGCTGATAGAAAAAGAATTTCTGATTCATTTAGAAAAACCTGTCGAAAAATAGCTTTTGTGTTAGGAGATGAATTTACAAATACAGGTTTTATATATAGAATTGCCTCTAGATATGCTATTGGCGAAAAGAAAAAAGAGGATTTAAAGGAATTCTTTAAGTGAGAAAGAAAATCTGCATAATTTGTGGGGATGTTTTAGAAAACAGAGAGCACAGATTTTGTAATGTATGTGCAGACTTCACAAAAACATATGGAGTAAATCATGCTGGAAAAAATAGACAGCGTATTAAAGAGGGAAGGAAAAAGAATAAGGGCAAGAATCACGAAGAGGAATGAAGAAAGATGTATCCATCGTCATTCTATTAAGACACATCCAAACTGTTTCCGTAGAGGCGGTAAAATGCTTCTCAAGAATAAACAGCGGTGGTATGAGGAAGAAAATCTTACTCTCGCTAGTCTGGATGTTGAAACCTCTCACCTGAAAGCAAATCTAGGCTTCATGCTTTCGTGGGCATTGAAATATCGTGGTGGGAAGATTGTCTCGGATATTATTACAAGGGAAGAAATACTGAATGGAACATTTGATAAAAGGATTGTAGGAACACTAGTTAAAGAATTAGAAAACATAGACATTATAATAACATATTATGGACTTGGTTTTGATGCTCCATATTTGAGAGCAAGAGCGTTATATTGGGGATATCATTTTCCTGCTCATGGTTCGATTTATCACTTTGATGTTTATTATAGAGTTCGTAGATTATTAAGACTTCATAGAAATAGCATGGATGCCGCTTCTAAGTTCTTTGGGATAGATGGTAAAACACATATTGATGTATCTACATGGCAGAAAGCGGCTTATGGAAATAAAAAAGCATTAAAGGAAGTGCTTGATCATAATATTGAAGATGTAAAAGTTACTGAAGAACTATTTGATTTACTTGAGGATTACAGTAAGTGGACTAGACGATCACTATAATAAGGAGGAAATGGTAATGGATAAAATCAAGTCTGTAGAAGAAAAAATTAAAGAGTTAGTTACGGCAACGCAAGAAAAAAATTATCGAGGTAGGAAGATGGTCGTGAGTGTACATTCACATACTGATGATTTGAAAAACTTTGTAGTGAATGGTACATTACATTTATCTGTCTCTGAGACACCAGAAGATAAAGAATCGTGGACAGATAGAGAATTCTCTGTTATGATTATAGAAACTGATCCTGATTTAGCGGTTGCCGAGGTTTTTGCTCACCTTAATTCGATACCAATGGAATATGGTGATATGATATTTGAAGATGACTTTAAAGAGGTAATCAAACTTCTGGAGGAATCAAGTGAGCAAACCAAAATCTCGACATCGCAAGCGGCCATCTAAAAAAACGAAGTTAGGAAATAGTACAAAAAGATTTAAACGTAAGGAAGCAGTTAAACGTTCTTTATTAAGAAAAATGATCGAAAGGTGGTATGGACATGGTAGGCGTGGAGATCACATTTCTGAGCGGAGTTAACTCTATCATTATTAAAGGCAAAGATAAAGCCTTTATTACAACAAAAGATTCAGTTATCTTTGATAAGAGTATGTTGACATATATTATTGTAGCCATGTTAAAAGAAGGCTACATTAATCATAAAATTATTGAGGGCGTACTAGAAGAAATCCATACCGCCTGAGGAAAAATCATGGAAAAACCTGTTGAAGAAATGACGCGAGATGAGCTTATCCATATTTATGTGGATGTTTATGATAGAGAGCTTAGTGAGTTGGGAAGTGGTTATATTCCTGTAGATACTCTTAGAGAAGCTGTAGCTATGCTTTTAGATGTTGATCCAGAGGATGAACCTTACACGATCTCATCAGCCAGCGATTTTGAATTTGTTGATATAGACAAGGCTGAGGAATTAGATGCCGAGGCTTCTGAGCAACAAGTTGAGTGGTATCGTATTCATGGTTCTTCTGCAAGACGTATTAAGAAATCATAGGAGGAAGAAAGATGTTTGTAATTACACCTGAACAATTATTTGCATTCGCACTATCGGGCATTGTTATTTCCATTATCTTTGAATATTTTCCTAAATTTAGTGATTGGTATAACTCTCTGCCTGATAACATTCAAAGGTTGGTTGTATTAGGGTCTGGACTTTTGGTTGTATTGGGAGCTTTTGGTTTAGGATGTCTAGAGATTCTTATTTTATCCTGGATTTGCACATGGGCAGGGCTTTATGATGCTTTATTAGCATTTGTAGCTTATATTATTGCAAATCAGGCAACTTATCTAGTCCTACCTAAGCCTAAAAGGAATTAATCATTGTGGGAGGGCGGGTGGGAATAAAACTATGATAAAATGTCCTATTTGTAAAGGATGTATGAGAGTTAAAGGTAATACTCTTATACAGGGAAATAAAAGGCTAAGATGGTATTGCAATCTCTGTAAAAAGTATTTTACTAGAGAATCAAGAACTGCACCATTAGAGGAGGTAAGGGATGTACGAACCGGAGATGGGACAATTCATGTTCGGGACGAAATGGGAAGCGAGAGGGTGTCCATCTTATATTCTGACTGGAATTAATTGGATTAATGATGCTTTGTCCTCTAAATTTGGTGAGGATTTTTATATCTCAAATAACGGTTTAGTTTATTGGAATTATACTTTTATAATTCAAGCATATTATTGGGGAGAGTGTAAATGTGGCTATGATGAGGCAGAAATAGCTTGGGAAGAATCTCATAAACATAGCCCTATTTGTTTTCATACACAATATCGTAATTTTATAAATAATTATGGTGACTTTTTTGCCCCAAAGAATATGTCTAAGAAAGAATGGGAGAAAAGATATGAGGACTTTAAGTCCAAACATGGGCTACCCAAAGGCAAGGACGGGGATTATGGTATTGCCATTAGATGCACTTGTGACTATCATAAAAAGTGGGATAGCTGGTCAGCAACTCACTCCCACGCAGAGAATTGTTTTATTGTACGCCCAAATTTTTGGCACTTTGACAGCGATACAAGAACTCACTGGTATAAGTATCCAGGTAGAGGGATGTCTATCAATAGAAAGACTTCAAGAGAGTTCTGGTTTAAAATCATAAAAGAATGTATCAATAGCATAGAAAATGATTCTCGAACAAGAAAAGAAATTATAATTCTAAACGAAAAGTACTGGAAATGACTCAATTAGAAGATATAATTAGTCAAGATTACACTCTTAGAGGAAGTGGGAGATATATACGTTCTCTTGAACATGATAGTTTAGTTGTGGATTTAGAGAAACAAATTTTCTACTGGAATTCTAAAGGCATTGCTGGAGATATGTTTGATTGGTTAGTCAAAGTTAAAGGCTATTCTAATCAAAGTGCTAAAGAGTTTGTTAAAAGATATAGCCCTTTTATAGCTTCAACAAGAGAACAAAGACCTAGAGATAAAATTATTGTTAATGATTCTTTAGTTGAGGCTTTTTTTAAATTGGGTAAATATTATAGAGATTACTGGTACAATCGTGGCTATACAGATTCTACGATTGATTTATTTAAGTTAGGATTTTCTGGAGATTGGTATGTTATACCTATCTTTGTAGCTGGTAAATTTAGAAATTTTCAATGTCGCAACAAAGATAAAAAAATGAGACATTGGTATAGAGGCGTAGGTCCACTACCTTTCAATTTAGATTATGTCAAAGATCGAGAATGGTTCGTCTTGACAGAAGGACCAGTTGATGCTATAATACTTATGCAATATGGCATACCAGCTATGTCTACTAATGCAGGGGCGGGCTATTTTGAGCCTCAATGGATAGGAGAGTTTAAAAATCTAAGGGAGGTTTGGATTGTTCATGACAATGATGACGCAGGCAGAAAAGGTGCAAGAAAGATTGGAAAGATATTTGGAACAGTTGCAAAATGTTATTGTTTCTCTGAATATCCTGATGGCTACGATATCTCAGACTTGTTTCGAGATGGATGTACTGCGAATGAATTTAGAGAACTTGTCTCAGCAAATGCAGGATATTGGTTTGAGGTTTGATGATGAATCTATGGAGGAGTAAAAACGGCAATCATATATTATTTAATGCTGATAATATTGATGTAATGCAACATTTATTTTTTTCTCATAACATTAAAATTGATCTTATTTATGCAGATATGATGTACGACAATCTTGATTTTTGCTGGCTTTGGCATTGTCGAGAAAATCTAAAAGACACAGGAAGTATATTTGTACAAACTGATCAACGAAGTGTAGCTGAATTAAAATTGCACATGGATGATCTTTTCGGTAAAGAAAATTTTATCAACTGGATTATCTGGCCGTACGACTGGGGGGGAAGGCCAAAAAGAGCATTTGGGAGGAAGCATGACGATATTCTTTGGTATGCAAAAACTGGGGATTATTTATTTTATCCGGAAGCTGTCCAAATTCCAAAAAAGGTGCTTGGAGACATTCTTAACCCATCGGGTCGCACTACTAAAACCCCCACGGATGTTTGGGAGGACATTGGTAATTTCCATACTATGTCGTCTGAACGTATTAGCGGAACAAAGTGGCAGAAGCCCGAAAGACTTATACGAAGAATTATTGAGGCTGTCACAAAAAGAGGAGATAGTGTTTTCGACCCCTTTGCAGGAAGCGGAACGACTTTAGCAGTATGTATGAAACTTGGAAGAACAAGCGTTGGTTGTGAAATAGATGATGATATTTTCAATAAGGCTGTGGAAAGGTTGGAAAAACTTGACAAATAAATATACAGCGGTGGTCAGAAAAAAGCCATCACTTCCATGTAGAATATTAAATAAGCATAGTTTATTAATAGGCAAAATGCTTGATTATGGGTGTGGAAGATGTTTTGATGCTAAGTATTATGGTATGGATGCATTTGACCCTAATTGGAACATTTATAATTATATTAACAAACCTTCTACTTATGATACTATAGTATGTAATTACGTATTAAATGTAGTCACACCGCTTGAAGAAGAGGTTATCATAGATCATATATATATGTTACTCAAAACAAGAGGTAATGCTTATTTTACTGTTAGGAGAGATTTGAAAAGGGATGCTCAGAAGGGTAGGGGTTGTATACAAAGAATGGTTTATTTACCATTAGAATCAATCCACAGAACATCTGCTTTTGAGATATATAGGATGAAAGTATGATATTAATATTTCTACAGAACGCTTATCGTAAAAATGGTAATAAATATAGAAGCAGAGAACATTGGCTTAAAAGAATGTGGAATTCACACACAGGACGTAGATTAAAGGAAATGCTTCCTAGTGAAAGTCAGATATATGTAGCAAATGCTAGTCCAAAAATAGGAAAGGATGCTAATACAATATTCTATCCTGATTTAGAATATATGAAAAGAATAATTAATAAAGTAAATCCTAGCATTATTGTAGGATGTGGTAAAATAGCTCAAAAAGGTTTGAATGAATTGGGCGTTGAATATATATCAGCACCGCATCCGGCATGGAGAGCCTTATCAAAGAAGGAAACAAAAAGGATATGCGAAGAAATCAGGTCTATTGTGTAGATTATAAAGATGGCATGGCATCCTTGGAGGATGAAAGTATAGATTTAATTGTAACATCTCCTCCATATTGGCAAGCTAGAAAATATGATGGACGTTCTACAATTGGGTTTGAAAAGTCACCTTATGAATATGTAGAAAATCTTGAACCTTTTTTAGAGGAATCTTTAAGAGTTTTAAAACCAACAGGAGGTCTATGGCTAAACATAGGAGATTCTAGATCACAAGGAAAGAAACGCCAACGTGGTAGACGAGATACAGATGTAGGTAGAAAAGGTAAGGGATTTTCAGGGTGGTCAAATTGGGACGGAGATACCAAAACGGTAGAAGTAAACCATAATATCCCTCCTAAAAGTTTTATTGGTATTCCTGAATTAGTGATGTTAGCCTCCTTAGATATAGGTTTTCGAGTAAGAAATAAAATTATATGGGCTAAAGGAGCTATGAGATATGATGGTGCATCTTATGGAGGCACAACTCCAGCACCTTTTAAAGATAATTTTGCTGTTTGTTGGGAGCCTGTTTATTATTTGACAAAAGACCGCTTTAATTATTTTAATATGGACGCTTCTCAAATACCAGCAAAAAGCGGAGGATTTAAAGCTCCTTTAAACGTATGGGTAGTACCTCCAAGTGCCGGTAGGGAAAGGTTTTCCTATAAAGGTCAAGTCAATTATGCAACTTTTCCTCCAGCATTGATAGATATTATCATTAAAGCGGGATGTCCTCCTAAGACTTGTACACATTGTAAGAAACCTTATCCGATGCTTCCAGATTATAAGGGTTTTAAAAAATGCACTTGTAAACCAATGGGAGTTTTTGTATATGAACGAGGTCTTATTTTAGACCCATTTGGGGGGAGTGGAACAACAGCTATTTCAGCTATAAAGAATAATATGGATTATATTTTATTTGATATTAGCCCTGAGCAAGTTGAATATGCAAAGGCGAGGATTGAATATGCTAAACAAGGATGAAGCAATAACATTATTTATGAATACCCCTTTAGGAACATATCAACATCGTGATGAATTTAGAAATAAATTTGGCGTTGGAATAATAGCTGAGAAACATTGGAATGATGGTGTGTTTGCATTAGGGATTGAATATGGAATGATGATGACTCTTGCCATGATTTTCGATATAACTCCGGAGGATATAGAAAATGTCTTACGAGATTAACATGGCACATCATGAATCTTTTTTTAAAGCGTTCACTAGAATTCCTAGTGGAACGTTTGATCTATGTGTAACATCGCCTCCATTTTATAATGCTAGAAAATATGGTAGTGAGTGGGATTATTTCAAAACAGAAGAAGATTGGCTACATTTTTGTTTGAACATGTTAATTTGTGTAGCTGAAGTTATGAAATCAGAAGGTATTATTTGGTGGAATACAGGTCCAGGTTATGCAGAAAGCAGAAGATTGTCTGTTGTAGAGAAACTAATTATTGAAGCAGAAAAGCAAGGTATTTTTATAATAGACAAATTCCCGTGGTGTAAAACTTCTGCTTTACCTAAAAAATATCAAAATCGTCCTTATCCAGCCTGGGAAGAAAATATTATTTTTTGTAAAGAACCTAAATTAGCAGTATATTATGTAGATCATGTAAGAGAACCTTATGCTGAATCTACTTTAAAGAGACTAAAGTATCCAGTAGGACAAATTCAGTCTGATGAAAAGGGTGAATTCAAAAAACGAAAGAAAGTAAAACCACATCCATTAGGAAAAACTGTGCCTAATTATTTTGTAGATAAAGTGGATACCTCTCGCAGACAACATCCTGCACCTATGGCTAAATGGTTAGCTAATTGGGCTATTCGAGCTTATAGCAAAGAGGGAGATTATGTACTTGATCCGATGTGCGGCATTGGTACTGTGCTTGTCGAGGCTATTAAACTAGAAAGAAATGCTTTAGGTTTTGATATTAATGAGAAGTATGTAGTTAAAGCAAATGAGGCTTTGGGATGGAAAACTATCACCTTGTAGTCTCAGACGGAGGGTACAAGAATGGATTGGCTTACGGCTCCTTTAGAATATTTGATTCAAAGGGCTTGACAATTACACATAATCAGTTTATAATAGGCATAGGTACAAATAACCAAGCTGAATATATTGCTTTATTGAACGCGTTGGCATGGTGTTTAGACAATGATCTAAAAAGGATAGTCTGTCTTACAGATTCTAAACTAGTCGTCAAACAAGTAACTGGAGAATGGAAAAAGATAAATAGAAGAATGAGACAACTTTGTAAAAAGGTCAAAGAAAAAGCAGAACAATTTGAGAGTTTTGAGATAAGACATATTTCTGAAAAATATATAAAACAGAAGTTAGGACATTAAGATGAATGATATTTTATTTTATTTAATTGTGGGTTTGTTCCTGATGGCTAACTTTGCACTCAGCTTGTTATTCTTACCATTTACTTTAATTAAATGGATAAAGCGAAAATTAGGATATTAAAGTGCGGAGATTTAATTATGTATGGTACTGGAGAAGTAGATTGCCAGAACGTAAAGACCAAGCTTGTAGAGTTTTAACTAGAGGTAGAAAAAATAGTTGTCTTGTTGAGTTTGAAGATGGGTATAAAGTTGTAACAAGTCAGTATGCTGTTCGTAAAAGGAAGCTAAAAGATGTACAAAGTTGCAATCGTGGGTAGTAGAAGATTTAATAACTATGAGCTTATGAAACGTACTTTAGATTCTCATAGAGATAAAATAGCCATGATCATTTCTGGTGGGGCTAAAGGTGCAGATACTTTAGCACAAAGATATGCTAAAGAAAATGGCTTGCCTATTTTGATTTATTATCCAGATTGGAAAATTTATGGAAAAAGAGCAGGGTTTCGTAGAAATGTTGTAGTAGCCAATGTAGCAGAATATATGATCGCTTTTGCTTATAATGATAGTAGAGGCACTAGACATGTTGTAAAACAAATGGAAAAACTCGGAAAGCCTGTTACTGTAATTGAGTTGGGAGGTAAAAAATGAGTTATGAGCTTCTTCTCGAAAAGAAAAATGTTGTAGGTGCTGGTATAGGATTTAAGATAACTAATGGAGAAAATACTGGTAGGATGTCGGTTGTAACTATGGTCAGCAGAAAAGTACCTAAAGAGACTTTAATGATGGAAGATATAATTCCCACAGGATATGCTGGTATGCCTACAGATGTTATTGAAACTGGAGAATTTAAAGCCTTATCTACAACTGATAAATTTAGACCCGCTCCTGGTGGTGTAAGTATCGGCCACCATAAAATTACTGCTGGTACTTTAGGAGTTGTATTAAAGTTATGTTGTTATGATAGAGTTATTTTGTCTAATAACCATGTTTTAGCTAATAGCAATGATGCTGAAATCGGAGATATTATTTTACAGCCTGGACCTTACGATGGTGGTAAAGTAGGTACTGATGATATTGCTGTCTTAGAGGATTTCGTTCCTATTAAATTTAATCAAAGTTCAATATGTCCTTTTGCTAATACAGTAGTATCTATAGGTAACAAAATTGCTAAGATGTTAAATTCATCTAAAAGATTAAAATTAGAAACTGAATATAATTTAGTTGATGCGGCGATTGCACTTCCTCTTAAAGATAGTGATGTTCTTGATGAGATTTTAGAGATCGGGGTTATTGAAGGAACTCAGGAGCCTTATTTAAATATGGCAATCAGAAAGTATGGTAGGACTACCGATTACACAGAGGATAAAATATTAATTTTACACTCAACTGTAAATGTATCTTATGGAGCAGGTAAAGTAGCCAGGTTTGAAGATCAAGTTGTCGCAGGGGCTATGTCAAACGGAGGGGATTCAGGGTCTTTAATTGTAGATCGAAGTAGTCAGAATGCTGTAGGACTTTTATTTGCCGGTTCTGATACACATACTATTTTTAATCCCATTAATTATATTCTTGAGGCGCTAAGTCTATCTTTTTAGGAGATAACAATGAAAATAAAAATTTTAGATCGAGTTTGTGATGATTGGCATGAGATTTATGCTAATGGAGAGCTTATTTTTGAGGGAGAACTTACAGCAGAAATTCTTTTACAAAGAATTCTAGATTGGTTGGGAAGGCAAAAAGAAATCAAAGTAGAATTTAAAGCTTATCACCCTCCTTATGAGTATGATGGTAAAGGGGATTATGAGCCTCCTCTTCATACGATGACTGGTGAAAATTACTGGAGTGATTGGGAGAAAGCAGATGCCTAAGTATTTAGTAATTCCAGAAGATGAAATTGATGATTTTATTTCAGAAATTGCAAATACTTTAATTGAATATGTTGATGATTTAGATGTTTATGAGGATATTGATCAGGCTGTAGGAGAGGTAGTTGAGGAATGGCTAAAGTTAGGAGAAAGTTAGGGTTTGATATTGATGGTACTTTGTATCCTTGGCATGAAATTGTCCTTGAAGATATGATAGAAAAAGGATATATCCCTGCTGGTACGAGCTTAGATGGATTTTTTAATGCAACTTATGGTATTTTAAATCGGTGGCATCCAGATATTCAAAGAAGTATTGTCACTTCTGAACGATATTATGCAAAGTCTTATATTAGGCCTGGGGCTATCTCTACTCTAAAGTATTTAAAGAGGAGTTGGGAGATTTTTTATATTACATCGCGTCCAGCAAGTACTACCGATATTACTAAAGCATGGGTAAGGTCATATAATCTCCCTGATAGAGAGAATGTCTATGTAGTAGATGGTGGTAAAAGAGATATTATTCAACTTTTAGATATAGATATCTTTGTTGAAGATAAAATTTCAAGTGTAAGAGAACTGCATGATATATGTGCTATTATTTTATTAACTCGGCCTTGGAATGAAGGATATAATATAGATAACCATGTACGAATTGATCATCTAAAAGAATTAATCCCATTATTAGAGGAAAATAATGACAACTATCGTTAAAAAAGAAGAAGATAAATCTTTAGGTGAAACTGGTTTTACAGTTTGGCCATTTATAGATAAAATTTATGTGGCTAGATTAGATATAAATGCTACTCTACCTACACGGAAACATCAAGGAGATGCTGGATTAGATTTTTATGCTTTGCATGATACTTTAATTCAGCCTAGACAGGTTAAGGTGGTGAGGACTGGCATTACGGTAGAACTGCCTGCTCATTATTTTGGACTTCTAAAACCAAAAGGAAGAAGCAATTTAAATATTTGGGCAGGTGTTGTAGACCCTACATATCAAGGCGAGGTTTTGTTTAAGGTCTATAATCCGTATGATGAAACTATGTCATTCCTCGCAGGACAACCTGTAGGACAAATGATAATTATACCGATTATTAGACCTCCAATCGTTGAAATAAGCCCTGATGAGATTCATAAAGAAAAATCAGATCGAGGAGAAACTGGAGGTATTTTGGAAGATGTCGAATAATGAAATCCTTTCATCTACAGCAAAGAAAATCTTTGAGATGAAATACGCAAAAACTTTACCAGATGGTAAAAAAGAAACATGGCCACAGACAGTGACAAGGGTTTCACAATATATAGCAAGTGCTGAAAAGAATGAGGCTACAGAACTTGCTTTTATGGCACAAGTATTTGAAATAATACACGATCAATTATTTTTACCTGGAGGCAGAATTTTAGCTAATGCTGGTACGGGTATAAAGAACTTACTAAATTGCTTTACTTTGCCGATAGAAGATAGTCGTAAAAGTATTTATGATACTCTAGGAAAAGTGGCGGAAATATTTGCTTGGGGCGGTGGTGTAGGATTTAATTTTTCACATCTTAGAGAAAAAGGAGCCTTGGTTAGCACTACTGGAGGCTCAGCAAGTGGACCAATTTCGTTTATGAGCTTATTTGACCAAACTGGAGAAGTCATATCTCAGGCCTCTAGACGCGGTGCTCAAATGGCGATTCTAAATGTAAATCATCCAGATATAGAAACTTTTATCAATATCAAAAGTAATTTAGACGGAAGAAACATTAGACTTATGGAAGAATACAAAAGGAATCTAAAGGACGCTGGTTTAAAAACAGATGGAGATGGTTATTTTGAAATCATGAAAAAAACATTAGCAGATGATCAACTTACACATTTTAATTTATCTGTAGCCATGACGGATGAGTTTATGGCATCTTCCGAAACAGATAAAAATAAAATGAAATTACTTAAGATAATTGCTGAAAATGTTTATGATAATGGTGATCCAGGTTTATATTTTATAAACAGGGCTAATCAAGACAACATGACTCCATATTTAGGAAGCTTTGATGCCACAAATCCTTGTGGAGAGGTTCCATTATTACCATATGAGGCATGTTGTTTAGGCTCTATAAATTTATTTAAATTTTCAGAGAAAGGTGCATTTAATTGGGATGATCTTAGAACTACCATTAGAATAGCTGTTAGATTTCTTGACAATGTACATGAGCTAAATTATACCCCTATTGAAGAAATTAATGAAGCCACAAAAAACACTAGGAGATTAGGTTTAGGGGTTATGGGTTTAGCGGATACATTAGCAGAACTAGGATTGCCCTATGATTCTAAAGACGCCATGGACTTTTGTGATTTACTCGCCAGATTTATTGCTAAGGAGGCATGGTTAGCCTCTATGGATTTAGCTGAAGAAAGAGGTCCATTCTTTGCCTTTGTAGAAGAATATATTAACTGGAGATTAATTGACAATTTAGATCTTAAAAGAAGGCCAGTTAGAAATGCGGCAGTTACGAGCATAGCGCCGACTGGTAGTATTAGTCTTTTAGCAGGTGTTAATGGAGGTATTGAACCTTATTTTGCTCATGATTATACTCGTAATATTACAAAAGGTATAGGCAATACTGCTGAAGAAATTATAAAACAAAAGGCATTTTCAAGTAATGTAAGAACTGCTCATGAAATTTCATGGGAGGATCATATCAATATGCAAGTCGCTTGGCAGAATTATATAGATAATGCTGTATCTAAGACAATTAATATGCCAAATGAAGCAACCGTAGGTGATATCATCTCTGCTTATTATATGGCATGGGAAAAAGGATTGAAAGGAATAACGGTGTATCGAGATGGCTCAAGAATGTTCCAAATACTCAATAGATGAATTTTGGAAGGAATTTTTACATAACATTAATCTTTTTAGATGGGAAATATTTGAACAAACTATTGAAATTAAATCTTTAGAAGATTGGATGAAGTCATTCTTAGATTGGACAGATTGGGGAATTGAACACGATGTTAATTTAGCCATTAAAGAAACGCGTCTTGAGAAAGCTTATAAGAAAATCAAAGCTCTTGAGGAAGAATTACAAAAATATCGTCAGCGAGATAATATAGCTAAACGCAGATATCAAACAATTCAAAGACTTCGTACTGAAAATGAAAAACTACGAAAAACAATGAAAAAGAAAGATCGTAGAATTTTAGAACTAGAGGATCAATTATAGAGGAGGGTAAGGAAAATGAATAGGTGGGCAGTAACTCCGGAACTACCAAAGGAAGAATCGAAATCAACTGAGTTTATTAGGTCCGATCCATTAACTGTAGAAAGAGAAAATACACATGTATATTTTTATTCTCAAGTAAATACAGATCGCTGTTTAGCGTTGATTCAAAAATTACATTATATAGACGGTGAGCTTATTCAGGAACGTTCTCAACGTAGTTTACCTGAGGATTTTCCTAAAGTACCAATTTGGTTGCATATTAATTCTTATGGAGGAAGTGTATTTTCTGCTTTTGGTGTAGCGGATAAACTGAGACAGTATTATTCTCCTATTTATTCTATTGTAGAAGGATGTGCGGCTAGTGCGGCTACGATTATCTCTACAGCATGTGATAGACGTTATATACAGCCTTCTGGTTTTATGTTAATTCATCAAATTTCCTCTATTTTTTGGGGTACTTTTGAGGAATTTAAGGATGAGATGCATCTTCAAGATATGCTCATGGAAAAATTGGTAGATATGTATAAAGAAAAAACAAACATGACTAAAACTAAAATTAGAGAATTATTAAAGCGAGATTCTTGGTTCAGAGCAAATGAGTGTGTAGACTTAGGACTAGTAGATCAAATTTTAGAGTGATAAAATGGCTAAAAAGAAGAAAAAGAAAAAATTGAGTAAACTAAGAAAAGATAACAGAAAAGGTAGACCTTCACATACCGGAAGAAGGCAACGTCATGGAAAGAGAAGAGGAAACTAAAAATGCGTAAAATTTTACCCATACTTTTAATAATGGTATTATTATCAGCCGCGGTACCAATAGGAAATCCATTATTAATAGAACAATTCAGAATCACATCAGAAGAGGTGGGGGAAATAGGGCATTGGTCAATGGGAGGATATTTAATTAGAGAATCTGATGCATTAATTTTGACTAGAGTAGCTTTAGGAGAAGCGCCTTATTGTTTGCAAGATCAAATTTACATAATGTGGAATATTAAATTGAGAGCAGAATTAGGATATAAAAATTATAATAAAGGGCCAAATGCACATAAAATAGATAGGTGGGGAGCACCTACTTCAATTCAAATGGAGGCTTTATGTGTAGGAGGTTGTCAATATGATATTGTACGAGTAATAGAAAATGTAATTTATCCAGAAAGAGCTGATAATATTTTAAGATTGATGTTGCATCCCGATAATGAACAATTAGAACAATTTTATAATGCTTATGAAGAAGCAGTAAGAATTTTATCTTTACCGCTAAGTGAAATGCCTGAAGAATTAATTGGATATGACGGATTCTTGTCTAATGAGGCTTCAGATACGAATTTTATAGATTGGTATGGTGGAAATAAAAGAATTCAACTAACGTCTTGTGGGAATGTGTGGAACGATAAATATAAGGAAGATAATAGGTGGTTTATACTTCAAAACAGTCCTTAAATTCAATTTTCAAAATTTTGCTGTTACTGAAAATCATGAGGAAAAAGTCGCATCACACATAATTAATTGAGTACTCTCTGTATACAATTTGTATACAATCGTATACAAAAAGTATACGAATAAACTGAAGTACTTATAAGGAGAGGAGAAATGAGCAAGGAGACTATTGCTGGTCAAATAGATAACGAAGGACTTTGGTACTGGATTTGGCAGAAGTTCTATAGACACTGGGCGGATGAAATTCCTATAGAAGTACTAAAAGAGCTAATTATACTCTCAGATCAA
>Ga0209636_10001502_pt1 | contig 23665 bp, 29 predicted proteins | sample DeeMarSWOR152_54_FD_187464 | JGI IMG/M metagenome (GOLD analysis project Ga0209636, IMG submission 187464) | Marine sediment microbial communities from White Oak River estuary, North Carolina - WOR-1-52-54 (SPAdes) (version 2) | ecosystem: Environmental > Aquatic > Marine > Intertidal zone >...
CCTCAGCCTCAACTGTTATCACGTCGCTAACCATGACGTTTTCAATTCTCAGGACCATTTGAGTGCACAACCACAACGAGTTTTGTTTGATTATGCTTTTAAATTAAACTCCACCGAACCCTGCTCCTTCTCAAAACTTAGTAGTTGTCTGGAACGAGAAAGATGAAATAAATGTTTAAGAACCCTGTTTAGCTGGTTGTTTTGGGCCCTTCTTTCTTTCCCACGCCATTTTCGTCAAGCTAAATGCTATCCAGATGATGACACCATAGACTACTCCGTTTATGATGCCGCTGGCTAAAGAGGCGTATTCCGTTTGCTGAATTTCAGGAATTAACTCTTTTACTACCCAGATTCCGGGAGGGAAATCAACGACTAGCGAGATCAAGAGAAATAAGACGAAAGATATTACGAAAACCACCGCTCCTATCATCTTCTCACCTCCCAAAATTTTACCCTAATTCATGATTTAAAGTTTCCTTATAGTCCTTCCCCAAATATCGCAAATGTTATGAAGTCTTTTCGGTGCAAATAATGAAATAAGAACTGTCGGAGTGGCGATTGTTGAAAAAGTCTGATGTGGTTGTTGTTGGCGCCGGAACCGCCGGATGCTTGGCGGCGAAGACCGTTGCCAAGGCCGGGTTTAACGTGTGTCTGATAGATCGAAAAAAAGAGCAGGACATAGGAGACAAGGTTTGTGGAGACGCCATAGGAAAGCATCATTTCGACACTCTGGGGTTAAAATATCCCACGGGAAAGGAGCTGGAGCGAAAGATAATCGGCATTAAAATCTATTCACCAAACATGGAAACAGTTTTTGGCGTTAAGGAAGAAAGTCTCCACGGCTTCATTGTTAACCGCATCCACTTTGGACAAAGACTGCTAAGACAAGCAATTGACTCCGGATCAACCTTTATGGAATCAACTCAGGCGGTGGAACCCATAGTAAAGAACGGATTCATCGCTGGAGTTTTAGCGAGGAATTTAGAAAGCGGAAAGAAAGAAACTCTACACAGCCGAGTTGTGGTGGATGCAAGTGGTTTTTCAGCAGTTTTGCGGAAAAATCTTCCTCTCGAAATTGGAGTTGACACGACTCTTGACAAGAAGGACGTTGAGATTTGTTATCGGGAGATTCGTGAATTGGAAGAGCAGGTTGAGGACCTCGAATATGGTAAACTTTACCTCAGTCAAAAGTGGGCTCCAGGAGGATATACTTGGTTTTTCCCAGAAAGCGGAAGGAAGGTTAACGTGGGATTGGGAGTAACGATGTTCAATGGATTTCCGAACCCTAAAAGTCAGCTCTACAACAACTTTTTGTCCAAACCCTTGTTTAAGGGGTCGTCGATCGTTAAGGCTGGGACATGGTATGACCCAACCAGAAGACCCCTAGACTGCATGACTGGAAATGGCATTCTTTTTGTTGGAGACGCTGCATGCCAAGTGAATCCAATTCATGGGGGTGGAATGGGACCATCAATGATAGGCGGATCCACCGCGGGGAAAACAATTATTGAAGCCATGGAAAAGGAAGATTTGAGCCTAGAGGGATTGTGGTCATACAACATTAAGTACCTGCAATCGTATGGAGCCAAGCAGGCAGGCTTAGATGTACTCCGCTTCTTTCTTCACGGAATAGGTGACGACGACTTGAATTATACAATGAAACACCGTTTGATCACCGAAGGAGATCTCCTTAAGGCTAGTAGAGGTGAGGATGCCCGCCTCAACATAACTGAAGCAACTCTTCGAATTTTTAGAGGACTTGGAAGGCTTTCTCTACTCAAAAATTTGCGTGAAGCAACCAACTTGATGAAAAAGGTTCGTGAGCACTATGAGAACTATCCAATTTCTCCCCAAGGCTTTCAAGAGTGGAAGAGGAAGACACGAGATTTGATTGAAGAAGCAGGCAAGTGGAGAAGGTCGAAAAAGTAATAAGGTCAACGTTCAGTAGAAAGTTGGGCTTGTCGGGGAATGAGAAAGAAGTACGTAGCTCAAAGCCTTATTCAAAAACTGAGTGAGACGGCAAGTCGTCGGCTCAACGTGAAAAAAACCTTAATCTTGGGGGTTGTTTTGAAGGGGCTTCCCGTAGCCTATTCTTTAGCAAGAATGAACTTTGTGGTTGAAAACTTCGTTCCCATAGTGGCTCATCGACCCCTCCACATGCAACACCATGTAGAATCCTATTTTCCCAGCTTAGAATGGACCGCCTACTTTCGGGACAGACTAAATCATTGTGAAAACCTCCTCATCGTCGACGATGTTGTGAACACGGGCTTCACCAAGCAGAAACTGGAAAGCATCGTTTACTCCTTAACCAAAGAGACTGAAACTCACAAGCAATTCGCTGCTTTGATCCTTAATCGGAAAAATCTCGCTAACCCGAGTTTCATTGGTTCAAATGACATTTTCGTTTTGCAGATAGATGCTGTGGAGGTGGAGTGCGATTGGGGTTTGATTACCGTTCCTCTGTGGGATCTGCCGGTTAAAGATGCGCTTCTGCAATGCGAAGAATACTTCCAAAGATTTTGGTTAAGTGAAAAACGCTTCATTAACATTGCTTACTAGCCTCTCTTTTGCATTAGTCGCGAATTTGAACATTTCCGATGTCCTTGTGATTTGAATGCCGATTTTCGACGAAATTTGCCTATTTTTTAGGGGGCAAGTGTATTGATTGAGATGCCATTTATTGGCATATGCATATTAAATATGCCATTTTATGCCTTCAATATGCGAAGATTTATATACGCCCAAAAGAAAACTAGTTCTTGGATGTGTCTAGAAATAGACATATTGTAGATATGTAGGACGTATCAACAGTTAAAAATGAGTGAGAAAAAATGAAAAAGGCGACTACCCGACAAAAAAAGAAGACTAACAAAAGCCTCCTAAAAAATTTGCTGAAGGCGAAAAAAGCCACCTCCCCAGGCATCGTCGCTTTGTTGCTAGTCCTCGTCATAGTTGTTGCTGGGTTCTTTTTCTACAATTTCGTATCGGGATCTATTGGAACCATGCAAAACAATGTCCAAGAGCAAATAGAGATACTGTTTCTCCGAACATTCAGCATCAACAGCACGTGCATAACATCCTTTATAGGAAACACCGGCATTTGGGCCGTACAAATCGTTAGCGGCTTCGTTAATAAAGAGATTGCAAACCTAAAGCAAGTCGTAGAGATCGGAAAGGACATTGTGAAGCCCGTGTACATACTTGGAACGTTCGCAGAAGGATTAAGCTACTCTATCAAGCTGGTAAGCAACTTCGGTAGTGCTCTAACATTTGACGTAACATACACGTAACCTAAGTTGCCCATATATCTTGGGGAACGAGCGGCAAAATCATCGTAAGCTTCGTGAGGGTTCAATAGTCAAAGGGCTAATGTTTCCCCTTTTGTTAGAGGACAGTCGTCTTTCATTTTTTTGAAATACCTCCCTTCTGCCATTTCCACCCAGAATTGGCGAGAAGACAGTAACTTATTAGCAAAAGGAAACAGTAGTGGTAGGTTGAGTTGCATAATATATGCGCGTCGCAGCTTTGGTTACAGGCGGAAAAGATTCCGCTCTAGCTCTCTACCGAGCGTTAAAACTAGGCTATGAAGTAAAATTTCTAGTCACCATGATTCCCCAACGAGAAGACAGTTGGATGTTCCATTTCCCCAACATTCACCTGGCAGACCTCTTCGCCAAAGCTGTTGAAATTCCTTTAGTGAAGGCTGAAACCGTTGGAATCAAAGAAACAGAACTTAAAGACCTCAAAAATCTACTCGCAACCCTCGACGTAGAGGGAGTTGTTTCCGGAGCAATATCGTCACGGTATCAAAAGAAACGAATTGACAAGGTATGCCAAGAACTGAAACTTACGTCTATTGCACCCCTATGGCAAGAAGATTCTATGCGGCTGCTGAAGGAAATCATCAACCTAAATTTTGAGGTTATTATCGTAGGCGTGTACGCTTACGGCTTTGATCAGAGCTGGCTTGGAAGGAAAATCAACTCCATAGCTCTGAAGAACCTTTTTGAATTAAACGACAAATATCAAATATCGTTGGTGGGTGAGGGAGGCGAATACGAAACCTTGGTTCTCGACGCACCGTTTTTTAAGAAAAAAATTCAGGTGCTTCAGACGGAGAGAATTTGGGAAAATCACAGCGGATACCTGCTCGTGAAGGAAGCCAAACTCGTAGAAAAGGCTGAAAAGGTTTATTAATCGTTTCGTGGCTCATAGCTACAAGCCGTTTGGAGAAGTAGGTTCCATAGGAATGTAACCTTAAGGTTGAACCACCCGTAACGGAGGAACATTAAAAAATGGCTTACAAATACATCGCGAAGGCTTGGAAAAAACCAGAGGAATCTTTTGTAAAAGAGTTGATGTGGCAAAGAGCCATAGAATGGCGTAAACAGCCAACAATTTTCAGGATTGAAAGACCTACGCGCCTCGACAGAGCAAGGAACCTGGGATACAAGGCTAAGCAAGGGTTTGTTGTAGCTCGGGTTCGCGTTAGACGTTCAGGCGTGAGAAAAACCAGACCCAAGGCGGGTCGCAGACAAAAACGGATGGGTGTCACCAAATATAAAATTGCTAAAAACACGAGGCTAATCGCTGAAGAGAGGGCGGCGAGAAGGTTTCCAAACCTAGAGGTATTGAATTCTTACTGGGTTTGGGAAGATGGCCGCTTTAAATGGTTTGAGGTTATTATGGTTGATACACATTTGTTGTCGAATCATCCGATAGCAAATCAGACAAGACGTGTATTTCGCGGTTTAACAAGCGCTGGCAAGGAAGTGCGCGGTCTACGGCATAAAGGAAGAGGCGCGGAAAAGTTGCGCCCAAGTCGAAAAGCTGTGAGAAAGCGAAGACAAACTTAATTGTGCGCGCGAAATCACGAGAGATGAATGATGAAGGTTTTGATCCGCACAGATAAGTTGTCAAAGTATTATGGCAAGGGAGGCGAGATCAAGGCCGTGGATGAACTCGATCTCGAAGTTTATGAGGGAGAAACCTTTGGTCTCCTAGGTCCAAACGGAGCGGGTAAAACGACTACCGTTCGCCTGTTAAACTGCATCATAAAGCCGACTAATGGCACAGCCACCGTGAACGGTCATGACATTCTGAAAGAGGAAACAGAGGTGAAACGGGTCACAGGCTTGCTTGCCGAGTCGCCTGGCTTATACGAGAAACTCAGTGCCCACGAGTTTCTGGAGTTCATGGGAGCCCTCTACGATGTCCCCGGTGATATTCTGCCTGAAAGGATAGATGACCTACTGAAGCTATTCGGGCTTTATGATAGGCGTGACGATCTGCTTGAAGGCTACAGCCGAGGCATGAAACAGAAGGTCTTGATCGCATCAGCCCTAATCCACGACCCTGCCATTCTGTTTTTCGACGAGCCCACCTCGATGTTAGACCCCCGTGCTGCTCTCATGGTTAAGGATCTGATCAAAGGGTTAGCAGACAAGGCGGGAAAAACTATCTTCATTTGCAGCCACATTCTTCCAGTTGTGGAGGAGCTGTGTGACCGCATAGGCATCATCAACCAGGGCAGGCTCGTCGCATTAGGCACGGTGGATGAAATTATTGCTCAGACAGGAACGAAGACTTTGGAAGAGGCTTTCATCGCCATAACAGGGGGTGTGGAGGAGAAGGAGCTTTTGGCGTGGAGGGAGCAGAAGGGTGCCGGTGCCTAAGTGGCTGGTGGTTGCGAGGAATGAGTATCGCATCCGCACAAGCAGTATACGGAAGATACGACCCTACTTTCCCATTCTGGTCATTGGGCTGCTAGCAGTTTTTGTGGCGTTCGTTGCACCTAGTTTAGTTAGTCCGTTCACCATCGAAATCCGTGATTTCTTTGCTAGTTTTGCCGTAGCCATGGTGCCGATCATACTGTTCATGATATTCATCTACTTCATAATGTTTCCAATCACCCAAACATTACAGGGAATACAAGCTGGGCAAGTAGAGATCTTTCTCGCGGCCCCCATAAAGCCGAGTGACATTCTGCTGGGCGAGTTTCTGGGCGTAATGCCCTTCTACGCTATTGCCATCACAGTGATTGCTGGCTTTTTCACGGCTGTTCTGAATCCTCTTGGGCTGGACATGGTTCAGATAGCGATAATCGTCATGATTTTCGTAGTCACATTTCTTTGTGCCCTCTGGATCGGCACAGTGATTGCCGCCTTGGTACGAACAAAGTTTGCAAAAACCGCCCGTGGAAGAGATATTGGAAGAGCCCTATCACTTATCCTTGCTTTACCCATGATCGCATTAATATACGCAATTATGGGTGGAGGCTTGCTGAAAGCCCTTGCTGATCCCGGCACGAGGGGGATGGTTAGAGTCATTCTCAGCCTTTTGCCCAGTTCTTGGGGAGCAGACGTTATCATTGACTTCGCAAATAATCCAAGCAACATTGCCGCCGTCGGGTTTGACACGTTTACCCGATTTGGAGGTCTTATCGCCTTCTTCGTAGCGGCGCTGTGGCTGGGCGCAAAAGCGGCTAATCGTGCTTACAGCATTGAACCCACCGCCTTCACAGCTTCTAGGGCTAAACCGGATGGTGTCTTCTATAAAACCGTTAGATCTCTGGGTGGCGGCGGATCCTTCGGCACTCTTTTAGTATCTGTCTTCAAGGATTATAGTCGAAGACTTGAAAACCTGTCGAGGATCGCCTACATCGTGGGTCTAATCGTTATGGTGAACGTATTCTTCGGCGGTCCTGAGGATCCTGAAGGTGCCCTTATAATGCCCCAATTTCTGTTTCCTTTCTTTGCGGTGTTTGTGGTCGGCCAAGTGACGGCGGGAGGAAAGGAAAGCCTCTTCATATATAAGAAAACACCTTCTGGTGTGGGAAGGTTTGTTAAGGCGCGGCTGCTACAAAGTTGGCTAGTGGTGGTTCCGATCGCAGCGGCGATCACAGCTGTTTCAATGATTTTAGTTCCTCAAACTTCGTTTGTTTCTTTGTTGGCTTACACCGGGATCATAATGCTGTTCGTTGCAGCGAACGTGCCTTTAGCTCTTGGCCTCTCCCTCCTGAATCCAGAATTCTCGGAAAATGCTCGTGCACAGATGTTCGGGTTAATTGTTAACGCGAACATAGTCATGTTTGCTTCGTTGGGAATTTTTATTGGTTCTATGATCGTTTTAGACTGGGGCTTCTTTAACACATTGTTGTTGCAGACTGTGCTGTTCTGGCTACTGGGAATTGTATTCCTTTATCTTGGAAAAAGAAACCTTAGCAGAATCGAATAGCTAAAATGTAATGCGTGCGAAGTTCGACCGAGTCGTGGAGCAGTTCGTAAACGAAAAGAGAGAGGTGTAGAGGGTTCAGTAACTCAGAAATTATAGGGTGTAAACCAGTGTAGCTATGACGCAGCCATAGTTGTCCATGGGCACCCTCAAAACTTCTGTTCGATAATTTATCTTGTCAATTTCTATCTCTCTTATCTTTGCCATCTCTTTGATTTTCCATTCGAGGGTTTCTCTTAACGCTTTGAAGTCCATATATCCATGGGCTTCAGCAACAAGTCCATATTTCCTATCCTTCTCCCAAGCCCATGCGATTCCCGCGCCAATTGTTGTTCCTTCGTCTCCGTCCATTCGGGCTATTACCGCGTGGGTTATTGCGCCCGCGGTTATTTTTTTCCATTTTCTTTCCTTGCATCCTGGCGGGAGGATGGAACTGACTGGAACAAGGTTGCATTGGGCGATTCCAGCTTTTTTGAGAGCGAGGTCGAAGGCGTTGAGTTCGGAAACTGGACTTGTCGCTTTTCCGCTTGTTATGAAGAATTCTTTTGGGATCATCTCTGTGTTTTATGCCTCGTCTATTTGTGTATTGCAATAGCATTCACAAGTGGATATTAACCTTGTGGTTAGCAGTCCTTTGAAAGCATGTTAGGCTTATCGCATGTACCTTTGATACGAAAACCTTTTAAATAAGAGCTAACTCTCTTAAAAATACTATAGAGGCATTGGTACTCTTTGGCTGTATTGAAACGCCTCACAAAGAATACGATGGTTCTTTACCAGCAATTAGGACATTTTGACGAGCATCTAGCAAGCTTCTATTCTCTAGCCTTTGGCAAGCCGTACGTCTACAAAGACACATATCTAGTGTATTATGACCGTTTCAGCAAAATAATATACTTAAGCCTCTTTGAACTCAACGGATACGAAGACAAATTAAAATGCATAGAAACTACCGCGAAGCTATTTGACTCCGAAGAAATAGTAATCACTTCACCCGAAAAGTTGCAGACAGACATTGGAGATTTCCGTTGTGCGAACATAAGTTTCGACAGAGACTACCAAATCTATCTTCCCAAGTTTAATGAAACTTTGGAAGGTAGCGCGTATAAAGACGTAAGGTATCGAGTCCACAATGCCATAAAAAGAGGATATTATCTGGAAATTGGAAGAGAAATGACTCCAGCTCATTATCATCTCGTAGCTTGCCACGAAGTTATGAAGAAATGTGATTTGTGGGATAGACAGCTATACCTAGGCATAAGAGATTACTTGAAACATTTTGCTTCTCCTCTGCTTTTCAATGTGTTCTCAAACAAAATGCTAATAGGATTTGATGTAGTCGACTTTTTAAATAATACTACAATGACTATACCGTTGGGCTTCTATCTAGACTATCCGTCGCTAGCAGACTTCATCTTGTTCAAAGAAATCATTTATGCTAAGGAAAAGGGCTACACCTGGCTTGATTTAGGATGGGCATGCAACTCTGGAGTGGAATCGTTCAAAAGGAAATGGATGGCCCAGCCAAGATTCGAAATCTGGACGCAAGAATACGTAAAGAACGGAGTGAAAGACAGACTAATCCTTGAAAGCAAGTGATTATACCAAAAAAGAGTTAACGAGGCTTTGGGTGACAAGCACGCCCATATGTGCAGTTAAATATTTAGACGTAACAAATAAATATGAAATGGTTGTGGCATGTTTTGCCTCAAATACCCATAGCCTACGTTGACATCAGATTCTTCGCCCACGCAACTGAGGACATGGACAAAGTTGTTGAGGCAGTGCGACACGTTCTTCCAAGCGACCACATGGAAGACGTAGTGTTTAACAAGAGCAACCTGCGGGGACATTACGGCAACCCCATCACCCTTTTCGAAGCCAAAATTAAGAACCAAGAAACAATCAGGGCTTTAGTTGAGAACCTTTCCTCTCACCTCAGCGAGTTGGATAAGGAGACGTTAAGTAGGGAAATCCATCTACACGTGGAAAAGGGAAGTTTTTACATCAGATTAGACAAACAAGCCGCCCTTCAGGGCAAACTCAAGCTTTGCACATCTGACCCCATTCGCCTACGCATGCGATTCAGAAAAACAAAAATCGACGAAATAGTTAAGACCTGCCAGAAAATCGGGATGTTGACATGAGAAAGTTTGCCGATCTGCATCTCCGTGCACCAATCAAAAACCTTGACCAAGTTGAAAGGATGGTTAGAAAATCCTCTGAACTGGGATATCGCCTAGTTGGCATACTTCTTCCACCCCACGTCACGCGAGACCAAATCAATCAGTTGCAACACATTTGCAACGGTGCCAAGATAGACCTCGTTACAAGGGTGAATTTCTCTCCAAAAACACCCCGAGAACTTCTCCACGACCTGCGACGTTTCAGGCGAAAGTTCGAGGTCATATCCGTAACGTGCACCTCGAAGGGTGTCGCTAGGCAAGCAGCCAAAGATCGGAGAGTTGATCTCCTTCACTTTCCCGCCACCGACCTGCGTAAAAGATTTTTTGATGATGCAGAGGCGGAACTTGCTTCGAAAGCCTTGTCTTCCCTTGAAATAGAGATTGCTCCTCTTCTGTTATTAACCGGTTTTTCAAGAATCCGTCTTCTTTCTCGTCTACGAAAGGAGGTGGCGATCGCAGAAAGGTTTAAGATACCGGTCACCATTTCCAGCGGAGCAACAAACGAGTATCTCCTAAGAGGACCCCACGACTACGCTGCCCTCACAGCCCTTTTCGACATGCCTATGTCCTCTGCTTTGCACGCCCTTTCAGAAAATCCTCTTGCGATAGTTGAACAGAACAGAGAAAAGCTGAGTCCCGGCTATGTAGCTCCTGGCATACGAATCGTAGGAAGGAAAAGCGGTGTCTAAACGGGTGAGAAGGCGTTACTTGAATCTTAAAGTTGTAAGCGAGCAATCTGTCAACGAAAGGGACGTCATGGACGCTGTTTGGAACGCCGTCCTCAACCTCTTCGGAGAATATGGTGCCAGCAAAACTAACCTCAGCCTCATGGAATATGATCCACAAAGAAATTTCGCAGTGGTTCGGTGTTCCCACACGGCTCTTGAAAGAGTTAGAGCTTCCATCGCTTCTATAACGGAAATTAACGGAAAACGCGCGGTTATTCATGTTATTGGGATTTCCGGAACTTTGAGGGGGCTCCGCAAAAAGCGTGGATGTGGATAGGTGACTGCGGAAAAAGAGGTTTTAGACTGGCTTTGTGAAGAGGATAATCCCTCAGTGAGATATTTCACCCTGAAGAATCTGCTCGGCAAAGGAGAGCAAGATGCGGAGGTTGAAGAGGCGAGAAGACAGATCATGCTGAAGGGGGTGGTGCCTAAAATTCTATCTAAGTTAAACGAGGACGGTCACTACGTGGATGAAAAGGTTGTAAGGAAATACGGAAAAACCATCGCCGATTTTGGTTATTTGCCAAAATATAAGGGAACCATCTGGCAACTCATTCTTTTTGCAGAACTTGGCGCCAACGGCGAGGACAGTCGGGTGCGCAACACCTGCGAATACGTGTTAAACCACTGCTACACGGAAAAGGGTCTTTTCACCATTTTGGGAGCAGATTATTTGGCACCCTGTTTTCAAGGAAACATGGTTTATGCTCTCTCAAAACTCGGTTATGCAGAAGATGAAAGGGTGAGAAAGGCTCTACGCGTTTTGGTTAGATACCAAAGGTTTGATGATGGAAGCTTCAAAACTCCAAAGAAGTGGCCTTATTTTGGGCGGAGAGACCGTTGCAGTGGTGCTCATTCTTGTTATGCTGGGTGCAGTAAAGGTTTGAAGGCTGTTTCAACTTTGCCCAAAGGTGAGTGGGATGGTGAGGTTAGAGATTATGTGAGAAGGGGAAGTGAGTACTTCTTGATTCACCATGTTTATAAGTCGAGCCACGACCCCTCGAAACTTTTGCGTTCCTGTATAGACTTGGTCACGTTTCCCAATTTCGTCTACTCTGACTTCTTGGAAATCTTGGATGTTCTTTTAGACTTTGGAATCAAAGACGTGAGGATGAATGATGCCGTGGAGTTGCTGAAGTCGAAGCGGAAGGAAAATGGACGTTGGTTTCTAGAAAGAGGCGTTTCAGGTATGTATACGACGATAGAAACGAAGGGCAGAAAAAGCAGGGAAAGCAAGTGGGCTACGTATAGAGCGCTGAATGCCCTTAGAAAATGGAAGGAACTGTGAAAACGAGAATAATCAGCTTTTTTGCGTCTATTTCGTTGTGGGAATATTTCGGTTTGCGAAATAAGCCTATTTAACGTTAATTGGTTCATCATAATCAGTGATTAATGGGGTTTTGGCAATGAACTCTGAGATTATTGAACTTAACAAAATGTTGTGTAAAAACTGTAAAGAAACCAAATACGAAAAATGCAGAGAATGCCGAGTGTACCAATTAATCAACTCATTAGTTTCCTAGCCATTACACAGCCGAAGAATTCACTGCACATCAAGTCCAGATTTTCACATTTTACAAATTGTTTAAGTTCGCCTCTCTTTTTCAACTCTTCGTAAATATTCAAATATGTGGGACGCTGTAACTTTTATGGGGGATGATGTAGCCGTCCCAGACCGACCTTACTGGGTATGAAGATCTCATGGCGGACAGACCCCATTCTAACTCTATCGGTTATGAAAGAAAAGAAAGGTCAAATTTGAGTATGGTTAACTTGCAAGTTGTTTTTGGATGTTGGATTTAGTTTGAGAAAAACATGAAAAGTTTACGCTTTTTCCCTTTTTCTTATAGGGGTAGAGACGGTTGTAAGTAAATAAAAGTAAATATGCTCTACTCTCATGCGCACGTGCAAAACATGAAAATATGACTGTATAGTTACTTTTGTTATTTCAGCAACAACTTGCGTGCATGCATGACGAGCAGGGAGTGGATTGGTAATAAAAATCAAGACAGCAAGAAAGATGAAAAAGCAAATGGGCACCCGCACTCTGGTTGCGCTTGGGGTGACCTTGGTATTTTGGGCCTCTGCGTTTGCTGGGATTCGGGCTGGCCTTGAAGCTTATGCCCCTGGACACCTAGCCCTCTTTCGGTTTCTGGTTGCCTCTACGGTACTGGTGGGGTACGCCGCGTTGACCCGAATGCGTATGCCTGAGGTGCGGGACCTTCCAACCATTTTGCTGCTGGGATTTCTGGGCTTCACTGTTTACCATGTGGCAGTGGCCTACGGGGAGGTTAGCGTGACCGCGGGGGCGGCGAGCCTCTTGATCGCTTCAGGTCCAGTCTTCACTGCTTTTTTGGCTAGAGTCTTCTTGGGTGAGCGACTTAACGTCTGGGGTTGGTTGGGCATTGCGGTGAGCTTCTTGGGAGTAGCACTCGTTGCCTTGGGCGAAGGGGAGGGAGTTCGATTCGATCAGGGGGCCTTCTTGATCCTATTGGCTGCGTTCTCCACAAGCCTGTATTTTGTTTTTCAAAAGCCTTACCTAAAAAAGTACAGCGCGTTCCAGTTCACCTCTTATACCATTTGGGCGGGGACGTTCTTCATGCTGGTTTTCCTTCCTGGCTTGGCTCATTCTGTTCAGATTGCGTCACTCGATGCGACATTGGCTGTGGTTTACCTAGGGATCTTTCCAGCAGCGCTGGCCTACATGACTTGGACCTATGCTCTCTCGCAAGCCCCTGCCTCGATTGTGACAAGCTTCCTTTACCTTTCACCCGTCTTAGCAATCCTGATCGCTTGGGTCTGGCTGGGGGAGTTGCCTCTTGCCCTTTCCATGATTGGAGGATTTCTTTCGCTCTTAGGTGTTGTGCTCGTAACTACGCGAGGTAGATAATCATGCATGTACACATGTCATTCACCATACTCAGCCTTGACACCTACAACTTTCAAGATATTCTCTTTCTCCTATTTGTGCCAAGTTGGATAAGGAAATTCTCCTAAACCTAAGGCTCCTTTACGAAACACCATGATGAAGTATTGTGAAGGCTATTTGCCTCTTTTGGTTGGGGCGTATGCTGCTACTGCGATTATTATTATGGCTATGACTGTGACTATTGCGAGGATGTATTCTGTTGGTATGCTCGATGGTGGCGGGGATTACTCCCACTTATATGTCTGGCAATTACTAAATTTGAGCGCGCGCGACTCCACAAACTGACGCACCGTTGTATCTTCGGGAAAGAATGTAAAATACAAGAGCGGAATGAAAACTATTATGTTTACCAGTATGAGAATCCGCGTTATGTGCGGGGTTGTTTGGGAACGATTCTCGTCTCGAATAGGAATGAACACAGTTTCACCAAGCTTCAGAATACAGATAACTTTAGAAGATTCAACGCTATAAATTGATAACCCTATAATTCAAAATTTCTACAGAAAAATTCTTTGGTTTCTTTTTCGGCTTGCCTCTAGGCGATTGTGCGTGTTTGCGTCACAAAACATGTTGAGATTATATGGCCCCCTCCATGGAGACTAGAAGAAAGCCTTCTTTTTTGGGTCTCAAACAATTTTTTCTATTGGCACTCAAAAGACTACTGTCTTCCAGAGACTTGTATGTACCGCAACTGCGCAGAGAATGTTGAAAACTATGTAAAAAAATGGGAGGAGACCATCTGTCAGGCGACTGTTAAAGTAGGCTGGGTAAAAATGATTGAACTCCTAAAAGGCTGGAAACAAAAATTGATGCGACTACGATTCCGCATATTAACAGTATGTTTTTTCGCGTAAGCGGAAAAGAGGGCGAGGTCTCTTTCACTTTGTCCTTGATCTCGTATTCTCTGATTTCTTCACTGGTTGCATCGATCTGCACCGTCGCAATTTTCTTTTTCAATCCAACCTCCACAATGTATCTTTCTTCTTGCAAAGAAGCCCTAATTGGTTTGAGACCATGCTTGTTCCCCAGCCTTCTCAAAAACTTAGTTGCAATCAGAGTAACCTCCTCAGCGTTCAGAAGCCGAGCCTCTCCTTCCTCTTCTTCGTAGTAGGCTTCCTCCTCGTCAGCACTCGACATAAAGTTTAGTCTCCAATGCTGTTACACATCCAGAAAATTTAAAAAAAACAGTACGTAACACGCACAACCGACACCTAAACCCAACGGTTCGCAACACAAATCATAACCAAGCTCCGTCGCCAACAGATCTACATCGCCACACTCGCCTCTATTTTCACAACCTGTAGGCACTCAATTACATCTTCTAAGGAAAAAACTGCGACCGTTTATGTTTTAGACCCCGTTTTTCGCTTATTTTGGTGTTTTTGCGTTGAACAAAGATACGAAAAAGTTTATTAACTATTAAGATTTAATATATAGATTAGTGAGAAACGTGAAACACGATCATCTCGTATGCCCTTATAGCGAATGTAAAAAAGAGTTTGAAAAACCCGTTGTGCTAACCGATTTTTCGAGTACACCTAGGGAGACCTATTATGCTTGTCCCCACTGTCTAACCAAGGTTGACGTTGCCGCGAAAGACTCAAAGCTTGACTCGGTTTCCGTTGGAACCCCCGAGAAACCTGTGGACAAGCCTCCAACGGAATGTAAGTATCATTTCGGATATCTGAAGACTCTTCCAAAGGAATCTATTATTCCCGATGGGTGCCTAACTTGCCCTAAACTGTTACAGTGTTTTGTGAAAAAGGAGAATATTGCCATAGAGGTTAGGTAGGAATATGAAGGCAGCGGCAATTTTTGTTGCTTTTTTTCTTCTATTTACTTGTGCATCCATTGCCGTTCCTGTTCCCATGTTCCCCGGAAACATGATTCCTACATGGTTTGGAATCCCGCTTTCAGGATACGCCCCTTACGTAGAGGCTCTTGCTAACGGGTTATTGTACGGTTTCATCACTTGGATAGTATTTTTTTTGATCAACAGAAAAATAGACAAATCGTTGTCAACGAGTCCCGAAGGTGAAAAATGGCGTAAAAAATAGTGGGCGCAAGTGCTAAAAAATCGCGCTAGTTTTCTATCTCAAAGGTTCGAGTCTTTGTGACGCTTCATAATCAGTGAATAACGTTCACTTGTCTTCTAAAGTTGTAGTTCTATGAGATAGGAGAGGAGAACATATAGTCTCAACATGGTTCGGTACCGAAATACCGAAACCTTCTCTCTGTAGACAGACTTCCCTTCTAATTTTCTAACATAGTTTTCAACATTCTTCGGTGAAGAAACGGCAAAAACATTAGAAAACGCGAATAGGTGCAACCCCACTCAGACGAGATGAAACCTCGTGCAATGATGATGCGGCGGGTGGGATTCGAACCGGCGAACCTTACGTGATGGTTTTCATGTAAGTTGGGGTATTAGGAGGCCTAGGGTGTTTGTTAGGGAGTGGCACAAGAAGCATCCGGAAATGTTTCTTGTTTTTAGGAATATGAATCCGTTTGCTAAACCCATCAGCAACAGGGGAACAAGGAACAAAGGCGTCCCCGACGTAACGTATCTGTGATGGACAGAGATAAAAAGCAAAGCCTGTGCAAAATTCCCAACCAAACTTCTTAACCCAAAAATGCTTGTCTTCTTTGGCACGAGATATGCCAAGGCGAAGCCTCTGTAGGCAACTTCTTCGTAAAAGGGATACCAGATAACATCTTCAAACAAAACGTAGGCTGTGACAGTAAAGTCTTCTAAAGATGGCGAGTAGTAGACGAAGAATAGATACCACACTAGTATGATTCCAAGAGAAGAACATACACCGAGCAATCCGGAGATGGAAAGGTTCTCGCCGTGAAATCCAATGTATTTTAATCCTTTTCGGTCCACTAGCATAACGTAAAGAAGGGGCAGTAAGATTAGGGGATAGAACCAGCCGTCAAGCCACAAAGCGAAAACGATGAACGCTGGAAACGCGGTTTCAAGCAAACTGCGTCTTAACTCCAATGACGTCCTCCTCAACCATGCTTCAGAAATTCTTCTAATCCTCGTTGTTTCCTCTTCTTTCTTTCCACCTGAATCTTCTCACCTACCCGTAGGCGCATTCCATCAAAAGCGGTTAAGGTGGGAACTCCAGTCTTTTTCTCGATCAGTTTAGTTTCACGTTTGGGTCCACTAAAAATCATTTTCATTCCAAAATGGGTAGCTACAGCCAATTCAGGTTTGACTTCCTCCACGATTTTGACGGCGTCTTCGGGGGTCAAGTGTCCTTTCCAGGGGTTTCCAGAGGGTCTCATCACGCAGAGGATGAGGAGTCTAACGCCCTCGTAGGCTTTTCCGATTCCTTCAAAGTATTCGGTGTCTGATGTGTAGCCTATGTCTCCAACTGGAGTTTCAAATCTAAATCCAACAGCGTCAAGGTCAGTGTGTTTGGCTTCTGTGGCAGCGATTCTGGTGTCGTTGACGTGGAAAACAACGCCAGGCTTTACTGCTATCACTTTTTCAGGCATCTGCTGATGGTACCTAGAAATTGCAGGTCCGGTTTCGTTGTTGCCGAACAGGACGCTGTGGGGTGCGGCTACGATTCCTCTCCTTTTTAGCATTCCTCGGGTCATGGCTTCGATGAGGATTTCTGCGTTGGTGTAGTGGTCTGGGTGGCTGTGGGAAACCAGCACCGCTTTGATTTTCTGGGGGTTTAAACCCTTTTCTAGGGAGTATATGAGGGCGCCGGGGCCGGGGTCCAGATGCATGTTATGGTCTTTGGATAGGAAGCGGATTCCTCCGGTTCTTCGTTTTTGGGTTATGGTGGCGAATCTTCCGCCTCCTGTTCCCAGGAAAACTAGTTCTAGTTCCGCCATGTTTTTTCACCTGAAGAGCGTTTGAAGGAAGTAGAAGGCACTAAGCGCTGTACGTCTTCTTCCATACTTCAGCTAGGGTCCTCCTGAAGAGCGTTTGAAGGAGATTCGTCTGTCTCCTTTAAAACTTATTGTGGGGAATCGTTATAAGCCATTTGAATTTGGTGAGGAGGTGGAGAGAAGTTATATTGTGAGTTGTCGTGAACTTTAGAAGGTGGGAGGGTTTCGATGTGAGGGTTGTGGTTCGTGTTGGCGGTTCGGTGGTGGCGTCTCCTCCTGATTCGGTTTTGATTGGCAGGTATGTTGATTTGTTGAGGGATTTGAAGCGGCAGGGGCATGAGGTTGTTGCTGTTGTTGGCGGTGGTGCTTTGGCTCGTGATTTTATCGGGGTTGCGGCGGAGTTGGGTTTAGACGAAGCCAACAGGGATTGGGCTGCGATTTACGTTTCGCGTTTGTTTGCTCATTTGTTTGTTATGTGTTTAGGTGAGGCTAGTTGCGGAACTGTGCCTGTTTCTTTGGATGAGGCTGTTGCCTGTTTGAAGCGGGAGAAGGTTGTTGTTATGGGTGGTTTGAGGCCTGGGATGACCACGGATGCGGTGGCGGCGATGTTGGTTGAGAAAGTGAAGGCGGATTTGTTGGTGAAGGCTTCGAATGTGGATGGCATATTCACTAAGGATCCTAAGAAATATCGTGACGCAAAGAAGATTGATGAGTTGGGGTTTGATGATTTGACGCGGCTTTTTGAGGAGAATCGGCATAAGGCGGGGATTCATCAGATTCTTGATCCTGAGGCTGTTAAGATTCTTCGGAAGGGTGGGGTAAAGGTGGTGGTGGTGAATGGGTTTAAGCCTGAGAATGTTTTGTTGGCGGTGAAGGGAGAGAAAGTTGGGACGACTATTCATTAGGTAAGGCTTAAATTTTCTATGTTATTTTGGTTAGGTGGGCGGCGGTAGCCAAGCCAGGTCAAAGCTTGAAAAGCGACATTAGGCGAAGGACTCAAGATCCTTTCCCGTAGGGGTTCGTGGGTTCGAATCCCACCCGCCGCACCATTTTTTTGCGCGCACGATAAAAGAGGGATATGATTTTTTTGTGAATTTCTGATCTATTTATGGTTATAAATATACTATTTCATTGGGATAAATATTACAATTCAAGTATGCCTTGCTAGCGGAGAATAGCAGTCTGAAATATCGTTAGGTATTAATAAACTTCTTATTTTTTATGTTGATATTTTGCGTGAATTAGGGAATGAAAGATGAATGTTGAAGTTGATTTGATCAAACCGAGTCCTTATCAGCCAAGGTTATTCTTTGATGTAAATGAGCTCAAGCAAGAGATAGAACGAGACGGGCTCCTTAGTGACCTAGTGGTCCGCAAACAAGGCAAAATCTACGAATTAATCGATGGTGAGAGGAGACTAAGAGCCCTCAAGGAACTCGGGTGGAAAACTACACCTGTCCGAGTGGTCAAACTAAACGACAGGGTCGTTAGACGTTCAGTGTATAAGGTAAATAAGGTTCGTGAAAACTACACGGTTGAGGAGGAAGCAAGGTACTTTAAGAAGCTCACGGACGAAGGTATGACGCCTTGGGAGATAAGTAAAGAGCTTGGCGTAGATTTCCATTGGGTTTTAGCGCACCTCAACATATTCAAGTTTCCCGAGGACACCCAAAAAGCACTGTGGACCGGGCAGATCAGCATTTCACACATTGCTGCTTTAGAAAGCGTGATAGGCAGAAGTATTAAAGAAGCCCTAGCCATCATTAATGAGATTATTAACAGGAGACTGACTCTGAAGGAAACCAAGAAAATCATCCACAAACAGAAAGAAAAAGTTGAGGAAATGCGCGTAGAGGCAGCTAAAAAGGTTTTGACAAAGGTCGATCCAAAGGTTGCCAAGCTAAAAACTGCAAAAGACTTCGAGAAAGCAGCTAAGGTACTAAAGAAGATGGCAAAAAAGAAGAGTGAGAAAGCTCGGACCCCCGAGGAAAAAGCTGCTGTAGAGGCTGAGAAGAAGCGAAGGAAAGAAGAGATGAAACGCAAGGGTAAGGAGAAGAAGAGGCTTGAAAATCTGCGGATAAGCGAAGAAGCCAAGAAACTGGCTCAACAATTTATAGAAAAAGAAAGACGTCACATCGAAGAGAAAGTAAAGAAGGATATGAATCTGCGGATAAGCGAAGAAGCCAAGAAACTGGCTCAACAATTCAAAGAGAAGGAAAGACATCGCATTGAAGAGGAAGTAAAGAAGGATATGGAGAAGACAAGCATGGCTGAGCTGAGAAAAAAGTTGAAGAGTTTAACGCATAAAATCCAGAAATTGCAGAAGGAAAAAGCCAGTTTTCTTGAAAATAAGGCGTTTCTCTTAGATGCATTGAACTTCAATTGCCCACACTGTCAACATGCTTGCGTTGTATACAAGGAGGGAGATCGTTACTTGGTGAAGAGGAGCGCGAAGGTTTCTGTTGTTCCTGAAAAACCAGATGCGCCATCGATGCCAGCCAATTTATCTTCCAAGAAAGCAAACTAGTTATTTTACATACATGCACACCATGCTTCGCTTCCATTGTTTCAGGTACCCTAAGAAATAAAAAAAGGGTTTGCAGGAGACATTTCCAGCGCAACGTGGGTTCGAATCCCACCCCCCGCACTTTTGTTGACTTTTAATTCTTCGGTTGCAGAAAAAGAGGGAAGGTTCAATTCTGCCTTTAGAGTTTGCTGAAGATTATTTGTCCAATAACGCCTAGTGCGATGGGGAGAATTAGAGACAACGCCAGCCTTAATGCAACTATTTTTGTTCCTAAGAATGGAATTTCTAGGGGGATTCTGGCTAAGGAGATGAGGGACCAAGCGGTTACGAAGGCTATGACCGTTCCGACGCTCGCCCCAGCGCGGTGAAGTCCTCCAAGCAGTGGGAAGACCACGTAGGGTCCTCCGGGCACCACGCTTCCAAGGAAGGAACCTAAGGCTATGCCTTTGAGGCCAGCCTCCTTGCCAAGAAGATTTGCTATGATTTCCTTGGGGATAGCTGCCTGCGCTAAACCTGCTATCAAAGTTGCTGTTACGATTAATGGTATTAGCCCGATTTTGGGGTTGACAAAGATGTCGTAGCTGATCTTTAAACCCTGACCAACATAATCTGGGTTCACAGCATAGGCAACTACATACACTAAGATTGTTGCGACAACAAATCCCAATACAGTGTAGTTCATGAAAGCACCTTCCGTTTCAGTTATTCCTTATTTCATAATTAGATTTCTTTATTTAGCTTAACTTGCGCGCGCAACAAAAATAATCTCTCTTCTATTTGGACCCTAGTAACAGCAGAATGTTGAAAGCAACAATTTTTCTTCTCGTATCACTCCCTAGCAAACACCCTAGCCGCGAGCGCTAATACCCAAACTAACATGAAAACCTAACTGAGGAAAATAATTAGATGGTTGGGCGGGGATAACCGAACCAAGTCAATCTGTGTGTATAGGGGCTGTATGCGCGGGACTCAAGATCCTGTCCCGAAGGGGTACGTGGGTTCGAATCCCACCCCCCGCACTTTTTGACGGGTCCTCCTAACAACTGCAAAGTTTTCTGTAACGGTAGTTTGCGTTTTCCGCAGATTTTGATGTCATCCATTACGCAGATATGTTCAAATCCAGCTTCCACCAGCTGATACGCTTCTTCAACCGTTTTTGCAAACATCGAGATGTAGTCGTTTCAAATGTAGGTAACAATAAAAGGCGTGCGCATTAGATTAAGGACAAGGCTTAGATGTGTCTTTAAGGAGGGGACTTTATGAAGGAAGAGGAGATTAAGAGCGAGAAAGATGTAATCAATTTCTTAAGCAACAAGACGGAATTCGAAAGGGCGGTCTTAGTTGCTACGTTCAGAATCCCGAAGGGAAAGGTTAGCACATACAAGAGGATAGCCAAAAAGATTGGTAAACCGCGTGCCTACCGGGATGTCGGCAACGCCTTGCATAAGAATCCGCTTGCACCAATAGTCCCGTGCCACCGTGTTGTTAGATCTGATGGCGGATTCGGAGGAGAGAAAAAAGGAGCCGAATCAAGAAGGGATTTCTTAGAGAAAGAGGGAATACCCGTAAAAAACGGTAGAGTAAAAATGAGTGAAAAAATCTTAGTCTAACCACTTGATAAAGCGCGCGGCATGTACAGTAAGAATTTATTGAAAGCGAGACATTTCCGCGCGAACACCAAGAAAAAAGGGGTTTTGCGGGTGATATTTCCACTATTCATGTCTGGCAGTTGGGGCAGAAGTATACGTGGCCTCCTCCAACACTCAACTTTTCTATAGGAGTTCCACAGATCGGACAAGAATGCTGTTTCATGTTTGGACCCATGGCTGGCGTGTAGCCACCTTGATTTCCATAAAGGTCGTAGAACTGGTCTTTTCCGTTCAGCCGGATTCTCTCTTTGAGCACAAGCTTTATCGCATCATAAAGGGCTCGTCTCTCATTTTCATTGAGCTCTGAAGCCTTTCTCTTTGGGTGAAGCCTAGCCCTGTATAGAATATCTTGAAAAGCACTGTTACTCAGTCCTACAACAACAGCGTCTTTTCCTACGAGTACCGACTTGAGCATCCTATTGTTGTCCGCTAAGAGTTTTAAAAAGCGTTCAAAGGTGAACTCTTCATCTATTGGGGAAGTTACCTCAGGATTGAAGTCTCGTCTAAAGACATAAGACCGCTCCAGCTCGTTGTCTTTCACTGCGTGGATGAGACCCATGCTAGTGAGCCTTACCGTCAACGCCGTGTCATCACTAAAATCAACTTTCAAGTGGAACATCCTTGGAACCTTTCCCTCACTTGTGTGATAGAAGATTTTGCCACCGTACTCGGGGCCCAGAATCAGGTTCCTTCCATTGTCGAGCTTCACACGTATCACATTGCCCCGGGATATGACGAATTCGATTTTTCCATCGACAAGCTGATCGAAGGATTTTGTGTCTTTGTCCAGCATACCTATTCTTTGCAGTCTCTCAGAGTCTTGCAGATGACAAGATTTGATACGCTTGCCCCGAAGCTCTTTATCCATCTGTTCTGCAAGAATCCTGGCTTCTGGAAGTTCAATGCTCATCATGCAACCTCCAATCCATTATACTCAGCTTTTATGTTGAGTTTAAATGCTTTTGTGAATGGAAATTGAGTGACTCAGAAAACTATTCTATATCTAAGGTCACGCAGAAGTCCGATCAACTGCCTTGATAACAAGCAGAGTATTTGGGAATGCTCCTAGTTCTGGAAGTTAGAATGTCCTTAAGTCTAGAACAAACATAATAAGTTTCCGAGCTAACATGTTTCCTTTAGTGGTGAAAATTATGGAAGATGAAGACAAAGAACTACCACAGTTAAAGGCGTTGTACGATGAGCTGTGGAGTGACGCAAGAAACATGATCAAAGATATGAAAAAAAGCATCTTTGTATATCTCTTCACCGGCTTTATAACTTTGGTTTTCTCGGCAATAATGATCGGAACAGCAATCTCTGATTGGAATAAAATACTCTCGGGAGGCGCAAGCACCCTTACCTATTTCTACGCAATAGTTGAGACACCTGGCGCGGTGTTTTATGTTGCATTCGGTGTTATATTGTTATACTGGCATAACAAGCTCAAGAACAGATATTCAAAACTGATAAAGATGGAAAAAGAGCTTGAGGGCTAAGCAGTGCATAGAAGCAGGCGCCCTCCTCCTTCAAGAGCTGCAGAAAGACTCAGAGAGTACTTGGACATAATCGATTCGATGCAGACTAAACGTGGCAAGACCCTGTGGTATGACATTTACAGAAGAGCTGGAAACCAATACCAAACGGATAGCACAATAAAATATCTTGAAGAAAACGGCCTGATTGAAGGAAACAAAACAGACGGGTACCGAAAGACAAAGAAGGGAGAGACTTGGCACGAAATATTAAGGAAACACCGTGATCTGGTCGGCGTATTAACCAGAGAATTGAGTGGTGACCGACGAAAGCACTGGTAAATTATATGCCTGCAGCGTTTTTCGATGTCCCCTTATCCCTTTTCAACATTCAAATTTTATTTGGATCCTAATAACAGTGCTATGTTGAAAACAATATTTTACACGCAGAACTCTGCAGAAAAACAATATTTTTTCTGAAATCGGTAAACCTAAAAACTAAATTACCTCTACGTTAATTCCTAACCTTAAACAACATTTCACCGAGGTCAACAAATGAAAAAGCTTCCCAAAAAATGCAACATCCTCCAAATCGAGGAGAAGTGGCAACAGAAATGGGAAGAGATGGGCGTCTACCGGTTTGACTGGAAAGACCAGACGCGCCCAGTCTACAGCATCGACACTCCGCCTCCTTACCCCTCCGGCAACTTCCACATGGGAAACGTCCTCAACTGGACATACTTCGACATAGCAGCTCGCTACAAACGCATGCGCGGCTATAACGTTCTATTCCCACAAGGATGGGACTGTCATGGTCTTCCCACCGAAGTCGAAACCGAAGAAGAATACGGCATAAAGAAAAGAGAAATGCCCCCAGCAGAATTCATCAAACTCTGCAAAAAATTCGTCAACAAATACATAGGCATAATGAAAAAAGCGATCATACGGTTAGGCTGTTCCATAGACTGGACCACAGAATACAAAACCATGGACCCAGACTACTGGAGACGCACCCAACTCTCCTTCATCCTCCTCCACAAAAAAGACATGATCTACCAAGGCACCCACCCCATCAACTGGTGCCCC
>Ga0209636_10001504_pt1 | contig 23654 bp, 30 predicted proteins | sample DeeMarSWOR152_54_FD_187464 | JGI IMG/M metagenome (GOLD analysis project Ga0209636, IMG submission 187464) | Marine sediment microbial communities from White Oak River estuary, North Carolina - WOR-1-52-54 (SPAdes) (version 2) | ecosystem: Environmental > Aquatic > Marine > Intertidal zone >...
TTAAGTCATTTATGCTTCCGATAAGGTCTAGCGCACGTTTAAAAGACTCTTGGGCATCTCCATTAAACTCAACTACAGCAACCTTTGAAACCACACTTGCTCCCGCCGACTAAAACGCATGTGCTTTCTTCATGTGTTTGATGGCTTCCTCTTCGAAGGGTCTAACTTTCCTGAGTATCTGCGCTCCTTTCTTTCGATCCTCCAGTTTCATTTCACCTCGGAATTTAAAGGGGAAGATTTGTGTAAATTCTTCCATGAGCTTACAGCCTTTCTTGTAGCACTCTGTAGTTTCGTGCAAGTGCTTCGATTGTTTTCCAGCATATTTTTTGGAAAGGCGGTTTAGGAATTTCGCACACATGGATCGTCCTTCACAGACACAAGCGCCAACGTAGCTATTGCCCATATAGTTTTGTTTCTCTGCTGGAAGATTCTCTAGAACATTCGCCCATTCATCTAACGCTGCAGGGCCTCCAACGTAGTTGTCGCGGATCGGCACTGTGGCTGCGGCGAAGCTGATGGCTCTCTCAAGCGCCTCTCTGTCAGCCATGGCAGCATCCTGCTCAACCTTGCCTCGGAAGAACAAAGCGTCAATGCAGCCGGGTGCTCTTAAGTCGTAGAAGTTGATAGGTTCTTCTGGTTGTTTATTGAGTGTTCGGAAAGTGCTTGTTAGGTAGGAGTTTCCCTCGTAGCCTTTGACAATTCCATACTCTGGTGCAACCAGTCCCCAGAGAACTACAGGTCTATCTCTTTCTTCTATCTCTCGTTTGATTTTCTCGAAAAGTTTCTTTGCCATTTTGATTTCCTGAGGTGTCGGATTGCCTTCTTCCGCAGGATAAGAATGTGGATACTCATACGATTCTATTATCCATCCGAGACTTTCGGTTCCCTTAAGCATTTGTTTCCAAATTTCATTGGTTACGGCGGTTGGTCCGGAAGGACAGGTTATGCTTTTAGAGACGTTGATTAGGAATGCGTAGCCGGAGTAACCGCCTACATCAACAGTGTCACAGTCAACTCCCAATGCTCTTAGTGATCCAGCTACCGCGCCAGTGTAGGACAGCCAACATGGCTGATACTCAGCTTTTTTGCTTATTACTTTCTTATTCAACTTTTTCCCCTCAATCAAGCCTTTGGTGTAACTTCTGAATAGAAGCTCCCGTCTCTCCTCTTCTCTCCGAGTAGAATCCCTGTACATTGCAGCTGCTGCGTCTAATAGTTCTTTGCCATCAATTGTTAGGCTGTATTCTCCCCTAGCGACCCTTTGCACGAGTCCTTTTTTCATCAGCAGGTTTAGGTGGTTAGCTAGAGCTGTTTTTGACAGCTCTGTGTGTTGCATTAATTCAGAAAATTCATGCTTTCTTCCCAAGAGTAGAGCAAGTACTTGTATCCTTGCTGGATGGGCGGCAGATCTGAGTAGTTCTGCTATTCCTTTGGGAGATTCGAAGAGGATGCTTTGCAACTGGTTTTCATCGGTATTCTTGCTCAATTAAGCTACACCTTAAGCAGATCAACCTAAGCGTTGAGTGCCATATAAAAGTTTCGCCTTTCATGAACGCAAGTACTAATATTCGTGAACAACTTTCTCAAAGGACCGCGACCCTAAGCAATAGAAGCAGAAGCTGAAGGCAAACCATAAAAGACATAGACCAACAAATCCTAACAGAACTGCGCAAAATAAGAAGAGCACTAGAGAAATAAGCGCGCGCAGAGATAGACTTTTTAAGCGTAATCAATCAACTCAAGACTGGTTGAGAACATGTCGAAGCCTGAAAATCAATTGGTTAAGGCATTGAAGTCTGTAGCAATGGAGTTTGTGGAGGCTATCAATAATGGAGACTCTAAAGCGCTCATCAAGCTTCAGACAGAGGGCTTCACGTTAATCGATGCAGATGGAGATGTATTCCGTGGTCGAGATGGCTGGGAAGGATATTTTTCAGCTTATCCAAAATATAGAATCCATGTACAACATGTCCTAACGGGCGGCAATGGCGTGGCAATCATCGGAAAAACTACAGACTCGCAGGTTGCTCGTGAGATCGAAGAGAAAGAGACTGTCCTTTGGACAGCTGAGATTCGGAATGGTCTTGTTGCAGAATGGCGATTGTATACCGATATTCGGGGAACTTAAACATTGGTCAAGTTCTTGGAATTCGTAGCATATTCTGCTTCCAGTGTCAAATGTAAGATTCGCGTTAATGTGTGCGCCGGAGGTCTGAGATATGTCAGACTCTAAAGTCGATAAATTACATACCAAACTTGTTGACTTCATTGAAAGAATGGTTGATCCAAGAAAAGTTGAACATGATAGAAGATGGCATAAAGAACCAAACATTTCCTATGGATTCTCAGCATCAGACTTTGTTGAAGTGTACAATAGATTCAACTCCGATTTCTACGATTTAAATCTAAAGGATCGAATAGAACTTGCCAGAAGATTAATCAACTCAGAAAACTCTACAATAACACACATAGGAATTCACCTTCTCAGAATAAGTAGAGAAGAACTCAATCAGGCTCATTTCAAGTTCTTCGACGAATGTTTAGACAATGTTACAGAATGGGGAAATACGGATCTCTTTTGTGGTGACGTGTTACAACCAATACTTGAAAGAATGCCTGAGCAAGTAATCGAACTACTTCGCAGGTGGAATCAATCAGAGAATAAGTGGAAGAGAAGAGCAAGCGTCGTGACATTCACGAGGAACACCGCTAAAAATGGGGATTTCATCGATATAGCTCTGGAGTTGTGTAACAACCTGATATGGGATAGAGAAGATCTTGTGAGGAAAGGTGTAGGGTGGGCTCTCAAGGACAATATGCGTTTCGCCAAGAAGCGAGTAGTCGAGCACGTTAAGGACCTGAGACGGAGGGGAGTCTCATCGACCATCACCCTCTATGCGATCCGTGACTTGAAGGGCGAAGAAAGAAGGGAAGTGTTGAGGATAAAGCCCCCCAAGAAGAGAACATAAACCTTACGCGCGCATCCTTCTTTCCTTTTTCCTTGGAGTTTCTTCCATAAGTCATAAAACTTGGAGCATATAGTATGGATTATGTAGAGAAGGCTTTGTATGGGAAAGAAGCATGGAATGTTGATAGCTTTACAGAAGTTCATCGAACAATTTGCTGGAGAAGAAGTGATGAAGAAGGTTATGGAGGGAAGTGAGGGCATCTTTGAAAGACTGACGCTAAGAAAAAAGCTCGTTGGATGAAAGGTGCTATGGAAAGGTTGAATAAGCTGGTTGATAAAGGAACAAAGTTCAAAATCATGGAGAATTGTGGCTATAATTATGCTGAAATGAACAAAGGAGCTATAGAAGAAGCCGTGGCTAGACGGAAAAGTTCGAGACTGCTGATGAGTTTATAGATGTAGAGCAGAAAAACTCTGTGAAAGATACTGGGCTTGTTAGAGAAGGGAATGTTCTGTATCAGTACTATACATCTCAATCCTAGGGGTAAGATGTTATTGTGAAATGGTTGCAGCCCCTGAAGGAGAAGTATCACCAACCTACTGTCATTGCTCAAAAGGATTTGTCAAGAAACTTTGGGAAACTGTTTTAGAAAAACCAGTTGAAGTTGAATTAATACAATCTGGCTATATCTGGAGCCAACGAGTGTAAATTTGCCATTCACATTTAATTCATAAGAAAGAGCATGTCTTCTGTTTCTCTTTCTAGTTAAGAGCAAATCCTATTGTCGTCTGCTAGATTCACGCGCTAATCAATTTGTCATCCAGCCCTTAAGGAGAGGCAATTCCCGGCACTTTCGGGAACGGCACTGCTTCCCAAATGGTTTTCAAGCCACAAATCCATCTTGTCAGTCTTTCAACTCCGATGCCAAACCCAACAGAAGGGGGTACGCCTTCTTTTAGCATCTGCAAATACCAACCATACTCTTCGGGGTCCACACCGGTCAGTTTCATTCTCTTCAACACCCCTTTGTACGTGTGCTCCCTCTCCCCTCCAGATATAGCTTCACCGAAACCCTCAGGATAGAGCATGTCAAAATCCCTCAGTATTCCAGGCCTGACGGGATCTTCTCTGTCATAAAATCCTCTAGACACCAGTGGATAGTCGTAGACAAAGAAGGGCTCGTCATGCATAGTGGATAAAGCTGCTTCTGCATCCCAAGGAATCTCCTCCACATAACTAACCATGTATCCCTTCGATCTTAACAACTCAACAGTTTGCTTGTGGGTTAGTCTTTTGAAATGACTATGCACTTCTTTAAGCTCCCTTCCCAACGTTTTCAGCTCTTCGCTCTGATTCTCTCTTACGTCTCTCACGACTGACATCAGCAGTCTTTCCGCCAAAGTCATAGCATCGCCGTAAGTCGCATACGCCATCTCAAGGTCGATCTGTCTGAATTCCGCCAGATGCCTAGCGGTTTTCGCGCTTTCAATTGGCTCTAGACGAATGTTTGGCGATAGAGCGAATATCTTTTCGAACGACGAGATCATCATCTGTTTGTAGAGGATCATACTGCTCATTATTTTGAATGGTGTGCCGTAGTATTGAATGGAAGCTTGTTTTGCTCCCCTTATTCCGGGATCAGTTGCTGGACCAATGATAGGTGCTAGTATCTCTATGAACCCCTCTTTTCTCAAGAAGTCCCTCAAGGAAGTAAGTATTTGGTCCTGAACTTCTAGGACCAGTTTCATCTTAGGGTGTCTTATGGCACGATATCTTAACCTAACGGATTCCAGTGAACTTGGGTCTTGTGGTTCCATAAAGAATGTAATGGCTTTCACGTTGATAAATTTATTGCAGATAATACTGTAAAAAACTCGAAATAACACAAACTTTTTATGTTTAGAATTGTAAAAATTACAGCATGGAATCGCTAGATAAAAGAGATATAGAAATACTGAAGCTACTGCAAAAAAACTGCAGAATGACAGCGAAGGAAATAGCCAAAAAAATCGGCAGCCCCATAACCACGGTCTACGCAAAGATAAAAAGAATGGAAGAACTCGGCGTAATAAAACAATACAAGGCCATCTTAGATTCAAAGAAACTCGACAAAGGAGCAGCGGCTTTCATTCTAACTTCATTTGTCTATCGACCAGGAGGCAGGGAAAAACCGTTATCGCAGAGAGACGTGGCAAAACAGATCGCTGCGTTCCCAGAAGTACAAGAAGTACATATAATTACTGGAGGTTGGGACATTCTGATCAAAGTTAAGGCTGACCACGTTGACACTTTGGGAAAATTTGTCATGGACAAGTTGAGGATTGTTGAGGGAATAGACAACACGTTGAGTTGCATAGTGTACGAAACAGTGAAAGAAACCACTGACATACTCACCTGAAAACAGATCTTTCCAAACAAACTTCCAAGCAGCAGCCCATATAGCGTCAAAAAGGCATATGAGACAATCTGAAACCCTTAACAATCCATCAATATAACAAGTTCAGAAACTAAAAACGGACTTATGCCTTTGTTTGCTAGTTTGCTCGTGGGATTTTTATTTGTAATAGAAGATTTCTGCCACTGTTTTGTCTTCTATGGAAGGATGTAGAAAATAAAGAGCGTGTATTCCTCGATCATAATACATCTTATTTATATCTTTTTGTTCCGCGTAACTATGGAAATCGCTAAAATAATGTATTCTACTACCACATCTACTTGAAAATCTGCCAGAGAGCATTTCCGTGTTGTAAAGCCTGAATCTTCAAGCCTCTCGATGTATTCTTGAAGTCTCTGCTCCGCCCACTGTTCAGAGTACCAATACAAAAACTCCTCCAGCTATTAAGGCAAGACAGACAAGGGAAAAAGAAAGAATGATAATCTTACGCTTGTTCAAGCGCGTCTCCCAAAATTCCGATAGGACTCTGAGTTATAAAAACGTTTTTGAGGATTAAACGTTTCTCAGTGAGCGTTTGAACGTGCATTGGCATGGTGAATGTCCACACCTTGGACATTTATTATCATACTTGTTTAACGCTGCATTTTCAAGGTCTACGTCCGTGACGTTTGCAAGCGAAGCCAACCATGCTATGACGTCTGCAAACTCGTTTTCCAAAGCTTTCTTGTCATCTGTCTTCAACGCCTCCCCCAGTTCTTTCACCTCGTCCACAAGCCAATCAAACGTTCCAGCTATTCCACGTTTAGAATCTCTATGAAAATATATACGCCGCATCATCTCCTGAAATTCACGTATATGCACATACTCCACCCATGTTCATTGAAAATGTATAAGCAATATTTAAAATAAACAACAAACCAAGCTTTCAATACAGGTGAAAAAATGGCCTTATCATTTGTTATTCGGAAATATCAAGACCAAGACAAGGATCAATGTCGTGGTTTATGGAGAGAGCTTACTGAGTGGCATCGTGAAATCTACCAAGACCCAAATATTGGCGCAGAACATCCAGAGGACCACTTTGACAAACACTTAGCTGAGGTTGGACCCGACCAGCTTTGGGTCGCTGTCCACGACTCTAAAGCCGTTGGGCTTGTCGGACTGATGTTGAAGGGCGAAGAAGCAGAAATAGAACCCCTCATAGTTAGCAAAGCCTACCGCTGCAAAGGAATAGGAACAAAACTGATAGAAACAGCCGTTTCTGAAGCCCGAAAAAAGGGACTAAAATATCTCAACATAGGGCCAGTGGCGCGAAACGCAAAAACTATAAAATTCCTGTTCAAACGGGGCTTCAAAAACCTTGGATACATCACCCTATTCATCGATTTCACCGACCACACTTAGAAGCTAGGACCTGAAATTTTCGGATGCAAATTTAACTACTAACAGATAAGGGGCACGTAGTTTAAGGAAGTTCCGAAATTAAATCAGGAGGCTCTTTTGTCCCTTTTCGATTATGTGAATTACTTTAACGCCTTTCCTTTCCAAATGTGCTAAAATGAACCTGCAATGGCAGTATTTCGGTTTCACTTCTATACACATTATGCAAGTACGCTTCGCATTTGCAATCTCTAAAAGCTGTTTCACTCCCTCTCTGAAAAGTTTTGTTCGCATATGCCTCTTGTATCCCCCTCGACGGTAGCCACCAAGCTCCCCACCAAGCCAAACATACTCTACTCCATGTTCAGAAAGCCACTTCTCCATCTCTTCTCTACCAAAATGTTCAACCTTCGATGTAGGAAAACTGCGAACATCCGCAAGCACTTGAATTCCATGCTCACCCAATAACTCTAAGAAAGCATCTATTGAACGGTTGCTGTGCCCAACAGTCCATATTTGCAACGTGTTCTTCATGTTTTCTCATATTCTTTGATATTGCAAAAAGGCAAAAACAGGTTCAGCGGATTTTCACGTATTTGTAGGCTTCTGTTGCATTTTCAAAGCAGTAATGCACTTTTTGATAGTTTTTTCTGAACTCTGCAACGTCCATTCTCACTTTTTCCAGCGGTTCCTTATCTATTATCACACGTTTAATGAAATCTGCTATTTCCGTCATTTCAGACTCTTTCATTCCAAGCCTCGTAATTTCTGAGACGCCGAGTCTTATGCCGCCTGGATGCGTGAAATGCCTTCCCTCTTTAATATCCCACGGCAGCAAGTTTCGGTTTATGATCACGTTTGCCTTTTCCAAAGTTTCTTCAATTGTGCCTCCATCACCGTGTTTGGTTATGTCTACCAAGATTACATGAGATCGTGTAAAGCCCTTATGCTCTGCCAAAACATTGAATCCTCTTTCATACAACGCCTGACCCAAGGCTTTCGCATTTTTAACTATTTGGCTTGTGTATTCCTTTCCGAACTCAAGCAACTCAGCACAAGCAATTGTGACGCCTGCAACAGCGTGCAAATGATGGTTACTTAACATTCCTGGAAAAGCTGCCCGCTTTATCTTATCTGCATTTTTCTCCCACGACAAGACTCCACCATGCTGAGGTCCAAAGAATGTTTTGTGCGTGCTTAAGGTGACAACATCAGCTCCCTCTCTAAGTGGGTCTTGAAACTGTCCTCCACCAATCAATCCAGCCACGTGTGCCGCATCATATCCAACGGTTCCACCCACCGAACGAATAGTGTCAGCCAACTCCTTGACTGGATGAGGAAAAGGGAAAACACTTGCGCCAAACATGACAAGCTTAGGCTGTCTACCCTCTCCCACAAGTTTTGCAATCCTACTTTTCGCCCTATCCACATCTATAGTCAGTTCCTTATAATCCAAAGGTAAATATTCAACTATTAAACCATGAACTGCGCCCGCTGTGCCTCCCAACTTCTTCTTACCCATTGTGATGTGCCCCCCAGCAGGAATCGACAGAGCCATCATAGTGTCACCTGGTTCCGTAAAAGCCGTGTAGACAACCAAGTTTGCCACAACTCCTGAAATAGGTCTAACGTCTATAAACTCTGCATTGAAAAGTTTCTTCATGAGTTCGATGCATTTGAACTCTACTTGGTCTATGAAGCGGCAGCCAGCATAGACACGTTCTCCAGGCCATCCCTCAGCATAACGATTTCCGAAGTCCGTTGTAAGAGCTTCGCGTACAGCTGGGCTCGGAATGTTTTCACTTGCTATAAGCGGGATGCATTCCTGAAACCATTTGTGATGCTGTTGGAGAAGGTCAAACACATGATTATATTCATTTTGATGAGTCGTCATTTCAACACCTTCTTGCATCACACTATCATTCTTTCAAAGATAAAAACTCTTTGAAGAGTAACATTAATAATCTGGATAAGATATGATTTTATTGCTAAATTCAAAGGTGGTTTCAATGAGATGAGCAAGAAAAAGAAAAAGAAAGAATCACCAATGCCCGCTGCAAGTGCAGGCTTACTCAGATTTTTTGAAGAGGAAACCGAAGGCGTTAAAGTTAGACCCGAACTGCTTATAGGCTTGGCAATAGCATTAATACTGGTATGTGTTTTAGCGCCTGTTTTTCTAGGCTGAGAATGTTAACGGCGAGAAGGCTTGTGCAAAACCTCTATTCGCTGAACAGAGTTAAGGTGAACAAAAACTTCGCTTCTCTCTTCTCTGCTTGTAACTTGAGGTATAGGCTGAGCAATAGTTGCACGCAATATGACAGCTTCTGCGTCTGAAAGCCATATTCCAGCGGGTTCACGGGTCACCGCCGCCAACGTTCCTTCGAAACCATAAGAAGGATCCAGAATCACCCGTATATTCTTACCTAAGCTTTTCTCGAGCATATGAAATATTGTTGGAGGTACACTCTGCTCTGACATAGCTTTCGCAAAATTCTAAATTAACGTTCAAGCATAAAACACTTGTCCTTCCGAGAGAACATCAAAACATTATGTAAAGACATTTTTGTCCGTACCTTCTACTTTCTCAGTTTTAGTGTTCATGTTAAAACCGTCAAGTCGCCCAATGAAGTGGTTATTTCAAGAGTGTTTCAAACAATCAGTGACGTTTATGCCGTTTTTCACGACACTTTAATATGTTTGATATTCTCTGATAAAAACTCATCTGAGATGATGTGTGTGGCTGCTGAGGATTCGTTAAATCAGTCCATGGACAAAGTAGTTAAACGTTATTCATCGTTATTCAAGCTTCCATCATACAGTAAAGTGCTATTGCTTCTTGCTTTATCCTGTTTGAGTGTAGGAATCCTTTCCTCCTTTGAGGCGCTGGTTAACGGATTATTTCTAGGATTTTCCCTATTCATCGTGAACTTGATTTTTGACTATGTTGTGAGCATGTTGATCTTAGGGCGGGACCCGATTTATGATTTGAGAAGAACTGCAGCCCTTTCCGTTTTCTGCTGGGCTTTGTGGCTTTTGTTCATTTTTGTAGGTGTCGCTATCGAAATACCAGTTAGGCTTTGTCTTTTAGGGTTTTCAGTGGTCCTGATCTTGCGTTTAGTAGCGTTCAACTCAACATCCTTTACAGACTCTAAACGGCTTCTAGCGGCTTCTGTTCTTCAACCTTTTCCTTGCATAATTCCATTTCTGATGCTTTGGAAAAGAATAAACTATCCGTTCACATTAAACATGTACTTATTCTTCATTTTTTCACCAGTTGTAAGTATTCTTTCAAGTTTCCTTTTCATTTCTCTATTGAACCGCGTAGGCGAACAAACACTTGGAATCCCTTCCTTATCCCTTTTCAAGGCTTTTTTGCTCAACTGGATAGTAGGCTTAAATGCTCCCTTTGAAGAATTTCTAGAAAAATTAGGTGAAGAACAAGACATCAAAGTTTCCTTGATAAAATTTGATGCTCCCAAACCTAAAGCGGTAATAGTCGTTCCTTCTGTCCACCCTGGCCCCTTCAAAAACGTCGGAAGCAGTCTTTTGCCTTCCATGCTTAAAACCGCTTTGGAAAAGGAACTTAAATGTGTTACCTGTGTTCCTCACGGTTTGCTTGGCCATGAACTTGACCTAGCTTCTCAAATGCAAAACCAGAAAATAATCAACAGCGTCGTCGAATCTGCGAACTTTAAGGCTTCTGAAGCAAAAGCAACACCATTTTTTAAAGTTAGTAACGGCTTGGCTACTGCATGCTGCCAAGTTTTCGGTAAATTTGCCCTCCTTTCATTTACTCTCGCACCTAAAACAACCGAAGACTTACCACAGGAATTAGGTCTGTTTGTTCAAGAAAAAGCAGAAAAGCACGGGCTAACCCACTGCGCTGTTGTCAACGCCCATAACAGCATTAACGGAATAATAAACATACAAGAAGCTTTGAACGCTTTGAAAGTAGCTGCAGCTAACTGTTTAGAACAGGCGGCCTCTTTAAAACGTTTGCCCTTTAAAGTTGGTGCCGCCACCGTCATGCCAAAGGAGTTCGGTCTTAAAGATGGCATGGGACCCGGCGGCATTACCACGGTAATGGTTGAGGTTGATAAACAGAAAACCGCTTATGTTGTTATCGACGGCAACAACATGGTTTCCGGGCTGCGTGAAAAAATCCTTTCAACTCTCCATTTTATGGGCATAGGTGGAGGCGAGGTTTTCACAACAGACACACATGCAGTAAACGCTGTAATATTAAGCGATCGCGGATACCATCCAATAGGCGAAGCCATAGACCACAAGAAATTGATTGGCTATATCAAAAAAGCAGCGCTTGCCGCCGTATCTGATTTGGAACGTGCGAAGGCTACGGCACGAAGTATAACAGTTCCTAACGTTAAGGTTATTGGAGAGAAAAAGCTGGAAACATTGTGCCTTCTTACAGATAGAACTCTTCAGAAAGCAAAGAAAATTATTATCCCGATTTTCGCGGCTAGCGGTATTCTTTTGATGTTACTTTTAACATTTGTTTAAGCTAACACTAATAAGGTTGGAATAGCAATCCTTTTTCTCTATTATTGGAGGGACGAGGAGTGTTTAAGGAAAAACTCCGCTCTGACAAGAGGCTTCCTCTTATTACTGTAACGGCTTTAATGATAGTGACTTTCAACGATGAGACTGGAGGTTTATTGGATGCTTGGAAAGATTATAATTAATAAAGAGTTATGTAAAGGGTGTACACTGTGCGTAGATGCTTGTCCTCAAAAACTCATCGTGATTGCTGAAGAGATCAACTCTAAAGGTTATCATCCTGCAGAGTTTGTTGATTCTAAGGGAGCATGTACTGGATGCACTTTATGTGCTTTGACGTGCCCAGAGGTTGCGATAGAAGTTTTTAGGGAAGAAAAACCTAAAGGACTTGAGAAAAATGGGTGAGAAAGTTCTGATCACTGGAAATGAAGCTATCGGCGAAGCAGCAATCCGTGCTGGATGTAGATTCTTCTTTGGCTATCCCATAACGCCTCAAAACAAGATTCCAGAGTATCTTTCTTACAGGCTTCCTCAAGTTGGAGGATGCTTCCTTCAAGCAGAGAGCGAAATAGCCGCCATCTACATGGTTTTCGGAGCCGCTGGGGCCGGAGCGAGAGTTTTGACTTCTTCTTCAGGTCCCGGAATCAGCCTTAAACAGGAAGGAATCTCTTATATTTCCGCTGCAGAGCTTCCATGCGTCATTGTGAATGTTATGCGCGGTGGTCCAGGATTAGGCGGAATTTTGCCTTCTCAATCCGACTATTTTCAAGCAACGAAAGGCGGTGGTCACGGGGATTATCATTTGCTTGTACTTGCGCCTTCAACAGTTCAGGAAGCTGTCAACTTGGTGATGGATGCTTTCGATTTAGCAGATAAATACCGTAATCCAGTGATTGTTTTAGCCGACGGTTACATTGGGCAGATGATGGAACCCGTAGAATTCAAGGAAAAACCGCCCAAAGTGCTTCCCGCTAAAGACTGGGCTGTTACCGGCGCGAGAAACAGACAGCGAAATCTTGTTAAATCGCTTTATCTTGACCCTGAAGAATTGGAGCAACACAACTTGAAGCTTCACAGGAAGTATCTGGAGATGGCTGAAAACGAGGTTCGTGTTGAAACCTATTTGACAGGTGACGCTGATATAATTATTGCTGCTTATGGAACCGTGGCAAGAATCGCTAAGACAGCCATTAAAATCTTGCGTGAAAAGGGAATTAAAGTAGGAATGGTGAGACCTATCACGCTTTTCCCGTTTCCGTACGAAACTTTTGCAAAAATCTCTGAGAAAGTGGATGATATCTTAGTTGTGGAAATGAGTTTGGGGCAGATGATTGAAGACGTTAAGCTGGGTGTTTGTGGGAGAGCAAATGTTCACTTTTATGGAAGAGTTGGTGGAATGGTTCCAACATATGATGAAATAGTTGTGCAAATAGAAGAAATTGTGAAGGCAGAGGTTACTTGAGATGAAAAAAGTTTTTGAACGGCCAAAATCGATGTTTTCTGTTCCAACCCATTATTGTCCAGGATGCGGACACGGAATCGTTCATCGTTTGCTCGCTGAAGTTATTGACGAGTTTGGAATAAGAGAAAGAGTTGTTGGAGTGGCTCCGGTAGGCTGTTCCGTATTTTTATATAACTACATTAACTGTGACATGTATGAGGCTGCTCATGGTAGAGCGCCTGCCATTGCGACGGGCTGCAAACGAGTTCATCCAGATCTGATAATTTTTACTTATCAAGGAGATGGTGATCTAGCATCTATTGGAACAGCTGAGATCATTCATGCAGCAAATCGAGGAGAAAATATCACCGTGCTCTTTTTGAATAATGCAGTCTACGGAATGACTGGTGGACAAATGGCGCCCACAACAATCTTGGGTCAAAAAACAACAACTTCTCCTTTTGGCAGGGCACCCAAAAGAGAAGGGTATCCAATTAGAATAGCGGAGATGCTTGCTACTTTAGAAGGCGCAACCTATATTGCACGTGTATCTGTGCACAGTCCAAGAGCAATTATAGCGGCTAAAAGAGCGTTAAAGAAGGCTTTCGAAATTCAAATAAACGGATTAGGGTTTTCTTTGGTAGAATTTCTGTCGCCATGTCCAACCGGCTGGGGAATGTCTTCTACAGAAGCAACGAAATGGGTTGAAGAAAAAATGATTCCAACCTTCCCTCTGGGCGAGTTCAAGGTTCCTAAGAGTGAAAAATCGTTGAAGTGAAAAAAATGAAGTCGCTTTATGAAAACGTTATAATAGCTGGCTTCGGTGGACAAGGCGTTCTGTTTATTGGAAGATTGCTGGCTTATGCGGCGATGAAAGAAGGGAGAAACGTAACATGGATTCCTTCGTATGGTCCTGAGATGCGTGGGGGCACTGCGAACTGCACTGTTGTCATATCCGATGAAGTGATTGGATCACCCGTCATAACTTCTCCTTATGCTTTGATTGTGATGAACAACCCGTCGTTAGATGCTTTTGAACCTCGACTAAAAACAAGCGGGTTGTTGATAATTAATTCTTCTCTGATTACTCGTGGAACCAAAAGGAATGACGTAACCGTAGTTAAGGCGCCGGCAAATAAGATAGCTTTTGAAATCGGCAGCGATAGAGCCGCTAATATGGTATTGTTGGGTGTTTACATTGCTCGCACAAAAGTTGTAACAAAAGGAAACATTTTGGCAGCACTCCAAAAAGTTTTAGGGGAAAAGAAAAAGCAGCTCTTTGAAATAAATAAGACTGCCTTTGAAAAAGGAATAGAAATTGGAAACTTGTAGGGTTGCACTTCTGTCAGTGTTTTGATTATATGCGACATGGAAAAATATAAAAAGGTTCAGCATGATGGTATAGTCTACTTCGCATAGCCATCTACATCAATCAACCGAAAAGGAGGTAGGACATGACAGAAGAAAAACCAGAGGAAGAAGCTGTTAAAGAGGAAAAGACAACGGAAACACCACAGACTCGACAAGTCGGTGAAAACACAGTGTTTATCGGTAGAAAACCAGTGATGAACTACGTGATTGCTTGCCTAACCTTGTTTAACTCCGGCTCCAAAAAAGTTGTTTTGAAGGCTAGGGGGCGGTCAATCAGCAGAGCCGTAGATACAGTTGAATTGTTGAGGCGTGCCTTCGTAAAAGACCTACAGTTACAAGGCATCTCTATAGGCACAGAACAAGTCACAGGGGTAGAGAGCCAAACAAGAAACGTTTCAACGATTGAAATAACAGTGACCAAACCATAAGCGTCGTTAATCCTCTAACTACTATGTTAAAGTTTCTGAACTAGATTATTCTATAATACGAATCTAACTTCCATGTCACTTTCTCAGGAACAATACAGATAATTATATAAAACTCTCTTTTCTAATCGTTAGTCTCAAATGGTGAAGCAAAATGAGTGCTTATCCCAAAATAATTGTTACTCCACCAGGCCCTAAAGCCAGAGAGCTTGTTAAAAAAGATGAAGGCTTGATCTCACCTTCTTATGTGCGGTTTTATCCGCTTGTTGTCGAGTCTGGAAGGGGCTGTATAGTGAGAGATGTGGACGGAAACGAATACATAGATTTCAACTCTGGCTTAGTATGCTTAAATGTTGGTCATAACCATCCTAAGGTGATTGCAGCCATAAAAAATCAATGCGACCATTTCTTGCATTATTCGAACACGGACTTTTTTTATGCTGAAGTTGTTAACCTTGCGGAGAAACTTGTTGAAATTGCGCCTGGAAGCTTTGATAAAAAGGTTTATTTCGGCAACAGTGGTGCTGAGGCGGTTGAAGCAGCCTTTAAGCTTGCAAAATGGCACACCCGCAAACAACGATTTATCGGCTTTATAAGCGCCTTTCATGGACGCACGGTTGGAGCTCTATCCTTCACAGCGAGCAAGCCAACTCAAAGGCGATACTTCTTCCCCTTAATGCCGGGCGTCACACATGTGCCATATCCCTACTGTTATCGTTGCCCATTCAAGCTAACTTATCCTGACTGCCATTACTGGTGTATAGACTTTATCGACGAATTTGTTTTACAGAAATATGTGCCTCCTGAGGAAGTTGCTGCAATACTATTTGAGCCCATTCAAGGTGAAGGCGGATACGTTGTTCCTCCGCCAGAATACTTCCAGCGGCTGAAGAAGCTTGCTGACAAGTATGGTATAATGCTTATAGACGATGAAGTGCAAGCTGGCATGGGTAGAACTGGAAAATGGTTTGCGATTGAACACTGGAATGTTGAGCCGGACATTTTGTGCAGTGCGAAGGCATTAGCCTCTGGACTACCATTGGGGGCAACCATTGCCAAAGCAAAAGTTATGGATTGGGTTGGCGGTTCTCATGCAAGCACCTTTGGCGGTAACCCTCTCTCATGCGTTGCATCAAATGCAGTTATCAATGTCATAAGAGAAGGGAGACTTCTGGAAAACGCAACCATGCAAGGTGCTTATATTATGAAGCGACTTGAAGAATTGAAAGTACAAGCCGAAATCGTAGGTGATGTCAGAGGCAAAGGCTTAATGATAGGCATGGAAATCGTGGAGAACAAAGAAACCAAGAAGTCAGCACCTAAAAAGGCTAAGGAAATCATGATGCGTTCATGGAAACGCGGAGTCGCCGTCATCACATGCGGAGTCTCAACAATAAGAATTGCGCCGCCACTTAACATTACCAGAGAGCTTGTTGATTTGGCATTAGAAATAGTTGAAGACGTCGTAAAAGAGGTTGAAAAAGAAGGTTAAGCTTAACAGCGTGTTTACATGGAAATTCGAAGACTAACAATAAACGACTACGAAGAAGTTGTGAGGCTTTGGTCCAGAGCGAAATTACCCTTTAAACCAAAAGGAAGAGACAGCAAAGAAGCAATAGCGGCACAAATGAAGGCAAACCCTGATTTCTTTCTAGGGGTTTTTGAAGAAAACAGTCTTGTCGGCACAGTTATCATAAGCTGTGATACGCGAAAAGGCTGGATAAACCGCTTAGCGATAGACCCAGATTATAGACGTCGTGGAGTTGCTAAGGCTTTAATTGCTGAATCCGAAAGAACACTCAGAAAACACGGTATTAGAATTTTCTGCGCCTTAATTGAGGATTACAACACAGTGTCAAAAAAGCTGTTTAAGGAATGTGGCTACATCGAACATCACGACATAATGTACTTCAGCAAACGCGATAGCGACGAAGTCTAACCATGCTTTCTGCACACAAGCAAAAAGTGTTCAGAACCTCCGATGACTGATGGTTGTGTACAAGTCTTTAGCAGAATTTCAACCCACATTTTCCACTTTTCTTGGTCCTTGTAAAGCCTATTTGTCTCCTTTCTATGATGGGAAGAAAGCCCTTCCAAACCCGTCATCTCCAATATCTCCACCTCCTGTTTTTCAAAAAGGTCACGTAATTCCTCTGGCAAAAACCAATGCGCTGCGGTGAAGCCTTCCCCTTGCAGACCCGGAATGTAGTCGCCAACCTCCCAATGATGTTTTGCATATTGCATTTCATAGGGAAACTCGACAAGTATTGACCTTAGTAATCCAATGCGGCTGATAACTGAGACAAAAATTGGTGCATCCCTTTTCGCAACGCGCACAAGTTCCTTTGCAGCCTTTTCCCTTTGTTTAACGTTTAACAAATGACATAGAGGAGCCCCTAAACATAACACAGCGTCAAATCTTTCGTTCGGAAACATGGATAAATCTTCAACAGAGCCTTGCACAAACTGCTTGACTTTTCTTAAAACACCAGCGCGCCTTATTTTCTTTTTTGCGAGTTTTAGCATTTCTGGGACAAGATCCAATAAGACGACATCGTAGCCTCTTTTTGCCAATTCAATTGCATATCTGCCGGGTCCTCCACCAGCATCTAGAACCAAACCATGTTTCGGCAAATACTTTTCAAGGAAATGCATAGTAACGATAAACTCTATTTGGTGATATGGAGCTTGCCGTAAACGTCGCCATTCACCACGAGTTGTTTTTGTAAACCATTCCTTAACCATTTCTTCGATTTGTTTTTCATCAACTTTCATTGCTTGCACATCAACCATTTTTACTGAGCTAAGATATATGGGTTGCCAAAATGGAAAAATTAGGCTTCTCTTTCCTCTGGTTTAGGTTCGTGCACATAAAAAACTACTAGAAGAACTGATGGAACAATGAGAATTGGCATGAGAAGGAACGGAAGCTGTGGAGACGCAGTGTCATATAGCAGTCCACCAGCTATTCCGCCAATAGCCATGAATAAGTAAGTGAAGAAGTTCATTGAACCTGTAACTTTTCCGCGGTGTGCTTGTGGAACAAGATCAGCGAACAATGTTTGATAAGCTGAAAAGCCAAGAAGCTGTGTAAACCCGAAAAGAGGCATTACTATAAAGAGGGTTGAGTAATTACCATAGATAAAAAGCAAGATGGCTGGAATCATGAATAGACTAGATATGATTAACGGAATTTTTCTACCGATCTTATCAATCAGTTTTCCAGTTGGAAAAGATAAGATTATCATGCATATGAACAAGACGATCATGACATAGCCCCATCTCTGACGGGCAAGCTGTAGAGCTCCGTATTCTGTGCCTCCTCCTATTTGAAGTACATAAAAAGCGTAAACTAGGAAAAGCGCTCCCGTCATGGAGAATGAGAACCGTGCAATAAGTGTGGAGAAGAATAGGAATAATGTTGAGCGTGGCACCACTTCCAAACGTTCATTCCCTCCTTCAGAGCTTTAGGATAAGAATGCAACACTTCCTTCAAGTTCATTTTTTCAGTGTTTTTCATGCTTTCCTTTAGCTTTAGTCGCACAATTGCTGCTACAATAAAGAAAATGGTAACAATAACGTAGGCTATTCTCATACCCATTACAGAACCATAAGTAGACACTAACAGAAGAGCTACTACTGGAGCCGGGGTTGTGGCAACACTCATTATCAAATTTAAGATAGAAAATCCCATTCCCCGCTTTTTAGGCGGCAGTGAATCCGCCATCATAGCTTTTAATGCTGGTTGATAAAGCAAGCATAGATTCTGTATTGCGGCTCCAATTAAGATGAGGTGCCAGGCTTGGAGCAACTGCATAAAAAATGTACGAGAGGGCTACACCGAATGTTAGGGTTGAAACAAGCCATCGTCTTCCATATTTGTCTGCTAGGTATCCTCCTGGAAACTGGACAGAAGCTATGGCCAGATTGAAACTAGGGTGATTAATCCTAGGATTGTGGCGCTTCCGCCGAGTTGTATAACATAGTCTGAATAGTATGTTCCGGGTAGTTCTCCGGCAAAATCCATTAAGATCCAGCTTATGATCAGTATTAGATAGTTTCCCTTAAAGAACAAAAATTCCTGCTTCAATTTATCCGCTAGTTTCAACGTTTCAGCTCCATCCTTGGAGAGTTTTCCTCTTAACTAGCGGTCTTAATAACTGTTTTATAATTGTTCTGTGGCACCATAATTTTTTAGAAGTCATATGGCTTCGCTATAACTTCCCTTATTTTCAAATCGAAAAACCTTGACGTGTTTGCAGGACATATTCGAAGCGCCGTGTCTCCACCCCTCCCTGTCCCAGCGATAGCAACAATGTCTTTGTCAACTGGAATCAAACCAGCGTCCGCTGCCATCAAAGTGATTTCTACACATACTTTTGTTCCTTCGCCCATAAGCCTAAGCGTATTAGCAATTAATTCTAAGGGCTGAAGTGTACCAAAATCTTTACGAATTGCCCGTTCTACGCTGCTTAACGCGTGGACGCTCGTGAAAATCTTTGCTCCGTTTGCTAGTATTTCTCTTTTAAACTCGTCTTTTAACTCGATTTTTCCAGGTTCGCGAAGACCAAAACAATGTGTAACTATGACGATGTTGTATCCTTTGAAGATTTTAGATGCTTTTGCTCCTGTTTCACCAGTTGTTGAAGCGACCACTATATCTCGTATATCTTCTTTTTCTACATATTCTTTAACAAGCCTCAATAAGGCATCAGTGTTCTGTTTGCCTGCGTCATTAAAATAGGTCACTTTTCTTTCAACTGCACTCATGAGTTGTCACCGTTTCATAAAATCCTAAACTTTTGTTTAATAATTTTGGCGGTTTGTCATCGTTTAAGCAGCTTCTTTCTTAAAGGTTTTCTTTTTAATTCCGTACCGCACACTTCGCATCTATTATGTTTGTAATCCGCTGGATACCTTTTATGGCATGCTGGGCAGTATCTTATCCATTGTAAACGAAAGCGAATGCCGAAGGTAGCTAGCGAAGTGAAGTCTACGCCCATTTGGTTTGCGACATTTTGTATTGAGTAGTCATCTGTTACAATCGATGGAGAGCGACCCATTGTCTTAAGTTCCAGAGCCAACGCTAGGACTTGGAGGTCTGCTTCTGATAGTAAAAATGCGTCTCCGACAAGCTTTGCCGATGCTTTTACTTTGTTCATAAAAATCTTTTTTGGGGTTCTAACTTTTAGTTTTCTGCTTTCTATTGCCGTTTTAAACCTAACCCGAATTATGGAGCTTCCTAATATTTCTTTTTTAACTGCTGGGACAGTATATTGTTCTTCGCTTATTGAAAATGGGTCGAAACCAGCCACAAAGGCGGAAGTGTCCAAAACTAGAACCCTTTTACCTGTCTTGTTCGTTAGGTTTCTCCTCCCAGTCCTCTGAAGACGAGTCTGCTTCTTAAGCGATGGTAAAAATTTTCCCTGAACCTTATGAAAGAAGTTTCGTATTTGGAACGCGTAACAGTTATGCTTGGAAGTTTAGAACTTATAATTTCACGGTGTTGTCCATCAATCACCACAAGGGGTCTTCTCGGTCTAAGAACCTCAACTGTTAGGCTTGAATCCGCCGGAAAAACAATTGAACGAAAAACGCTTAAGGCACATACGGGTGTCAGCACAAAAGCATCTATACATGGGTCTAAAACAGGTCCACCAGCTGAAAGCGAATAACCAGTGGAGCCGGTTTGTGTAGCTATAATTAACCCGTCTGCTTGGCACTCCAGAATTGGTTCCCCATCCTTTATGATCCGAGCATAAAGCAATTTTGCCGGCTCATCAGCTGTGATTAACACTTCATTTAAAGCGTCTGGAAACTTCATTTCATCTGCAGTTACTGAAAGTTTCATGCACTTTTCAAGGGTGAATTCTCCCTTTAAGCACTTTTCTACTGCCTTAAAGGCTTGTTCCGGCTCCACCTCTGTCAGAAAACCTCGAACACCCATGTTTATTGCAAGTATTGGCGGCTCCGGCTTCGGAATCGCGACGCATGTTCTTAAAATTGTTCCGTCTCCACCAATCGTGATCATAAAATCAGTTTTTATTTTTTCTAGGGGCACACTTTTTTCTTTTGTTTCCATTTTCTTCGCTAACGTGTCTTCTACATATACCTCTAATCCTTTTGTTCTTAGATATTTAGCTAAATCTTCCACAAGTTTTATGGCTTTTTTCTTGTCGAAACGGGCGACCAGACTGACGCTCTTAAACAAAGGTTTCACCTTTTCATCTGTTAGCACAATATCTTTCTTAATTATATATGGATGAAGGTTAAAGTTCTTGGAAGCATATCCTCTATTTGATCTTTCGGTTTTGTTTCCATTAAAATAAGGTTATCCAAGAGAACACCTTATTTTCGCAGCCTCTACAATGTAATTCCTCATCTCTTTCTCATTTCCCTCGGCTAACGAAAGTAAAATGTTGTTGACCGTATTTGCGTGTTTTCTATGAGCAAGTTTTTTCGGTCCTAAGTGGACGCCAGTTATTTGTTCGAAGTTTTCTAAATCTTCCATTATGTGTGGAACTGCATTTTGAAGCTTAAATTTTTCCGTGACATTTTCTACGATTTCTTTTTCTCCCATTAAATAGTTCAAATTCTGCCAGCATAGAAACTCGGCAGCAAAACTTAAGTCAGTTTTCCAGTGGATATAGTACTTTTCCATAAGTTTCCATTGTTTTTCTGGAAGCTTTGCTAAAGCGCCAGCACCAATAAGTTCTGGAGGGAGGCCCAAAGAGTACATGGCTGCTGTAAACCTTATTGCCCTAGGCAGCTGTGTTCTTCCTACCTGTCTGCTGTAACCAAATAAACCGATATGCAACTTTCTTGCCCTTCGACTTGGTACAAAGCCAGATACATAATTGATGATTGGAGCTAACTTTTCTATTACTCTCTGGTAATTCCTCCTAAAAATTTCAATTGCATCTCTTATGAGACGCTCTTCCTCTTCCGTTATTGTTCTTGCACAGCTTTTCCTTAACTCTTTGTTCAGCCCAGTTACTGTCTCTTTTGTGGCATGCTCGTTAAAGTCATATTTTAAGGCAGATTGAACAGTAACGGTTCTAACTCCAGCATATTCTTCTACAAAATTACTAACGTTGTTGGGCGTTAAATGTCCTCTAAATGGCAAGGAACCCGTGCCTATTATGGGGAACATCTCTGTTTCATATATTTCAGAAGTTCTGCGTATTTTTGATAATGCTATTTTCACAAGAAGCACAGCTGGAATCAGCCCATAATTTAAAGCTGGATCTGATCTTGCTAGGAAAACTCTCACATAGGTTGGTTTTGATATTTTTATGTATTCGGATAAGATTTGATCTATATGGAGCAGGCTGTTCCAGTCTTCTATTAACGGGATAATTTCCACGTTCTTCGGTTGAAAACTACCCACCCAATCGTGTACAGAAACTTCCTCAACATCAGAGAACCTCATTTTTTCTTTTCCAACAATTATTTCCCTATAATATGATTCCACTCGAAGCAATTCAAGGTGACTTGTTGTTAATGGTAAGATAACTTCGAAGATTGGCGGAAAAACTTCGTTGCCGTAGAAACTTTCAGCAACATCATAGCAGCGGGGAATTGATTCTAAGGCTTCTATTAGCACTTTCTTTTCAGCTGCTTCTACTGAAGGATTTGGAACACGATAGGTTATGAAAAAGTCTTTACCAAGGACATGTTCTCTGAAAAAGTTCGGGTGGTTTACTAAGAGTTTCCTTAAAACATTTGGGTCAACATCCTTTCCTTCCCAATCCCACATTTGTTCTTCACACTTTAACTCTTTAAATGCAAAATACACTTCATGAACTTCGTCTTCTCCCGCTATTATTTCTCCTCTAATCCAAGGTGGAAGGGTAGCATTATCTGGATGTTGTGTAGACATGGTGGAGGGAATTTTTCTCATAGGTTATTTTCCCCGCTCAAACCTTGTTGTTCGAAACTTTAACTTATATATGGGTGTTGTTTAAAATTGCTGTGGATAAACGTAATAATAAGTTGGTGATGATGTGAGTAAACCAGCTGGTGTTGGAAGCCTACGTGAAGGCCGCTACATAATTGTGGACGGTGAGCCATGCCGCATAGTTGACATAACTAAGTCAAAACCTGGAAAACACGGATCAGCCAAGGCAAGAATTGTTGCTATAGGTATTCTTGACGGTGCTAAAAGAAGTTTTGTTAAGCCTGTGGACGCAAACGTGGAGGTGCCGATAATTAATAAGAGAAGTGGACAAGTGTTTGCTGTTACGTCTTCCGGCGTGCAAATAATGGATCTAGAAACCTACGAGTATTTGGATGCACCTTTTCCTGAAGATGAAGATTTGAAGGCAAAACTTGTCGCGGGCGTTGAAATCGAATATTGGCGGATATTGGGCAGAGTAAAAATTGTTAGGACTAAGTGAAATAAAAAGCTAAATTTAGGAGAAACCCTTCAACCTTCTTTATCTATTCTTTTAGGGAGCTGTATTTTTGAATAATGTAGAATTAAAAGATGGTAGAACCGTTCTGATAAGAGAATTTCGAATAGAAGACAAGGAGAAACTTATTGAGATGTATGGGGTTCTTTCGGATGAGGCTGTGCGTTGGGCGATGCCGCCTTACACAAGAGAAAGAATTGAAAGGTGGCTGAGTAATCTGCAAAACCTAATAGCCTTAGTAGCCTTTTATAAAGACAAAATCGTTGGTCATGCTCACATCTACAAGTTCCCTCATCCTCGGAGAAAAGGCACGGGTGACTTAATCGTCTATCTTCACCAAGACTTCCATGATGTAGGGTTAGGCACGGCAATGCTTACTAGACTGATAGAACTTGCAAAAAAGGAAGGACTACATAGAATAGGGTTACAAGTCATAGCAGATAATAAACCAGCAATTCATCTTTACAAAAAATTTGTCTTCAAAATTGCGCGCGCGTGGTACATAATCACTATTTGAGTCTAAGACACCGTATCCAAGGTCTACTTTCCCATCTGGACTAGTCGAACCAGCACACGCGTTGTGAAGATTTGGAAAGAGTGCAGCTCACTTGGTGTGTTCTATTAGTTGCATTTGCATGCTCATTTCCACACTCTGAGTCTCGCCCATACCTGTCATCGTTGCTGTTTTAGCTCGTGTTTAACTCCACCAGTCCCAATCGAGCTGTCTAAATCCTAAATAGAGTATTGAAAGTATGACTCCCCAACTTAACGCTATGCTTGCCACAGCCAATATTGCATTTT
>Ga0209636_10001505_pt1 | contig 23637 bp, 21 predicted proteins | sample DeeMarSWOR152_54_FD_187464 | JGI IMG/M metagenome (GOLD analysis project Ga0209636, IMG submission 187464) | Marine sediment microbial communities from White Oak River estuary, North Carolina - WOR-1-52-54 (SPAdes) (version 2) | ecosystem: Environmental > Aquatic > Marine > Intertidal zone >...
AGCAGTTCCGAAATCGTTGTAGAGTCAACTGCGGTGCCGTTGATCAATAGAAACAGCTCCACATTAGTCTCGTTATTCAATCCAAAGTTGGAGACTGTGGCATTGAGTAACGTTGACTCGCCAGGCTCAAGAAACGTTGGAGCGTCCAAGGTAACAGTCAGTTCGTGCTCGTGTGGGATAAACCAAGCTAACGTATTTTTGAGCATGGCTTCGCAGTCCACATTCCACATCCAATCGTCAGTTCCTTTGCCGTTCCAATAGACAACTCTTCCAGGTGAAAGCTCTGTTGCTATGATTTTGTCGTATCCGTCTGCCAACTCGGCTACCGTTATGGCGTTTCGCGCAATATCAGCTTCAACCGCATCGCAATCGCTGTACAGCGCTAAAATGTGGTAGCCCGCGGGAAAGCTTCCGTACGGGCCGTTCATTATCGGATGCGTCTCGTCCACCACGTATAGATCCGGTTCTCCTGTGTTGTCGCCAACAGAAGATGAGCGTACAATGTCTGCCAGAAGTGTATCGCTTGGGTGCCCTAAAGAATCGTAGCCACTGACTAGCAGTTTGCGTCCCGAAGACAAGTAGGACTGGAGCGCCGAATGTTCGCTTGAGGTTATCTGTCTGTCGTAGTTGTTGAAGATTACTATCTGGTAGCTAAGTAGCAAATCGAGGTCTTCTGTGTAAAGGTACATACTGTTGTCATTGTATATGTCGTAGCCAATCCCCATGGAATCCAGTATGCCTGTTATGGCCAACAACTCTGAGTGATCAGATATTAGGGCTACATCAACATAGCGAACGTATACAATCTTGCTCATAATGTTGTTCGCAGTGACGTTTTCGTCGGGTACGGACGGAGCATACGCCGTCACATTATACGTCGCCTCAAACGTTGGAGTCCATGAATAGTTGATTGTATAAGATGCTCCAGTCAGCAGTTCCGAAATCGTTGTAGAGTCAACTGCGGTGCCGTTGATCAATAGAAACAGCTCCACATTAGTCTCGTTATTCAATCCAAAGTTGGAGACTGTGGCATTGAGTAACGTTGACTCGCTAGGCTCAAGACGAGTTGGGGCTTCCAAGGACACAACGAGTTCGTGTTCTGGTTTCTGGTAGGTGGACCATGTTATTGCGTTGTAGAGCAGTTGTAGGTGATGGTGGTAGTAGGGAGGTATTATCTCCAGCCATGGAGAAATGTACACCAATCCCTTATACACGACGATGGCGCTTTCCTCGTAGTGTCCCAGCGCAACATATGTTCCTCCAACCAGCTCATTCCAATCCCATTGACCGTCAGAAGGAACAGCGGTTTGCGCGTCCACGAAGGTGTATGGATTTGGAACGTTGACGAAAAGAGGGTGCATTGGATCTTGTAAATGTAGAAGGTCTGTCCAAGTTGTATCCCAACTTATGGTCTCGTTTAGCCCAAACAGCGAAGCCAGCTTGTTGTTGTTTGGAACCCAGTAGTAAAACGTTCTAGCGGTGGCTATGAGGCCATGTCCCTCATGGACGTACTGTGTTATCGCGTCGATTTCAGAGTCCGTGAACTCCCAGGCGTAGGCGCAGGAGATTATTAGTACGTCCGCTTCGGTAGCTGCAATATCATCGTAGGTGATGACATCGATGTTCAAGGTCGTATAATCAATGTCTACGATTGCGCTGCCGTATGTGAACCAATTAGTGTTTAGTATTTCCCAAGTGCTGATGACATCAGATATGTCAGTGCCCGCCGAATCAAGCACAAAGGCTTTAACAGCGAATCCGACACCGACAAATACCGAGTCCACATTGTTTGCCGTGACGTTCTCGCCTGGCACTGGAGGAGCAAAAGCCGTAACGTTGTACATCCCCTCGACTATTGGGGTCCAAAGGTAGCTAAGTGTATAAGAGGATCCCGTCAGCAGCTCGGGGATCGTTGCGTTGTCAACCGTGGTGCCATTAATCAATAGAAACAGCTCTACGTTGGTCTCGTTGTTTAACCCTCGGTTTAGGACAGTTACATTCAGCAGAGAATCGTTGCTAGGCTCGAGATAGGGGGGAACTTGCACAGATACCCTTAAATCATGTTCGGGAGGTGTTGGACCTTCAACCGAGATTATTGCCAGAATGTAGTCATATTGTTCGAGGACTCTGTACGCTATCTTACCGTAGCCCTCTTCCCCCCAATCAGACCCCCAACTATTCTTGACAATCCAATATTCTCCAGTATCGTTGTATCCCACTAATGTGACCCAGTGGTTTGCCTGATCAAAAGGAAACGTTTTATCCCATTCTGGAGAGGACCATACTGGCTCGTAGATTCCACTCTTGTAGAGTAGGAAGTCGTCGGGTGCATGCAAAGCTACCCCTAATGGTCCATAGGTCTGTAGCGCCCCTTTTATTGAATCAGGATCATTTGATACCCAAATCCAATCCGTGATAAACCATGCTCTATCTGACCAATCGGAACAGGGATCGCATGGGACATCAGAAGCGACGTAGGGGAAACATGATTCATCAGGTACCCCCGTATTCATGATAAAATCATAAGTAACCGAAGGCCAACCTCCACTACAGGAACCGCACTCGTCACAGCACGATACAAGAAATTGCTCGGATAAATCCATATCCATAGCGGGATCATTTTCAACGATGTTGATCACTGCTTCCATAGAGCCGAGAGTCCCAAAAGCCCAGCAGCTTCCACATGCTCCTTGATCCTTAACTGATGTCATCCAGTCAATTCCGCTCACATTGCGCCAATCAAATGTGCCAAATGGTATTACACCGGGAGGTGTGCTCAGTCTTTCTGCTCCCTCTGGTATCGGACCAAACTTTGCGCCGCATAGGAGCCTCCTTTCTTCAAATGTTAATCGAGAAACTGATGTTTCATCAGCAATCCATTTGGCACCCTTCTCCAATATTGCATCTTTTATGTTTTGAAGATCATCTTCCGCAATCTCTGTTCTCGCGCATGTGCGTGTCAATTGGTATCCAGCATCTTCCCAAGCTTTGATTCCACCCAACATATTGTAAACATTTACAAATCCTTTCTCAAAGAGTATTCTACATGCAGCTGTACTTCTTTTTCCTGACTTACAGTAAATCAGTGTTTCTTCTAGTTTATCCAACTCATCAATCCTATCTTCAAGAACCGAGAGAGGAATTAGAACCGCATTTTCGATATGACCTTTAGAGTATTCTTCTGCAGTTCTGACATCCATAACAACAAGACTCTGAACGGAGTCTATCATGTTCTTAGCAACAGGAACTGTTATATTCATAAAATCTGCTGCACTTAGATAGTTTTCTCCAGAGCGCGCGCGCATTTGGTAATCGCCTGGAAGCCCAGCAATATCGGCGTCAGCCATTATTGGCGGTATATTGAACGCTACCGTTAACATGCTTGTTAGAAGCAATGTTAGTATTATTCCAGTGACTATTTTCTGTTTCATTTTCTCTTTCTCTTTTCAGCTCACTATTAAGGCGTCAACAACTATATTAAATTTAGGAAAGATTCTTCTATTTTTGTCAATCGAGGCATTTTGAATTATTTAATATTTTTACAATTTAACCAGAAACGAGAATGATACACACCTCATCCGACTGGATGTAGGCGAAGAGTAGCAAAATGTATCAAATGAAATACTTGATGAAAGTAATTACTGATTACAGATAAGGTATAAAAAATAGAAAAAAGAGGGAAGGTGATGTTTCTATTCTATGTTTTTCCATATCCGTTTTCTGAGGGCCAAGTAAATTGCAGCAGCCAGTGAAGTGACCAACGGCACAGTGAAGCTAAACTATAATTATACTATTTTATTTTTCGCCTGTATAGGAAGAGGACTATTACTGCCGTAGATACGACCATCACTAAGGGAAGTGAAAGCTCTGGGATCCCGGAAGGCGGTGTGTAGGTGACTTCAAGAATCGGATGCAATTGATCATCAGAAAACTCTTTAGAATAATAGCGTGACCATAGTGCTGGAGTTTCATATTCTGTCTGGTCCTTAATCAGAAGACCGTAGTTGGGTTCACCATCTTCCACCCACGCCTTCACAACATCGGTAACAGTCCAATTCATCCAAACGCCGAAGCTGGAAGGCACCGTTGCAGAAGCACCACCTGTTGTAGTATAATCGCCGCCTGCAGTTGTCCAAGCGTTGGTTCCATCATATGTGTTCCATGTGACCCCATCCGACGAAAATCCCCCTGTGCCCTCCGTCCACGAGTGCGTTACACGATAAGCCATGTAAGTTCTACCTATGGCGTAGATGCCCGGAGAAGTGGAGCCTGAATCCAAGAAATAGAGCTTTAGGGTAGCCGAGGAAACCGTAGATCCCGGAGGAATGGATAGATCGAACCGAACCAGAACCCTCATGTTGGTAAGGAATGATTGAACCCCAAGTTTATCTTCACCGCCAAAGTTATAGTCTGCACCATACTCGGATATTTCAGCGTCTTGACTGGACGGCTGAATTATCACTGTATCAGCTCTGACAGCAGGAAGGAAAGTAATGATACAAACAACGAAAATCGAGATAAAGGCCACTAACTTTCTAATGTTCAACCTTTCCAATTTCTGAATCACACTACTTAAGAAACTCCCTAAAAGAGTTCTGCGAACTCTCCTTAAATGGATTATGAAACTATGTTCTATGCGTATGTTCTATGCGTATGGATTAGTAATCCAGATTCTTCTTCTACATCATGGGCACCCGTAGAAAAAAGAGGGGATATGGTTTCTTGATTACATTTCAAGCTATACTTTGGGAAGAGTCTCCAAGACCTTGGCGAGAGGTTTGGTTCCAAGGTAAATGTTTGGTACGGGGATGTCACGGAAGCCTACTACTGTGATGCTTGTCGTGTCAATCTTAAAGGCCTTTTTTTCTTCCTCGGCGATGATTTCGGTTATTTTCTTCGCCAATCGGTCTTTTGCATCTTGGGGTAACGCTGGACCGGATATCTCAACTATTGGCATATTATCTCCAATCCTTTTCTGTTGAATAGGTGCATATGCTCTTTATCAAGTAATATCGAATCAAGGAAAAAATTTGCGGTTGTTATGGAAGAGTTAAACAAGAAAAAGAGGGAAGGTTAAGCGCGTCCTATATTACCGGTTTTGTGTATTGCCCAGTAATAGGCCCAACAAACCGTGAAGATTAATCCCGCGAGAAAGAAGCATGATGCTATGATGAGCAAGGTTTCTTTCATGGAAGCATCAACCGCCCAAGCGGTTGAAAACGCCAAGTAGCTTGCCATAATAAACAAGACCATTGCGGGGAACAATGTGAGTGTTTCAGTTCTAAATGTCATGAATGAAGGTCAAGCTTTTTGAAGTACTAAAACATTATGAATCGGGAAAAAGTTTTCAAAATAAACATTTGTGTCCCAAAGGAAACATTAGTCAAGGTCGGAGTCGAATCAAATGATAGAAAAAGGGGATGGTGAGGGCTTGGGCGCACAGCCAAATGCGCATGCCTTAGCGTGAACTACTTTTCTATTATTACTCGCGATCCACTTTCAATTAAATGAAGCGAGTTGGCTTCTTTCGCATTGTTTCCTTTTCCATCTTTCAGCAATTCCATAGTTTTTCTGTAGTGTCGAAGATATCGTAAGCCCTTATCGGTTGTTTTGTAAATGGTTTTTTTAGGGGTTTTAACAACTTCAAGAAGATTCCTGTCCAAAAGAAAGGACAGATATCTGATTAACTGTACATAACTCAAACTCGCCTCATACATGATGTGAGTCTTAATAGTACCCTCTATAGCTCTTTCTAAAACCTTAGCTATAATGGACGAACGGTGCCGATGCTTGTCCCTAAGAGGATCATCAACCAACTAAGAATCCTCGCTAAACTTTTTCTGTAAAATTCATCTATAACAGAGAGTATCTAACTCTAAAAGGAGTGTTTCCACCCACAAAATATTCCAAAACATGGAATAGTGCTTGCACGCGCATCTAAACTATATGTTATTTTCTATAAAAAAGAGGGAAAGTTAAGACGCCATGGCGTCAATGTTCTCCCATTAGCACACCGTTCTAATATTACCACACCGTAGTAACATAACGCACAGCCAAGCCTAAGACTCTTCTTCGTCTTCTGTATCTGGAATAGACACTATAGCTAAGTGAGGCCACTTGTTGAACCATGATCCCTTTTCTATTAGGTTCTGTCTTTGGGAAGCAAACGCCTCAAGTTCTTGTTGTAGGAATTTAACGGATTCGTAGATCATGGTTCTGCAGAGGTTTTCAACTGTTTTTGGGTCGCCGAAAAACGCTAAGTATTCCTTCATGAAATTGTAGAAGGGCTCGTACAGTTCAACTTGCACCTTAACCATGTTTGCCGTCATAGCTTTTTCGACTACTTCTTTCTCACTCATTTTGCCTCAGCCTCATATGCGCTTAGGAACATCCATGTATTTTCTGTAGGGTTCAAGGCCGTGGTTTTTTATGATGTCGTCTGCGAAGTCAACTATCTCATTAAATAGCATATTACCTATGAGTTCTGCAGTTTCTCGTGTTATTCGCTCAGCTAAGTATTCTTTCGCTGCGCGCGCGCAGGCATAAGAAACGAGGCTGGAATTAGGCTTCTCAGCTACTGGTTAAAGTTTAAGCGAGACATTAATTCCACAAAGGCATTAGGAAGGCTGAAAAAATGGAACCGTTTGAACAAGCCACCATTACCGAAAAGTGAACTTGAGACCCTTGTTGAAAGCGCTGAAAAACTTGATAGAAGCTACGGTTGCAGAGTAAATCAAGCATGGTGTAACCTTGACCAATGCCCTTTAGTGAGGAACAAACTGCTTAGAAAAGAAGCTGAAGAGGAAGCTGAGAAAATTCTTTCGGCACCAAATGTTTTGGAAGCTTTGAAACTCCATCTAGATAACGTTCTAGCTGGTGAAAGTGATAACAAAAAACTTCTATTCATTCTACTACTCAGCGGAAAAATTAAAGACCCAACCATAAAGCAGATGATTTTGCTCAAAAGCGAGCCTGGAGCCGGAAAAAGCCATTTAATGAAAATTGCAGATGCTTTCAAAACCAAAAGCGTAGGGCGGTTTACCGCCCATGCTTTAGATTATTCTAACTTGCAAGACTACGAAGTTTTGAGGCTTAAAGAACTTGGAAGCATGGACCAAGACTTCTAGGGAGTCAGCACAGTTAAGTTTCTTTCATCCGATGATAGAGGCTACACAGTTGAAGTTACCGAGCGAGACGAAAAAGGCGCGCGCGCATTGCGATTGTGTAAGTCGCAACGACAAAGATAATTATTCCAGGCACTATCAGAAGGATGAAGGCCCAAATACGAGGGCGAATGAATTTAGCCACATAAGCGATCAGGCCCACACCTATCAAGAGAAAAACACCTATCAGTGTACGAACGTAACTATACATTCTCCATCTTGGCATAAGGTCTCTCCTTTTATTCGTCGATTCATTTATCATTTCTTCAAAGCCTTAAGCTCGCTTTTCACGGTTGCAAGTTCTTTTCTTAACTCTTCAAGCATATCATTCAAACCCATGATTTGGGCTTGTTGCTGTTCTATTTGCGACTTCATTCTAACATGGTTGCTCTCCGGGATTTCCCGTGTGAAATTGCATTTCAGGTAGGCTTCTCGAATTAGCTCTACGTCTTTTTTGTCGAAGTAGGCTTGTCTACTCCCTGTAATCACATGTCCCATAAGTTGCTCTTTGTCGTCGTCGTCAATGTTAGCTTGTCTCACAATTTTTCTGAAGGCTTTTCTCAGAGTGTGCGTCGAAATGGTTTTAGGATTGAACCCTGCTCTTTCAACGCACATTTTAACGATTTTCCACACCCAAACATGAGTGATAGGCTTCGCTTCTTTTCTCGTTTCTTTTCTTTTCCATTTGATTTCCTTCGTGTAGAATAACGGCGTTTCTGGTGTCTTGCCTTTGTGGTGTAACTTGCAGTATTGCCTCAGCGTTTCTGCTCCCTCACCGTTCAAGAAAGTGTAATAGAATGGGATATCTCGGCCTCTTAGTTTGTGATCTAAGTTTCCAGTGATTTTCAGGGTTATGACGTCTTCGCCTAATAGGCCTTGCACGTCGCCATAGGTTATGTGCCGTAAAACGTTCACTCTCACACCGCTTTGAAAAAGAAACAGCAACATTGCTTTGTCTCTTAGGCTGCTGGCCATGTCAACTATCCGATACACTTCAGCTTTGTTTGGGATGTGTTCAGTGGCGTGTTTTTTATATGTCACATGAAAGTAGTGTTTGCCGCCTCTTCCACTGTCTAAAGGTAACGTTTCGCCGTTCAAGTTTCTATACCAGCTTTTCAGGCTTGTGAGAACAGCTTGAGCTACTGCAGGGTGCTTACCGATTTTTGGTTCTACATATTTCCAAGCAAGGTCCCGCGCTTCAAACTTGTCTAAGCGTCGCCACTCTTCAGGCGTTACGTTCGTGTCCTTACAGAATCTAATTAGGTAACTCGCAAATATTTTCTGTGTTGTTTGCGGTCGGTTCTTCAACCAAGCTTTTACTTCTGGATGCTCGTTTATGAAGCGTTCATATTTTTTCATGGTGTTTCACAGAAGAAGAGTAGCTATAACTTAATTTAAAGCTTACGATAAGGCGACGTATATTTTCTTGTGATCCAAGCTACGCTCATGCCATTCTGCCTTGACCGCGCCTCGCTTCTCGTAAACGTGAACTTTTTTGGCTCGAACAAGTTCCGCCATCTCGGTTAGATGTGGTTCCAGCAGTTTTACACTCTTCGAGTCCAGTTCTGCAACGTGAACCGCGTTAAGGATGTCGGTTGGCATGAATCCAAGTTCTTTTCGAAGGGCTTGAACTCTGCGGGCTAGGTCGCGCATAAGTCCTTCGCCTTCTAAAGCCTCATCACGATGTGTGTCAAGCAAGACATGTAGTTCAACGTCGGAAGCCAACGTCCATCTCTTCAAGTCAACTTCTGGAAGCTTCTCGCCATACTCAACCTTCTTTACGTTTGCGAGTTCAAGAAATAATTCTTCTAAATTCTTCAAAGCTTTCTGAACTTTTTTGGGTGCAACTACCACGACCTTATCTAGTGGCCATCGGCGTTTCAATCGAGCGAATTGTCGAGCGGAATACACCAAAGGAAGGCACCGTAATAGAACCTCAAATTCTTCTTCCAAGGTAGCGTCTTCTAAAGCTACGTCTGGTTCAGGCCAGCTTTCAAGGCTCACCGTTTCAGGGAGGGTGTTATCTAATTCTCTGCAGACCTTCTGGTACATGGCTTCACTTAAAAATGGAGTTGTGGGGTTGAAGAGAAAAACAAGCGTTTTCAAGGTGTGCCAGAGGGTTGCGTAAACGGCTAGTCTGCGGTTCAGGGTTTCGGGGTCGTCACTCCATAGATCTCTTCGAATCATGGGAACATACTGTCGGCTTAGAACGTTGACAACAAACTCCTCTAGTTCAGAGAGGGCGAAGTGAAATTCGCAAGTCTCGGCTTTTTCAGTGAATTTCTTCACCATGTGTTGTAGTTTAGATAGAAGCCAACGATCCGGTGTTTTCAGAGCCTTGTTCTGCTTAGCCCATTGAAGCGTGTTTTTTCGCGGGTCAAAGCGGTCGTATTCGGCGTTTTGCATGAAAAATCTGTGGAGGTGGTAAAGGGTGCTGAGAACTTGGTAGGGGCGTCCTTTCAATTCGTCAGCGTCGAAGTTCATGGAATCGATGGGGGAGCATTTCCATAGCAGATAGAATCTGGAAACGTCGGCTGAGCGTCCTTGAAGCAGCGGGTTAACTTCTATGACGTTTCCAAGGCTCTTACTCATCTTTCTTCCTTTCGCGTCTAACACAAATCCGTAGAAGAGAAATGCTTCGTAGGGCGCTTCAGGCTTGCCCATTAATATTATGTGTTCAAGGAGAAGCGAGTTTGCCCAACCTCGAGTTTGATCTATGGCTTCTGTTAAAAAGTTCACTGGAACAAACTTTTTGAATTCGTCGTCTGTAAAGCTGGCGTAGGGTGAGGCGCCACTGTTGTGCCAGCAGTCGAGCACAAAGGGCTCTCGCATCATTTTGCCGCCGCATTCTTCACATTTTAATATCACACGATCTATCCAAGGTTTGTGAAGTTCAAAGTCTTTCCCGGGCAACTCCAGCGCCTTTTCAAACAACTCTCTTTTGCTGGCTACCAGAACCTTGGACCCACATTTTTCGCAAACCCAGACGGGTAAGGGTGCGCCCCAGACTCTTTCTCTAGAAATACACCAAGGTTTTCCTTCCTTTAAAAAGGCGAGAAATCTGTTTTTAGGACCTTCGTAGAAGTACTTAACTTTCTCCGCAGCTTCCATAATCTTGTCGTTTATTTTGTCTGTCCCGAGGAAGTATTCTCTACGCGCCAGCCATACGAGCTTGTGGTGGGACCTCCAGCAGGTTGGATATTCATGGCTAATGGTTTTCACGGAAAGTAGTAGTTCTCTTTCGCGAAGTTCCTCCACAACCCTAGCGTCTGCGTCTCTGGCAAACAAGCCAGCGAACTCGCCAGCCTCCTCTGTAAATCTACATTCGTCGTCAAAGGGTGCATACATGGGTAAGCGGCGCTTTTGCGCTGCCAAGAAGTCGTCTTCACCGTTTCCTGGAGAGAGATGCACTATGCCCGTGGCTGTGGCAACGTCCACAAAATCTTCGCACACCACTCTGTGAACTAGCGGCAACTTGTCCAGTTCTCTTTGTTTGGGAACCATGCCTTTGAAGGGGTACTCGTATTTCACGCCCTCGAGGTCCTTACCCATCATGACTTCAAGGACTTTGTATTCTCTTACTCCAAGTTCTTCCATGATTGGTTCGACGCGTTGTCTTGCGAGAATCCATACTTCAGTGTCCACTTTGACCTTGGCGTATTCTTCTTCTGGATGAACTCCTAACATCATGTCTGTGATTATGGTGAAGGGCATGGTGGTCCAAATTAGGAAGTATTCGTTTTCGGCTTCGCTTAGTTTGAACTTAAAGTGGAGAGACGAGTCTTCAACCTCTTCGTAGCCGAGGCCGACTTCGGCGTTGCTGAGGGATGTTTGGCAGTGGGGGCAGTAGGCGACAACGTAGTAGCCTTCGCCGAGAAGGTTTTGTTCCCAAGCCCTTTTGAGGTACTGCCACTCCCGCTCAATATACTTGTCATAGTGAGTCCAGTAGGCTTTGTCGTAGTTTATGAACAAGCCTAATTTCTTGTCAGCTTCAAACCATTGACGATGATATTTCATCACAGTTTTTTTGCACTCTTCAACGAACCGTTCTTCGCCTATCCTTTCTAACAATTCTTTTTTGTTTTTCACACCGAGCGCCTGCTCTACTTCCAGTTCGATGGGTAGGCCTTGGGTGTCCCAACCAGCCCAGAAGGTAACATAAAATTCTTGCATGGTTTTCAGGCGGTATCGGAAGTCCTTTATCACACGGCCTCGAGCATGGCCGACATGTTGAACGCCGTTTAAGGTTGGTGGCCCCTCGACATAGCCTAAAAGGCCCACGTTGCTCTTTTCTCTGTATTCTGTCAGTTTTTGAAGTATCTTGTTTTTTTCCCAAAATTCGCGAACTTCTTGTTCAAGCTTGAGCGGGCGGTAGTCTAGTGTTAACCAACGTCTAGAATAAGTCTTGAATTTCGCGGCCACCTCTCATCCCATGACACCCGCTTAACATCCAGAGTGCTCGTAGATAGATATAAAGTTTTTATGAATTTAACATCCATGGAGATATCTCTCGCGCTGTGTTGAATGCTATGGCGTTATTGCTGTCAATGATTGTAGTTCGTCTAGAATTGCGCGCGCGTGCAAGTACTGGAAGAATAGGCTTTTCCACAGCCAGAATTAGGGATATACAATAGAAATGTGCGAGTTAAGGCTTTCGCGCGCTCAAATATTCCCCCCATTCAATCAATTTGGCAAATGCTCTGACAGCTCTCTCTGGTGAATAGTAAACTGGGATGTTGTTTTCATTTAGTAGCCGAACCATCTTTGATCTGTCTAGAAGTTTGAATGCCACCGCAAAGATAGGCTTGCCCCAATTGTTTGCTATCTCTATCAATTTTTTTACATCCCTTTCAAGAATTTCTCTGTGAATTTCTATGAACTCATCAAATCCAATTCTCTTCAAAAAGTCAGAATAAAATTCACCAAATCCCCCTAAGATTATCAAGCCGTCGATGTCTTTCCATTTGCTAATTATGTTGAGGATGTCCATAGAAACGGTTGGATCTCTCACTGCGACTGTATCTATAGGATTATTTTTGCTCCAATAGAATGGCAACAGCTTGTCTAACTCTTCAAGTATTTCTTTTGGAGGTTTGGGAACCTCGATTCCAACTTTGTTGCAAGCATCCGCCGTGACAACACCCCAACCGCCTCCCCGAGTTAAGATTGCAACTTTTCTTCCCTTTGGAAGAGGCTGGTTAAAAGCCAAGGCGAAATCAAGCATCTCCTCAGTGTTTTCGGCCTTAATGACGCCGAATTGTTTGAAAACGGAATTGTAGATTGTACCGGAACCAGTTAATGCTCCTGTATGAGAGAGAGCAGCCTTTGCTCCGGCCCTAGTCTCTCCTGCTTTGAGGGTAATCATGGGTTTCTGTTTTGTCGCTTTTCTTGTAGTTTCGATGAATCTCTTTCCGTCTCTGAGTCCTTCTATGTACAACAAAATGACTTTGGTGTTCTGATCTCGCCTAAAGTAATCGATGTAATCCTCGCAATGTAAATCTGCCTCGTTTCCGCTGCTAGCAAACATATTGAATCCTACTCCCAACTGCCCTCCTCTACTCAGCATTTGTACGCCCAGATTTCCTGATTGTGAAACAAAGGAGAGGCTTCCTTTTTGTGGTCTTACTGTGGGCATCAGAGCGTGTAGATTTGATGAGGCGGAGAAAATTCCCATAGAATTAGGACCTACAAACCTAATGCTAGCCTTTCTTGCTGATGAAACCAGTTCTTCTTCAGTTCTTCTACCTTCTTTTCCTGTCTCGCCAAAACCTGATGACAAAACTATAGCCATCTTGACATTCTTCTCACCACAGTCCTCAAAAACCTCTGGGATGCGCGCGCTTATCGCTGGTATTGCGATTATTGAAAGATCGATCTCCAACGGAATCTTTTTAATATTAGGGTAAGACTTGAAACCTTGTATTTTCTCTGCTTTCGGATTAATAGGGTAAACTTTCCTCTTATAACCTCCTTTGGCGATGTTACTTAGGACGATGGACCCCCATTTCGTTGGGTCTCTTGAAGCACCGATCACCGCTATAGAGCTTGGGTTAAACAGATACTCTAGTTGTGGAACAGTTCTAGGCATGACTCTTCCTCTATAAGGTTGTTCATGAATAGCTGATTTGCTTTAAGGAAACATATAATAGTATTGCGTGCGCGCGTGTTCACTGTCCAAGATGCGGAAAAATCATAGCAAGATATGTAGAATAATGCGCGCGTAGAAACATTTTGAAATAGATACACAGCAAAAAGCTATTCATGGTGTTCATATTTTTAAAAGGACACAAAACATAACAGTAGGCTGGTGTGAACGTATAGCGCCCCAATTTGTTAACTTGGATTTTCTGCGCGCACGCGCACAAATTAACAAAGCCGTTCAGAATCAGATTATGAATCGAAGGAGTACATCATGGTGTGTACATGTGGCATAAATCTGGTATGGTTGTAAAGTATGGAATACTTCCTTTTGTTCTTGATCTGGATCGCTGCGGCCTTCTTTTTTCCAGTGATGCTTAGAAGACTTCAGATACCATGGGTAACCGCGGTCATTTTCGCAGGAATCCTTTTGGGACCATATGGTCTGAGAGTTGTCAATCCAGGGGAGGTTATGGATTTCCTTGCAACAATCGGGCTTGTTTTTCTCTTGTTCACCGCTGGATTGGACACAAAGTTTTCAGTATTGAAGAGAGTGGGAAAAGATGTAATGTATTTTTCTATGGTAAACCTCGGTATCCCTTTTGCCACGGGATGCCTTGTTGGGGTTTACTTGGGGTTGGATGTTTTTGCATCATTAGTTTTGGGAGTCTGCTTTAGTTCATCTTCTGTTGGGGTAATAGTTCCAATGTTAAGAGAATTAAAGGTTGAATCAAGAATTAAATCAACGCTGACGTCAGCAATTTTTCTTGAAGACGTACTTAGTCTGATCCTTCTGGCAATCCTGCTAAAGGCAGTAGTGCCCATCTCTCCGATACCTTTGGAATTTTTTCCAGGCGTTCTGTTTGTCTTCCTGATAATCGTTTTCTACGTGATTCCAATACTTCAGGAATGGCTTTTTGCGTGGGGACCTAGGAAAGATGTCTTTGCAGGAGAGATGAGGGCAGTTTTTATCACGTTATCTTTAGTGGCGTTAATGGCAGAGCTAATAGGTGTTCACGCCATGGTGGGAGGATTCCTAGCTGGCTTAATCCTCTCCGATATGTTAGGAAAACGAAGGAAGCTTGAAGAGAATATTTTTGCTGTCAGTTACGGGTTCTTGATCCCCATCTTCCTACTCAACCTAGGAATGTCAACAAATATAGCGACGCTCTTCACACCCGGAGATGCGCTCGTAACAGGATTGATCGTTATTTCTTTGATAGTTTGCAAGTCGGTGAGCGGTTTTCTAGGGGCTCGGCTTATAGGTTTTCCTTCGAGGGTTAGCTTGGGGATGGGTGTTATGACCATTGCTCAGATGTCAACAACCCTAGCGACGGCAAGCTTAGCCCTCAAGTACGGGATTTTTACCGAGGACATCCTAGCGGCTCTGGTTGTTTTATCCATAGTGACCATCATAATCGCCCCATTATTAACCAAGTTAACTTTAGGATACGAAGTCGAGAAACCAAGTAAGTTCACTGTATTATGGCGCGGAAATGGGTCATGAAAAGCTCTAAAGAGTTACACTTTAACGTTCGTTTATTCATTCACTTGACTTCATGCCACACTTACCAACAGAAAAACTATAGATAAGTGAACGGAAAGTGAACAAAAATATCATTTAAAACAGCAAAAATCACATCGTAACTCTATTTAGAGTCTGATTAGCCAGCCCATCGACTTCTTGAATGTAACTGTTTGTTCTTGAAACGTATATGAAAGATATTTTCTTAAAGTCTTGCTTAAGCTCATGTACTTTCGACCATAAGATCTTCAGCTTTCGATTTCTAACTTGGTACTCTTCGTTAAGCTGTTTCACAACAAGTTCACTGTCCATATAGCAAACTACTTCTTGACTAGTCAATTTAGAAGCAAACTCAAGAGCTGATATCAAAGCTTCATATTCAGCCTGATTGTTAGTTTTTACTCCCACATGTTTGGAGTATTTCTTCAAGATTTTTTCATCCTCGCTCAGAATCATAAAGGCTATTGCCGAAGGCCCTGGATTACCTTTCGAGGCACCATCAGAATAGACTTTCAATCTTAACTTCATCTTTAGCAACGTTTCCCTATTACGTTTGGGTATTTTTCTCTTATTTTTGCGTCGGCTATTTTGGCAATCATGGCATTGGAGATTAACACACATTTGGCTCCTTTGAGATCAGCCATATCCGCCGGTTTCTGATCTTGGGTCATGAGCAACAAGTTGTTATTCTTCGCATATTCTACTATGGCCTTATCTTTTGCCCCTCGCAACCCTGCATCTTGGACCGTCAACACATCCCATCCCAAAATCTGAAAATATTCTTGCATTCCCGCGTACATTTCGTCAAGTAGAAGCTTCAACAAGGTCACCTCATTCCATTCTAATTTGATCCATCACCTATTTAGAGGCTTGTTTACAGGTTCCACATCGAAAAACAGCAAACAGGAACTGTCACATAAGAGTGTTTGTGTCTCCATTAAATCTTTGAAATATTGTTGTGCGCGCTCCTTTTGCGCGTGCTAAAACTTGCTACCCCAAAAATGAGAAGCAGTGCATAAAACCAGAGCCACAACTGCATGCATACAAAGAAAAATGTAATAAGCCTCTGGAAAAGAGGGTGTCCAGTGATGAAAATGGGTGTCAATGACGTGAAAATTGGAACCATGAGCGCATTTCTTCCTCCTTTCGATAAAGGCATAAGCACAATCAAGAAAATTGAGGAAGCAGGCTATGATTCTGCGTGGTGGTTGGACCATTTGATGGGTTGGGTACCTGAATCAATATGGACTCCTGACGTTGTTGAGTTAGCAGCGTTCCAAGAAAATCCCCACGTGTTCTTTGAAACTCTTTGTACAATCGCCGTTGCCGCATGGAACACCAAAAGGATTCTCTTGGGACCAAGCGTCACTGAAACTTTTAGGAGACACCCAGCTATGCTCGCTCAAGCTTTTTTGACCCTAGATCATATATCTAAAGGGAGGGTGATTCTCGGAATCGGTGCAGGTGAAGGAGAAAACGTTACGCCCTACGGGATTGAGTGGAACAGACCAGTGAGCAGGCTGGAAGAATCCATCAAGATAATCCGGTTGCTTTGGGAAAACGATAAAAAAGTTGATTTCGACGGAAAGTTCTGGAAACTAAAGGACGCGATCCTTGGCTTAGAACCCTATGAGAAACGAAAGTATCCTCCAATATGGATTGGGGCTCATAGACCTAAAATGCTTGAAATAACTGGCAGATTGGGAGACGGATGGTTGCCCGCGACTCCAGACATCAACTACTATAAAGAGGGACTCGAAATCATAAGGAACTCCGCAAAAAAGGCTGGTCGAAATCCAGAGGAGATAACTCCTGCTCTCTGGTCTTATGTGGTTTTGGATGAAGATCATGATGAATGTCTTAGGTTGCTTGAGGCACCGCTAGCAAAGAACTATATGTTGACTTTGCCGAATGAGGTTTTTGAGCGTTATGGTATTCAGCATCCCTTTGGTGAAAACTACTATGGACTCCTCGATTACATTCCCACCAGGTACGATCGAAAGACAATGCTGGACGCCTTAGAAAAAATTCCTAGGGAAATGTGTGAAGACTACTACATGCATGGTACTCCAGACGAAATAATAGGTCAAATAGAAAAGTTCGCTAAAGTCGGCATGAAACACATGGTGCTCTGCAATATGACTTTCTTCTTCGACGTTCGCAAAGTGGGAAGTTCCTTTAACTGCATGAAAAAAGTTGTGGAATATTTTAAGGGCTAACTAAGAAGACGTAGCATTAAGACTAACCGTTACAATAGTTTCTGTCTTATGTCTTAATCCTTGGTCATCCTTGACGGTTAGTGTAACAGTATACTCTCCAGGGGAGGTATAGTTGTGATAGGTGGTTTTACCTTCGCCAGCGATTTCATCTCCGAAATCCCAAGCATACTTAACTATTCTTCCATCTGGCTCGCTGGCTGTTGCATTAAAGAATACGTGTTCTCCGACTATTGGGTTTTGGGGAGAGTATGTAAACGTAGCGATTGGAGGCTTAAGAAGCAGAGTGACGAATATGGCCCAGCAAACAATCCATGTGATAAAGTAGGCGCCTATCCCCATTGTAAACACCTTACGCGGTTTTTCCACCTTGGCCATAAACAGCCATTTAAGAATGTAATGTGTAACAAGGTAACCAAATATTGCAACGGACATGCCAGTTACGAGAGGATTAGCAACTTTGCTAAAATCGATTAAAAGAACACATACTAAGGCTGCAACAACTCCGAAACCAACTCTGCTACAATAAACAATGTTTAAAGGCTTCAATTCCTCACCACCTTGAGGGAAAAGCGTTGAAGGAGAGAATGACAAGTTTCGACATTGCAGCCCTCGCTCCTGAACTTAATCGACTAATTAAAGGCGCCCGCATTGATAACATTTACCAAACTAATCCCCTTACTCTGCTTTTAAAGCTTCGTAGACAAAACCAGCCTAAACTTCATCTGCTCATAGAGGCTGGGAAACGACTTCACCTAACCTCATACGTCCTCAAAAAACCCCAAAAACCTCCCACCTTTTGCATGGCTCTTCGAAAATACCTTAGAAACGGTGAAATCAAGGCGATTCACCAACACGAATTCGAACGAATCGTAATAATGGAGGTCAGCAAGAAAGAAGGCGACTTCCAGCTGATATCAGAACTTTTCGGCGAGGGAAACATCATCCTAGTGAGTCCAGAAGACAGGATTCTGCAGGCTCTGACCTATCGAAGAATGCGAGATCGAAACGTTTTACGCGGCGAAGTCTTCCAACACCCCCCTTCAAGTGGAAGAAACCCCCTTAAACAGAACCGTCAAGACTTTAACGAAATAAGAGAGCTGGGACAACTAGAAATCGTGAGAGCCCTCACGAAATTCCTGAGCATCGGTGGACCCTACGCCGAGGAAATCCTCCTTCGCGCAGAGGTTGATAAAAAGGCACCATGCAATTCTCTCGCGGAACATGAACTTGACAGAATTTTCGATCAACTCCAACAGATTATCTCCATCATTAACGCGGGAAATGTGGAACCCCACATCGTAATCAACGAGGAAGGTGAGTGGATCGATGTAACTCCCGTGCCTCTAAAAAAATATGCCCAATTTAACCAAAAAAGGTATGAAACCTTCAACGAAGCCCTCGACGATTACTACATGGAGATGGCTGTGGAAGGGGGAGTGGTTGAAACCGCTAAAGGAGTTGAGCAAGAACTGGCGAGACAACAGAGGATTCTTCAAAGGCAACAAAAAGCTTTGGAGGATTTGAAGGAACAAATTGAAAGAAACAAGAGCATCGGAAACCTGATTTATCTACACTTGGGCGACCTACAATCTCTTCTTCAAAAGATCATGGACGAGAAAAGAAGCGGAAAACCTTGGGAAGAAGTAATTTCAAGCACTGAGAACGGGAAAAAAGCTGGACGTATTCCAGACATCTATTTCCATTCCTTGGAACCTCCAAACCTCATCCTCAACGTTTCAGTGGAAAACTCAATTTTTTCCCTTAACCTCCGTCGTTCTATCCAAGCCAACGCAACTAGATATTACACAAGGGCTAAGAAAGCTGACAAGAAGCTGGAAGGCGTTGAAAAAGTCCTTCGAGAAACCCAAGTAAAGATTGAAAAACTGAAACAGCAGATTGGGCGCGTAAAAGAAATTCGTGAACCCCTTGCTAAAAGAAGAAAAAAGGCATGGTACGAAAAATTCAGGTGGTTCCACTCCTCTGACGGATTTCTTGTGATTGGAGGTAGAGACGCCACAACGAATGAAATCCTCATCAAGAAACACATGGAACCCCACGACATCGTTTTACACGCTGACATTCTGGGTGCCCCCTTCGTTTTAATCAAGAGTGGAGGAAAAACTCCGCCGGAACGAACCGTCAGGGAATCGGCGCAGCTTGCGGCTTCCTACTCTCGGGCTTGGAGGGAAATGCTGGGTGCAGTTGATGTCTATTGGGTCACTCCAGAACAGGTGAACAAAAGCCCTCCCTCGGGACAGTACCTCAAAAAGGGGGCCTTCATGATTCACGGATCGAAAAACTTCGTTCGCGGTGTTCCCTTGCGAGTTGCTATTGGGGTTAAGATGAACGAAGAGGAGATGGGAATTGTTGGGGGGCCGGTGGAAGCCATCGTCAATCAAACAAACGTCTATGTGGAGCTTATTCCGGGGGAGCAAAAGAGTAGCGGGCTTGCTAAGAAGATACGACAGTTATTAGCCGAAAGGGCTTCTAAGGCTTTAAAGAAAAGAATTCTTGAGATTCCTATAGAAGAAATACAGGGTTTCATACCTTCAGGTAGGGGAAAGGTAAAACGTTAATTTTGCGCGCGCACATGTTTTAAGCGGGAATAATTCTTGTTGTGATAGAGGTTGAGTGTTTTGTTCTTGAGGAGGAAGAGGAAGTTAGAAGTGGATTTGGGTGAATTGGGGGATGAAAGGGAATCTTTGTCCAGTTTCTTGCGTTCGAGACTCAAAGTTGATGTCACTTCAAGGGGCAATAAGATATCAGTAAATTCCGAAATTTTGTCCTCAAAAGAGCTGAAGAGAATGGTAAACAAATTTGTTTACCGTCGAAATCTAATGAACAAGTATTGGGTTGCGCTTGAAAACGGTGTTGTTAAAATCAATAAGTTTAAGCGTTCCAAGAAAAATGAAAAACGAAAGAAGGAAGGAACTCCCCCTTCAACAATTAGACACGGTTGGTGAGAAAGAAAAATGAAGTTTTGTCCAAAATGCGGTTCTACAAACCTGAATTTTCTTTCCTTTTTCAACCCGTCAATTTGGGTATGTCTAAACTGTGGCTACCAAGGTGCCTTCATAGTCGAAGACAGCATGTTAGCGGAAAAAATACAAGAGCGCTACAAGAAAATCCGTGAAGAAAAACACAAGCAACCCACAAAAAACACTTGATGCGCACGTATGTCTATACAAACTTATTAAGGGTATTACTTTACCACTTATAGAAATTATTCTGAGAAAAGCCTCTAAATTCTCAATAATTGTGAAATGCCAAGCGAAATGGGCGATGTTTCTAGACAGCGAAAACCAAAACCGTAACTAACCAAGTTTATAGGCTAATGCCACAATATCTTATTTTATGACAAATGTTAAAAAAGATTTGAAATCATTCATTGAAAGCCAGATAGAGAAAACGGGATTTCCTACTGAACTAGAAGTTATGGAAGGAATTGGTTCCAAAGGGTGGGATTATGTTCCGTCATCCATCTATTGTGACTATGATGAGAATATATGGCGAGAAATTGATGCCATAGCTTTCGATTGTCTTGAAGTTGTGGCGGGAGAAGCAATTTATAAACGTGCTGACTTAGTTTTAGATTGTAAGCAAAGCTCTGACCATGCTTGGGTTTTTATTGTTCCACCAAAAACGACGAAGACAGTTGGAGGAGACTTTTTAATATCGATTTTTTTGAACCTATAAGGATTGCCAAACAATCTACATTAGATTCATTGCCATCAACGAATCAGCCATGGTTAGATTCAGAACTGGTTAGGAAGAAACTTTCGCATTTTATACGACCTGAAAAAGTTTCTAACTTGAAAGATTTTCAGGATTTGGGCTTAATTCAAAAAGAGAACTTTCATTATTTCATGGAAGGTCGAATAGGTCTATACGGTAAATAAATAAGAATCTCAGGGAATGAAAAGAAAAGTCGCTCACAAATATTCGAATCCCTTCTCACAGTAAACAAAGCACTTTCATATACCGCAAGAATAGATGCGGGTCGGGTGCCAAGTCAAATTACATCTTTATCTCATCCTAAATCAAAGGAGGATTTTCTAGCAACCATTGAAATACTCATTCCATTGATAGTTTTCGATGGAGCCCTCTACAGTTGGGAAAAACAAGAGGGTGTTATTGAACAAAAACAAATCTTGGCTAGGAGCGTATATAAGTCAGAACACTATAATTGGAGTAGATTAGTGCCAATTGTCAATATTGATTATCTTCATGTATTTTTAGATTATCTAAATAGAGACCTAGACGAAATTCATGAATCTATCATCAGAGAATTAGAAAAATGTGATATTCAAATACAAAATCTAGCTAAAGCAGTCAGCTAAGAGGTTCATCAATTCGCATAGTTATCGGTTGTGGAAATCAGCATCTATCCTGAGAAAAGTCTCTGAAAATCTCAAAATGTAAGAAATGCGGAAAAGTTATAGCAGAACCAAAAGAACTAATTATGGTTGAGAAGAAATCATTGTAGGGGGTTATTGTGAATGAAGAAGAAAATGATGAGTCTTCTTCTGGAGTTGTTGAAGGATTCTAAGAGAAGTGATAGAGAACTAGCGAAAGCTCTAGGAGTGTCACAACCAACTATAAGCAGAAGGAGACAGAGACTTGAAGAAGACTTTATTCAAGGATACACTGCTATACCAAAATGGAGCAAAGTTGGCTTCAAAATTGTTGTGTTTACTTTCATAAAGAGTAAATTCAAGTATGCAATGTCTAAGGAAAGGGAAGCAGCTATTCAGAAAGCGAGAGAGTGGATGATGAAGCATCCAAATGTTATTTGGTCGATAGGTGGAGAAGGAATGGGATGGGACGGTCTCACTGTTTCACTTCACAAGGGTTATTCAGATTATATGGAGTTTAAAAGGAAGCACGACTCGGAGCTTGGAGATATCGTAGATGAGAGTCAAACTTTCATTACGGACATAGATCCAGGGTTCATCATAAAACCATTCCATTTCAAGTATCTAGCACATATTGAATAATTTTGCACATCTAACTTACAAATGCTTTCAGCACACACTACCACTATTCATGATAACAACACTACTAGCAGTTATCGTCTACAGAAGAAAACAGTCCTAGATGTAGAAAAATAATAGTATATCCTAAACAGATTTGTTGTTAATTCAATAGAATATTGTTACACAAATCTTAAATCACTATTGGCACACAACGGTATGCTCAAGGGAGAAAGGAGAGAAATGAATAGGAAAATTGTTCTGCTAGCAGTGCCTCTGACACTGTTGTCTATGTTTTTGATATCTTCACCGAAGGCAAAAGCTCTAACCACTTGGGAAAAATATGCTGGCAATCCAGTGCTTGATCTTGGTTCCTCTGGTTTGTGGGACGACCAGAGTGTGTGGGCACCTACTATTCTATGGAAGGATGGCTCATACAGAATGTGGTATAGTGGAGGTCGAGATGATCATAATATACGGATAGGTTTTGCCATATCTTCTGATGGAGTGTCGTGGACTCGGTATGGATCAAACCCCGTGCTTGATGTCGGTCCCTCAGGATGGGATAGTTTTCAAGTAAACTCCCCGTCTGTCCTCTTTAATGGATCGCATTACTGCATGTGGTATACTGGCAACAACGGAAATAGTATTGGACTCGCCACTTCAAGCGATGGAGTGAGTTGGGCGAAATACTCATTGAACCCAGTCTTCTCTGGAGGTCGCTATCCATCTGTGCTTTTCGATGGCTCTATCTACAAGATGTGGTATGAAGGATACGACTATACGATTAGATACGCAACTTCCCTAAATGGCATATTATGGACAGACTATGGTAGTAATCCGATTCTTGTCCATGGTTTGTCTGGTTCTTGGGATGGCATGTATGTAGCCAGTCCTAGCGTTATTTTCAACGGTTCCCACTATATAATGTCATACTCTGGTTATCAAGACTCTATACTTTCGAGAAAAATAGGGATTGCCTACTCTCCAGATGGCATAAGTTGGTCAAAAGACGGAAACAACCCAATTATCAGTGTCGGCTCATCGAGTGCTTGGGACGACACGTTCGTAGATCACTCGACACTGCTTCTCATTGGTTCTTCGTTGAAGATGTGGTATAGTGGATTTGATGGAACATACAACGGAACCGACCCGTCACATCCAACATACTATCACAGAATTGGTCTAGCAACTTCAGAGGAGATGCCTACTCCGCCTCCTCCACCACCTGCTGTCGGTGGAAAAGCAACTCCGATAAATGTGCAAATAATTGAGCCTGAATTACAGACTCCATACATTGGATTAACAATACTGTTAGCTGTAGCTGTAGTGACAGTAGCCTACGTTAAGAAAAGAAAGAGACATACAGAGATTATCTCTTAAACAATCAATTAACCAACTTACAATATTTCTAACAGACATAGAACTTTCTTTCTTAAATCTTTAGTGCACCTTGAAATGATATATGAAATGATGCAATGTTAATCATTACAACTCTGGCTGAAGAGATGTTAAATAAATGGGTAGAAAAGAACGGTGTCCCCAGTGTGGGAGTAAAAAGATTAAGATAATTGGAAATCTGAAGAAATGTAATGTTTGTAAATATGAATGGGCAGGAA
>Ga0209636_10001506_pt1 | contig 23617 bp, 18 predicted proteins | sample DeeMarSWOR152_54_FD_187464 | JGI IMG/M metagenome (GOLD analysis project Ga0209636, IMG submission 187464) | Marine sediment microbial communities from White Oak River estuary, North Carolina - WOR-1-52-54 (SPAdes) (version 2) | ecosystem: Environmental > Aquatic > Marine > Intertidal zone >...
GGACCCAATACTGCCTTGGCACTCCCCCATACAGGAATGTCTCAGCCAACCAGGTTTGCCACCTGCCTCTGGCCGTAACACCGCAGGGATCGAGATTGACCACGCCTCCGATTTGAATAACGGCCGTGCTTATCCAGGATTCACTTGGATCCCTTGGTCTAACCCCTCTTCCAATGTCATTCCAATATAACCTTCTGATTCCCTCCTTTCCCCGAAACAAACCGAAACTCTCAAGATCGGCAGAATCGGCGTTATCTGAGAATAGGTCTACAACTGCCTGAAAGTTGCGAGTATCAAAGTAGTAACCGTATCTTCTTTGGAGGTTCTCTATCTCCTGAATATCTTCCATACGAATCACCTGCTTCTCCAAATCTTCGAGGTTCATCATACCTCATCATCTCCTTTTATCCATGACCGCTAGTTTCCTTGCACATGGCGAAAACTGCGCTACTCGCCGGTGATTGGATGTTTGTAATGAAAGGGAACGTGGTAGCCCGACGGATAAGGATGAAAGGCCGTTGGCGGTGCGTCGGCCATCTTCATGGTTAGCAACCCGAGCAGCGGGATACGAACCCATCCAGCCTCAAAGGAGGTGTAGAATGTCACATTCCAGTGGAGCTTCTTAAACAGCCATCTCCCCTGTTCCTTGACGAACTCGTTTTCGTAGTAGCCATGAAGCCACTGTTGCCTTGGTATTCCTCCTACCGGCATAGCCTCGCATAGCCAGGTCTGCCATCTCCCTTTGGCCGTCTTGCCACCGGGATCGACATCAACCACGCCGCCCATCATCTGAATGCAAAACCGCACCCATGATTCGTATTTATTGCTCCCTATGGTGTCTACATACATCTTCTTGACTCCTGCTTTGCCTAGGAACAATCCACAACTCTCGATTTCAGCGGACTCGGCATCTTCAGAAAAAAGGTCCACCACCCCCTGATAGTTCCCAATTTCGAAGTAGTATCCGTATATCTTTTGGAGGTTCTCGATTTCTTGGATATCCTCCATGAGGATGACTTGTTTTTCAAGTTCTGCAATAGTCACCGGCAATTCTCTTTTCGGTGGATGGTCCCCGTGATGTCCTTCGTTCATTGTGCTACCTCCGGATTTGTCTCTCCCTTACAGTTACTCATGCCGTGCGTCGTGCAGCGTTTTTGATTCTCGGCTATTTACCGCCTTGAACCATCCTCACTCTAGGGGACGTTCGTTTAATTTCCTTACTCCAGAAAAATGTCATCTCAATGTTATAATATTAAATATTTGTTTTGAGGTGACACTGCTGTTCCTCGTAAAACGGTATCTAATTTTCCTCCTTTTCTTTTTAGAGGAGGGGGGACATCCAAAATATGCATTCTCAATATTTTTTTTGCTGCTTTTAGATCTTTTCGGGCTATAGCACGATAGATTCTTCTATGATCTTTGAGGTTCCTAATAGAATACTCCATATCATCAGGATCGCCCTTCCCAAAAAATCCTACAATTAGATTCATAAGTGTTACTAAAAATGTTTCTAGCAAGGGGTTCCTAAGTGAGCGGGCTAAAATGACATGAAAATTTGTTTGAATGTAGCTTGGGAAAGAACCTTTTCGCAAAAATTTATCTGTGGTATTAATATTTTTTTGCAATTCTTTTAGTTCCACGTCTGTAATCCTTTCAATCAATAATTCCAAAGATGACACTTCAATCATTAACCTGGTTTCGAGAATTTGCTCAAGCGTTATTCCGCCTCGGACCAAAAGAGTTTTTATTGATTTAACGACATCTGAAGAATCCGGCGCTTTTATAAAAGCTCCCCCGTTGCTCCCTTTAAGGATATAAATAAATCCAGAATCTTCCAATACCCTAAAGGCTTCACGTACAGCCATCCTGCTTACATTGAATTGTCGCGACAATTCTCTCTCAGGAGGTAATTTATCACCAGGCTGGAGAAGTCCGTATTGAATCCCCTCTTTAATTTGATCTGAGATCTCCTCAAAAACCCGCTTCGACGGTAATGGCTTGAAAATCATTTTTTGACGGTCTGAATTCAAAAATCGCCTATAATTGGTCAATGGTTAGACCAATGCTATTTACATCAATATTAAATGTCAAGAAAATAATGGGCTGTGTAAGAATCTCTTTTTCCGTGATAGCTTTTCATGCAGCGTATCTGGCATATTCTTTGTATCGTTCATTCCAATAGGTATCCCTTTCTCCATTGAGCTTTTAAAGGCTCAGCTTTAGAAGAGGATTGGCACCCCTCTGTACCAGCTCATCCCTCGCCTCTTAAACCTCCGAGCTACTGCTATATACACCGTCTTCTCCACCTGCCCCGTCCCATACCCCTTCACCCTCGAAATATTCACAATCTAATCCAGATTGTTTTTCACATAACTCATCGACTCCACAATCCTCTCCCTCTGCTCAGCCTCCTTCACCTTTGTACCCTCCACCAGTAACCGCTGAAGAATCTCCCTGCCCTTTCCCTCTATGGCTAATACCCTCAAGGCCTCCACAACATCCTTCTTCTCCTCCCCAAAGGTCCGCTTCAACTCCCTCTCCAGATGCCACACATCTAGCACCCCAAGAGCCTGCGGAAAATTCGCTTCCTTGAGCCTACGTATCCATCCCGCCCCATCTCCAATGAAAATCACCCTCTTCGCCTCTAACACCCCCTGCTTCACACAGTCCAAAAAGAACTTCTCCCCAAAAGCCTCCACCCCCTCAATCGACGCATAACTCCTTTTGTCCACCAACCACACCCAATCCTTCGAAACCTTCACCCGCTCACTAAAACTCGTCCCCACCTTATACGCCATCCACTGCCCACTTGCCCGATCATTCACCCCCGTACCGTCTACCTGAATGTAAAGAACCTCAGCTACCTTCCGCGCCCCCTCTACCTCCTTCCTGAAACCTGAAAAAATCAATCCGATTATTGGTGTGGGGCCGATGTCCACCCCACCGGAATATTCCAGAGGATCTTTGCCTATCAAACCGCAAGGATGGATGTGGGGAGGAATGTTCCCATTGGTACCCTTGTGTTACCTTTTGGCGCATTTCCATAACCTATTGAAATGAAAGGATATCTATTGTAAAAAGGGGGAGCTGCCCCACTTTTTTTGTCCCTTTCGGCACATTTTCCGAGGCGTACATTCTGGCCACTTATTCATGGAAATCAAGGGGGATGAAAAAATTATTTAATGATTTTCATAGGTTATTATCGATTGAAAACTGCATATACTTCATCATCAGTCCCTGGCATAGAAGTTGCGTATTATTGCCCGCATTTCCAATGAAACGGCAGGTAATACGCTAACGATACGGGAGCGGAGGGCTCGGCAGCGAAGCATGTGGAATATGAAGGGAATGGTGATGTGAGACATGCGAGATAACGCTCCGTGGCTCATGAGGGCAAATTCGAAATATGGGGCGGGGGAACGATTAAAAGAACGGGGGGAAAAGGTTAAAGGGGCGGGGGTTACCCCTGATAAGGAAATCATAATGAGATTATTGAGTTTTTTTTCCTTGAATGTCTGGGCGTAGTACTTGCCGACGGGGATGGCCGTCGCGAAACCGCCCCCACCCCGACCCAAGATCGTTTTCTTTAGCCTGAAATGTTTGCGTATCAACTCCTGTTATCAGGAATCAAATCAGAGCTCAACTCCCTTAGTGATCCGGCCCATTTGAAAATCCATAACTCTGATAACAATGTAATCCATACTACCCTTTTACGCCGTCATAGGTAATGGCCTCCAAATTACAAGGGCTGCCGAGAAATAGAGTACTAAAGCCATCCCTATGACCACGCCGAAACCGAAATGAATGGCCAGAATAGTAGCCAAAATGGCGCTCAAAACGGAAGCGCACCCGTTTATTCCCCAAGCCCAGGGGATAAAACCCGGCATCGCCGTAGCGACTCGCGACAAACCCAAGGGGAAAGGCATTCCCATGCAGAATGCCAAGGGGGCGATGAGGGCAATTGAGATCGGGATTTTCAAAACATCTGGTAAGGGCATCAACCGATGGAAAAGCGGGGGCAAGAGAATCATATAAGCGAGTGCAACGGCGACAATTCCTATGACGGCGAGAAGGATGGGCATCCCTTCTTTTTGTTGGCTGAATGCATCATCCCGTTGGGCCCACCGGGATGAATAGCCACTCCCAAAGCCCGCGAAAACCAGGAAGGCACAGAGAACGACAGCAACCGCATAGAGAGGATGGCTGAGGAAAAGGATAAATTTCTGAATAAAGGCGATCTCGATGAATAAAAACGCCAGGCCCAAAGACAGAAAGTAGAATGCAATGCGGCTGCGGTGTCGCCCTGAGCTCCCATTGCGACGGAGGGCCCAAAGGGGAAGGAGAATCAGCACGAAGCTCGTCACAAGGGCGATAAGGAACGTCACGATGAGGATAGGATAGGTCCATTCCAATAAGGGCAACCCACCCTGCCCTTTTAGCGAAAAAATTTCCCGAAGCGAACCCCACTTAAAGAAGTGAAAGAAGTAAGGGCGACTGTCTGAGGCCGGAGTTATGGAAAACTTGTAGCGCCTGAGAAAGTCATCCCTCTTCTCTCCTATCAAGGCCATCGCTCCTTCATAGAGATAGGGCTTTTCCAGCACATTGTAACAATTGGCCTCCTCCACTCGTATCCCTGGATAATATGCCACATCAAAGGATCGTGCTTCGCAAAACGTCCGAACGGAGCGGATTTCCTCCTCGGTAAACTCCCCATTTTTAACCATTAGGGTCGTCGTTTTCCAACTCCGGATCAGCACCAACTGATCTTGGGGGTTCTCAATATCGGATTTCTCCAACGCCATAACTGCGGTGGCAAAGAGCTTTAAGCTATCTCGTGGCGGCATCTTAAGCCACCGCGTGATGGCTAAAAGGCCCCCGGGCTTCAAGTGATGGAGGTATCCCTCCAAGGCCTCCACCGTATAGAGGTAGGTTTCATTGAGGGCGTACCCCCCCGATGCCGAGGCGCTGAAGGAATCCAACAAGGAGATGTGAACCAAATCATACCGTTCGCTGCTTCCAGCCACAAAGCCCCGTGCCTCCGCAGCATGAACCTTCACGCCTTCACTTTGATAGAGATGGCCAGAGAAATCGGCATGAACCCGTTTCACGAGATCAATTACCTGCGGATTGAGCTCCACGGCATCAATGCTTTTTGCCTGGTGGTAGAGCGCCATGAGCACATCTGTGCCACCCCCGGCTCCGAGGACGAGCACTTTGGGCTGTTCCAGCAAGTGATAGGGAAGGGAAGAAGAAAGGTAATCTAAATAGGCGAGCGGTTCCCGCTTACCCTCATACTGGGTGATTGGGCTCAGGGAGTCACCATCAGTGAAAATTCCTAATTGTGGAGGAGGTTCCGAGAAATAGTTTAGACTGAGACCGGGGGCATGTCGGAAGGGAATGGTCGGACTCCGAACGACCGTAAGCAAACCCAGGGGGGAAGAGCGTTGTTGGCTAATGACTTCTGCATTGGGTACGCGCAATGCCAGGCTCAATCCCTTGTAATCCGAAATTCGAGGGTTAAGCCACGCATCGGGCCAGGCGAGGGACAGGATCAAACCACAGGAGAATAACGCAACTGGCCGTTTCCAGGATCGAGGCAATGTCTGGTTCAAGCTCATCAGTGCAGCGGCGAAGAACCCCAAAGCCCCCAGAAGCTTGAGACAGGTGGTTGGGAAAAAGGCAAAAAGAAGCAGGATAATGACAAGTGCTCCGGTGCCAGCCCCCAGCAGGTCAAACCGGTAAATGCGATTGATCCGATCCCTGAACCGGGTAAAGGAGAGACCAATACAGTTGGCCGCACAAAAAAATGGCACGGCGAGGAGCAGGTAGAGGAGCAGTAAATAGAGCAGCTGGCTGCGATCCCAGAGGATCTCAAGCGGATTAAACGGGATACGCTGCGCGAGGGCGAAGCTCCCCACCGAAGTAAGACCGAAAAGAAGGGCATTGATTATAAAAGACAGGTGAAATCGTGGAATGAGCCAACGTTGTGCCAGGGCGAGAAAGGTTCCGCTGGCTCCAAAGCCAAGCAGGGCAAGACTGATGATCATGTACGCGAAATGGTGCCACTGGATGATGGAAAGCAGCCGCATCAAGAGGATTTCGTAACCGATTACTCCTGCGGAGAGAAGGAAAATGGCATACCCGAGGAGCATATCAATGCCCACCTGTAAGTGGAACAAAACGCACGGGCAACACCTGTTTGGTTGTAATCTTGCCGTCTTCTCCCTTATGCACCAGCATCAACTGTTGGGTCATGAACGGGCTGCCCACGGGGATGACCATTGTGCCACCAGGCTTCAACTGCTTGATGAGAGGCGGCGGGATGTGGCCGGCCGCAGCCGTGACGATGATGCCGTCAAATAGCGCATGTTCCTCCCAGCCGTAATAACCATCGCCTACTCGGACCTCTACGTTTTGATACCCAAGGCTCTTTAACCGTTCGCTTGCCTGTTCTCCCAGTTCCCTGATAATTTCGATGGTGTACACCTTTTTTACTAATTCAGCCAGAATAGCTGCCTGGTATCCAGATCCGGTTCCGACTTCCAATACGACATCACCCCCGCCCACATCGAGAAGATCGGTCATCAATGCCACAACATAAGGCTGGGAAATCGTCTGTCCATAACCAATGGGAAGAGGCCGGTTTTCATAAGCAGAACGCCTCACGTGAGCCGGTACAAACTCATGGCGAGGGACTTTCCCCATGGCTTCCATCACGGGTATACCCAACGTCTTTTTACCGATCCTCTCGCTCGTGAACTTCACATTGGCTGCGATTTCCTTCACCATGAGCTCGCGCCCGAGTTGGTATTCCTCCTCCTCAGAGGGAAAGGAATGAATCGGTACCATCAACAGGGCAAGCAGTGGCAGGATAAGCGCGTATCGTTTTTTCATATCTTTTGCCCACAGAAATCCATTGATCTCCATAAATCTTATCTTCCACGGTCTGAATCCTATCTTAAATGAGCCGATCCTATAAAGCAAGGCCAGAAGGGAGAGGAAAAAAGTCAGGCACCTTTATCAAGGGCGCTAAAGGTCATCCTTAATGTAAATACGAGTAATAGTGAATAGTGGAGGTTTGACCCTCACCATTATATGGCAGGTCATATAAGTGTTCCTTTTCTTTTAGCGAAATCTTTTAAATACATAATACATATAGATAAATGTAGAACATAAAATGTTCAACCTAACCATAGTATAATTGTAACCCACCCCCGCTGAGGATTAGTCTAAATCCTGGTCAGCACACCTGATTTCATTCAGCGGGGCTTTAGGTTCACTATTGTTTTTTCAAGCTGCTTTACAAATTCTGCATCGTCAAAGGCCTTCAAACGATTGATGGTGGTCTCATAGGCATCGATCTGCTCCTCCTCGAGATCCGCTGCAATCCCTAGATTGATCTCCTTCAACTTTCTTATCAAAATCTCCCTCTCTTCCCTTGTCAAAACTTTTGGGTCTGTCATTGCTGCAGCCCTTCCATAGATTCCCCCTTCCAGGAGGTATTTTAATGCCTTGAATGGAAGTTCATAGTAACTTCCGAGTGCCCCTGTTCTCTCAGAGAAGCCCTCTGGTGTAGCTGCCTTGAATGAAACACGAACGTAAAGCTTATCCGCAAAGTTAGCCAATCGATTTATGTATTCCATGTCGGAACCGAGGACGATACCATTTGTTTCTAAGATAAAGAGGGGATACTTGGATTCAGCTATATCTGCCAGGGCTGAGAGTAAGTGTTTCTTTCCGAGGGTTGGTTCGCATCCAGATAGTCGAATCTTGTTTACCTTCATATCCCTGAAACGCTCCCATCCAGGAGAGGTTATGCCCCGTTCTGCCGCCTTAAATAGCTCCCGTGCAACCCTTTTTGGAGAGTAAAATTCGCCGAATCGCTCCGGAAAATCCCTTAACCAATCTGTCCAGCAATAGATACATCGTAAACAACAGCCTACTGCATATCCAATTGCTATACCACGATAGACTGGGGCTGAGTAAATGCCCGTGTATTTTCTCTCTAGCCCCTCCGGGCCCTCTCTGGTTACTATCTTTTCGGTCTCCTTTGCTAACATTAACGGATCGAAGGGTTTAAAGCCCTTGGTCAAAAGCCGTTGATATTTCTCCATGCTATTTCCTCAGGCTCTATTTTAGCGGTTAGCGCCTGATCTTTTTACCCTAATTTCGAAAAACAGAATCCCACATCACTATTTGGCTGTCAACACGGCTAGCCGCAAGGCCACCGATGACCAATTACTATTGCCTAATGGATGAAGGTTCATTAGGATCCTTGAAGAACTTGACTGTTTTATATTCGCTTTGCTATAGTCGTTTGAAAAATTCTATCACCCATAACCAGAGAAGTTAAGATCAGCTTCGTTATTCCTGCCTATAATTAAGGAAGAATACTTCGGCAAATGCCTCTCTTCGATCCTGAGAGAATTGGAAAAAAGACCCTACGATGTCGAAATCATTGTAGTCAACAACGCAAGCACCGATGGCATGGGGAAGATTGCGTGAGGATAACCAGGAGTCATAGTAGTCGATGAGCCGAAAAAGAGTCTCGTTGTCGCTCTTAATGCTGGATTTGAAAGAGCAACAAACGACCTTATTGTAAACATCGATGCCGACACAATGCTAACACACGGATGGATTGAGAAAGTGCTGAGAGAGCTCAATAAAGATCCTAATCTCATCTGCCTCAGCGGGCCGTTTATCTACTATGACCTCCCCATTTGGACCCGCATCTTGGTAAACCTTTTCTGTGAGCTCGCATTTGCCACCTATCTCATCAACCGATTCGTCTTGCGGGTGACCTCGTTAGTTCAAGGAGGTAACTTTGTCATCAAAAAGGCCGCGCTCGAGCGGGTTGCCGGATTCGATACCACAATTGATTTCTACGGAAATGATACCGACGTTACTCGCTCCCTCAATAAAGTGGGTCACGTAAAATTCACTTTCGCTCTTCCGGTATATGCCTCTGGGCGACGCCTCGTCAGAGAAGGGGCCATCATGATAAATAAGTTCCTTCTGTTCCTGGTTCTGCTTGGGATTGTAGTGCCAGTCACAGTTAAGGGGGAAATGACGGGAAGGCAAGTGATGGAAGAGTACAAACGGCGGCATGAGGTCCAGACCGAATGCGCCGTAGAGATTATGCTCCTTGTAGATAGAAAGGGGAGTGAGGAAAAAAGGCTGGTCAAGACGTACGCCAAGGACATGGGCAACGATCTCGATAGATCTTTGATTGTTTTTATGGAACCCGCGAGGGTCAGAGGTACTGCCATGCTTACGTGGGAACAGGAGGACCGTGATGATGACCAGTGGCTATATCTGCCTTCTCAGAAAAAAATGCACCGCATCGCGCAAACAAGTAAGAAAAGCTACTTTATGGGGACAGATTTCACATATGAGGACTTGGAACAGGAGGAAATCGACGACTACAACTATGAAATCCTGCGTTCAGAAGAAATCGAGGGTAACAAATGCTACGTGATTGAGGCGGTCCCTGTAAATGAGCAGAAAAAGAAGGAGAGCGGCTATTCGAAGCGCGCGCTCTGGGTAAGGAAGGACATCTTTTTCCCGGTCAAAATCGAGTTCTACGACCGCAGGGGGCAGCATATCAAAACGCTAACTAATTGCGAGTTGGTCAATCTGGAAGGCCCACTTTGGCGCGCTAATAAATCCCTGATGGAGAAGCACAAGAAGAAACATAAGACCCTGGTAGGAGTCATATCGCGGAAGATTAACGTACCAATCGACAACTTCGTATTCACTGAGCGATACGTAATGTCCGAGAGGCACCTGGAATGATGCGGCGGCACGGACGGTTAATCTTTGCGTGTAAGCGTCAAGGGGCAAACGTCTGGGGCTGCTGAGTCTCACGCTTCGAATGTTACTCTCGATATAACGATTCCGGACAGTGATAAGTCCGACACTTTCTGGTGAACATGCTCCACGACTATCGATGGAGTTTTGATTAATGCGGAAGCTAATACTTTGGAGTCAGTCCCACCCTTGGCTAGTCGTCGTTATTCTGCTATCCTGCTCGATTCTATCCTTCCTTTACATCAAAGACATCCGTATAGACACTTCTTCCAAAGTAATGATGATTGAGGGCGACCCGGCACAGGCGTACTATTATGAAACGTTGGAAAAGTTCGGATCGGACAGCATCGCAACCATCTACGTCTGGGATTCCGAACTCTTTACACCAGAAAAATTGCAGTATTTGGAGGAACTTGCCTATACCCTTGAAGGCATGCCAGGTGTGAACAAAGTAGAGAGCCTGTTTTCCGTGAACAATATCAAAAACGTAGATGGATATCTGCACTCGGGGCCACTCATGGATCGGGTGCCCGAGACCGCGGAAGAGGCCCGTCAAGTTCAAAACGATGCCCTCCGCATCATGATTCTGCGCAGAAACCTCATCTCGGACAACGGCACATCCACGGCCATCAACCTCTATCTCGACCCGAAGTCTGAGGATTCAGATTTTATGTTGGAGGTCGGAAACAGGATTGAGGAAATTCTAGTCTCTTACACATCGAAGTTTGGCACCCTTTTCCAGATCGGCTCCCCCTTCAATTTAAAAACCCAGGCCGAAATCCTTTCCTCCAATCAAAAGACCTTGATCCCTCTAGCCGCTGGAGTGATCCTGTTGATTCTGGTAGTAAGTATGCGATCTTTGAGCGGAGCGGTTCTGCCCGTTCTCACAGCCGGCATGAGCATACTCTGGACACTCGGTTTTATGGGCTACACAGGCATTCCCGTAACCGTTCTGACATTCATCGTACCCTCTCTACTAATCGTTATCGGGTCTACTGAGGATATTCACTTACTATCCGAATACTTAGAAGGGATGCATGAAAAGGGCCTTCGGGAAAAGGCTATCCGGCACATGGCCACGAAGATGGGCACCGCAGTGATGCTCACCGCCGTTACTACGGTTTTCGCATTCCTGTCGATCTCCATAAATGAAATCATTGTATTGCGGCAGTTCGGCATCACAGCCTCATTTGGCCTGTTTGTGAACGCTTTCATCACCATCCTTCTCTTACCGGTCTACCTTCGTTACTTTGGTCCACTGTGGAGGGGGGGATGTACAAAAACCATTGTGGATCGGCTGTTGATAAATCTCACCGACAAGATCCTAGAAATTATTCACAGCCGGAAATGGGTTGTTCTAGCCATACTTCTCGGGACGGCCTCGATTGTCGGACTCTTCGGGCTCAGAGTCAGGGTGGACAATAACATGCTTGGGTGGTTCAAAAAGGACTCGTCCTTAATTAAAAGAGTTCAGACTATACAAGCCTCCCTGTCCGGGACAGGGACCTTCTTCATCAGAATTGGCGGTGATCCTGGAGACTTTCAGATACCCGAGAACCTAGTCCGAATAGAGGCCCTTCAGGAGTACATAAGGCAACAGGCCTGGTGCGATAAGAACATTACCCTCACTGACTACATCAAACTCATTCACCGGGAAATGAATGGCGGAGATCCGAAATACTTCAGGATACCGGACTCGGCCAATACGATCTGCGAGTATCTCCTCTTCCTTCACCGGGAGGAAATCGAAAGCTACGTTACTCCGATGTTCGACGAGCTCAACATCCTGGTGCGCCATAGCATCTATTCCTCCAGGGAATTGAACGCTGTTCTCCAGATTCTCGAACAAAAGGCAAAGGAAATCGTCCCCTCACGGTTCGATGTGGGCTTCACGGGGGAAGGCATCCTCATTAACAAGGCCGTGGACTCGATCGCAGCAGGTCAGGCTCAGAGCATAGGTCTTGTTTCCCTGGTTATCTTTTTCGTCATGACCATTCTTTTCATGAACCTAAAGGTCGGTTTTCTCTCCCTCGTCCCGAATCTCATTCCGGTTGCCTTGAACTTCGGGATTATGGGTATCTTCAACATCCCCCTCAACACCGGGACATGTATGGTTGCGCCCATTGCCATCGGCATTGCGGTCGACGACACAGTTCATTTGATGGTCCGCTATCATAGAGAAATGCGTGATTTGCAGGACCAGCACAAATGTCTTGGATCATGCATTCGCTACGAGATACGCCCTGTTTTATGCACTTCGGTCGCTTTAGCTCTTGGTTTCGGAGTCCTTGCCTTTTCTGAATTTATCCCGATCATCTGTTTCGGCGTTCTATCGGCCCTGGTCATGATCTTCGCACTGATCGCAGACATGTTGGTCACCCCGATCCTGCTGTCTTCTCGGATCAGCGCCTTTGTCCCACCGGCGAGATGACTTGTCTAGAGATTGTCAATATTGAGGGATCCTGACATGGTTTCACAAACGCTTGCTATTTACATGTGATTGTCAACCTCCACGGAAGATACAAATATAAAGTGAGTTTCTGCAAGTTTGTTGTTTAGATTAGAAATTTACAAAGAGATTACATCTGATGCTTTTCCGCTGCTTACTTCTTACGTTTTTCCTGACTTTCGTCTTCACACTCCCGCGGCCGATTATGGCATATGATAATGGGGATCTATTAAACGCTTTTGATAAGGAGATCACGTCTTCCAAAGCTTATGATGCATTGGATTTCTTGGACGAGCTTGACGAAGATTTGAAGCATGCTGAAAAAGATGCCGATCCAGAACTCCTGGACGAACTGGGCCAGGAATATAAAAAGGAGCCTGATTCCAGAAAAATCGACCTTTTCAAGATGCTCTGCCACAATTTGGGCGGCATATTCCGGATTCGTGGCCAGCATTTCTGGCAGGGTCCGGATCGCTCACAGAATCCGAATGTGGAAACAGAAAGTGACTTCGCGGAGGGCCTGCTTGAATTGTCCACTTGGACCGGAACGAAACGTTGGCGCTTGAGTATGTCAGGATGGTTGGAGGCCGGTACCCATGAGCACACGTGGGCCGGGCACTCTGAATGGTTCCAGGACAGGGACCGACGGAGGCGGTATCTTGAGCTGAACGAGATTTACCTTAGGTGGTATCAGGAAGAATACGATCTGACAATAGGCAAGAAAGTTTTCAAAAACGGCATTACCCCCTTGTACTCGCCGGCGGATAGATACAGCCCCAAAGACTATAACGACCCGCTGGATACTAAGGAATTAGGGATCTGGCAGGTTCAGGCCGACTATTATTATAAGAACATTGTCATGACCGGGGCGATCTTGCCGGTTTATCAAGCCTCGAAGAACCCACACGAAGATTCGCGCTGGATTGGGAGCAGCGCGGACTTCAAATTCCCGGGACTACCCTTCAGGGTTGAGGAAGATATACCCAGAGTCGCGTTTAGCAACATCAGCTATTTCGGGCGGGTAAAGGCGACGGCCTGGGGATGGGACCTCTTCGCATCCGCCTATCATGGACTCAATCCATTCTATGTGCTGAAAGTAGAAAATGAGGATGCTATTGTTGATGATCTAATTGACCCAGCAATGTTTCAGGCCATGGGAGTCACCAAGGATGTCGTGAAAGTAGGAAATATCGCTATGGGATTTACTACAACGTACAACAAATGGGAGTTTCACGGCGAGGGCCTCTATAACTATTCCTATCGCTCCAAGGACGACAATTATCTGAACTACGTGGGGGGGGTCACTTACAACATCGACGATATGGCCAAGAAAATTTTTATGGAACAGATCGAGATCACCGTAGATTATGCGGGAGAATGGTTGATGAAAAAACAGTCCGCCAGGGGATACATCAGTAGCTCTGAGAACTCTCGATTTGGAAGAAATGATCTCATCGGTCGGATGAACGTGAAGGTCAACGAAGACCTGAGCTTCCAAGTGACATCTGCATTTCAACTTGGCGAAGAGGGTCGGTACACGCAATGCGAGGGAAAATATATGCTTCGCGAGGGACTATTCCTGATTGTCGGGGTCGAAGAGTTCAATGGCCCGAACGATAGCTATTTTGGCCGCTGGGATAAGAACGACCGGGTGATCGGGGCTTTGAAGTATAGTTTTTAAAAGCTTTTCTATATTCGAATTCTCCGTAATTTATTAGTATCTTGTCCATTAGATCCATTTTTCTCTAATATTCCAGTCGGCAGTCTGCTTAACCCCTTCTTCGAGGGAGAGTTCTGATTTCCAGTATAGGTTCTCTCTAATCTTTCTATCGCTGCATAGCCACGCAGTCTGCTTCATCTCAATAATTTTCTGGCTGTTAATTGACGTTGGTTTTTTTGTTGCCAATGATAGAGAATCGAAAAAGCGCCCAACAGGGTATGCCATAAATCCAGGGAGCTTTAGCCTCAACAGATGGGTCTTGTTCAGAGCCTTTTTATGCTCTAACCGATCTCCTCCCATGAATATCCTCGATCGGTGGAAACGAAATATGTCTCGCCAATGGGTGTATGTTCTGCGGCTATCAGTATAGCTTTAACGAGATCGTCTATGTGGATGAGCGAAATTGTTTTCCTACCATCACCGATGAGGAAAAACCCCCCTTTTTCATAAGCTTAAAAGAGTTAAGTATATCTCTTTCCCTTGGTCCGTACGCAACGCTCGGCCTGAGGATAATTTTATTGTTCTTTTTGCCCCATTCTCTTATTCTTATTTAATTCTCAGCAACAAGTTTGCTCTTACCATAGTGCGTAAGCGGGTGAGGCTGTGCTTGTTCATCAATGGGAGTGAATGAAGTTGAGGGGCCTGCAGCTGCCTGCGAACTTATGAAAATAAATCTCTGTTTTTTCTTGAAGAGAGCCAATATGTTTTTCGTGAATTCTACATTTGCCTCAATATAGTCTTTTTCTTTTAATGATTTGACACCAAAACTTTTTTCCCCTATCTTGAAGCAGGAAAGAGATACAATTCGGGGAGATCCGGAAGGAATCTGGAGAGCGAGTGAGAACTGCCAAAAGCTCGAAAGCGATTATCCACCTCGATATGGATGCCTTCTTCGCGGCTGTCGAGGTCTTGGATAACCCTTCCTTGAAGGGAAAGCCGGTAATCGTCGGCGGTGCAAAGAAAAGGGGAGTGGTCTCGTCAGCCTCTTATGAGGCCAGGGAATTCGGCGTGCATTCCGCCCAGCCCATGGCCATAGCAATGCACCTCTGCCCAAAGGGAATCTTTCTCCCCGTGAGGATGTCCAGGTACAAGGAGGTTTCCGAGCAGGTATTCGAGATTTTCCGCCGTTTCACCCCCTTGGTTGAGCCCCTATCTATAGATGAGGCCTTCCTGGACGTCACGGGTTCGATCAGGCTTTTCGGTCTGCCGGAGGAGATTGCGAAGATGATCAAACGGGCGGTTGCCGATGAAATCTGCATCACGGTTTCTGCGGGTGTTGCTCCCTCTAAGTTCGTGGCCAAGATCGCATCTGATCTTGGTAAACCAGACGGACTCACAATCGTGACTGAAGGCGAAGTGAAAGCGTTCCTTGAGCCGCTTTCCATCGATAAGCTGTGGGGAGTGGGGAAGGTAACCCAGGAGGCACTTGAGCTGTTTGGGATCCGGACCATCGGAGACTTGAGCCGCCTCCCGCTGGATGTGTTGGAGAGGCAGTTCGGCAAGCACGGGGCCCATCTTCATCTCCTCTCCCAGGGAGTGGACGACCGAGATATAGAGCTCAGCCGAGAGGTAAAGTCCATCGGCCACGAGGAAACATTTACCGATGATCTCCTCGATATGGGGACGCTAAGAAGGGAACTCATTTCCCTGGCCACCAAGGTTTCAAGGCGCTTGCGCAGCGATGGTTTTGAGGGTAAGACGATTACCCTGAAGGTCAAGTACCATGACTTTGTGCAGGTAACCCGTTCCGAGACCCTCACGGAACCCACTGACGATGGAGGAGTGATATTCCGGCGATGCTGCGGGCTGTTGGAAAAAACAGCGGTGGGCAAAAGGCCAGTAAGGCTTCTCGGAATATCCGTTTCCCATTTATGCGCTCAAGGGGGTGAGAAACAGCTTTCCCTCTTTCAGAAGGAGTTAAGCGCCCCAAGAAGAAGGGAGCTCAATATCGCGCTCGATGAGATTTCAGGAAAATTCGGGGAAGACGGAATTGTTCCGGGCACGCTTATTAAAAAATGAGGCCGTTGTGCGAAAACCGTTAAAAGAATGGAGGATGAGATGACAGCTGTAATGGATAGCGCTAGAAAGATCCAGGGCTACCACAACGCACACAATGTTGAGCCCGAGACCTTCTTCATGTCATCCTACACCAGTCCTCTTGGGACCTACACGCTTGTGAGCTCTCATCGTGGTGTGGTCTGTTTGGAGAGCGAGAAAGAGATGGAGAGGCACCTTACCCGATGGAAACGTAATGGTAGACTTCTGCAGAGGGACGTCGAGTATAACGCTGCTCTTGCTCGCGAGCTTGATGCCTATTTTGCCGGGAAGCTTCGTCGATTCACCGTACCCCTTGACCTCAGGGGAACAGCCTTTCAACTTCGGGTATGGGAGATACTTTGCAGCATTCCTTACGGGGTGACGCGTTCCTATCGTGAGGTAGCTCAGGCCCTGGGCAATCCCAAGGCCACCAGGGCTGTTGGCCAAGCGATAGGGAGAAATCCCGTCTCCATAATAGTGCCATGCCACCGTGTCATCGGCTCGGATGGCCGGCTTACTGGCTATGGGGGTGGTCTGCCCAGGAAAAGGGCCCTGCTAGACTTAGAATCTGGTATCCCGCCAAGCATCGCCGTTTCATGAATACATTGAATCTTTAGCTATTCTGCTGATCCAATCTATGCTATGCGGATTAGGAAGTGATTTGCCTACAAATGAAAAATCCTTGACAGATAGAGATATATATTTTATGAATAGAATCGCCTGAATCTAAAAAGATTTCATAAGGGGATAGTGAAACTCCATATCTCATCTCAAAAAGGATATCGGAAAAAATAGTAAATTAACTGGAGTTAGCTTGATTTTTAAAGAAAACCGTTGTCCTTGAGAGTTAATTGCTGAAGAGGTAGGGTACCCATCGAGTGTGAGCAGGCTTCGACGTGAGTTTAGCCGAAAGTAAGGGGAAAGCCAGCCCTTGAGAGGCTGGAAGGGGTTAGTATTCCCCACCTGCGAGCCACGAAAGGCTCACCTCGAAAGCACCGAAACGAAAGGAGGTGAATGATGATGAGGTAATTCATAGGGGATGTCAGGGAAACGTAATGGTACGTCATCAGACTATTATCATGTCATGAATAATCTCATGAGAGAGGAGAGAAGGCAATGAAAAAACTATGTTATCTGGCAATGGCATTCATGGTTGTTTTCGCTTGCCTACATGTTCCAGCGGTGCAGGCGGAACAGGCATCAGAAATCAAGAAGATCCCATTGATATATGCCGATCATATTCCGGCAATGGCGGGAGGAAACGTTTTTATCAAGAAACAGTATTTACCGAGAATACAGGGGCAACTGGCCAAGATCGGGTACGAGCTTGATATCACATTTTATCATTCCGAATCTCTCTATAAATATGCGGATCTGACTCAGGCATGTGATCAGGGGCTCATTGATGTTACGATTGCTGTTATCCCATATGAGCTTGCACGGGCCCCCATGAATGAAGTGATGGACATGGCCTTTATGGGATGGGACGGTCCTACAATGCTTCGCGTATGGGAGGGCCTCAATGAGAACTTACCGGAGTTTAGGGCCGAATGGTCAAAGGATTATGTCGAGCTATTCCGATTCATACCCACGCGCAAGTTAATACACCATAATATCGAAGGGGCGCGGGTTCCTGAGGATTTCAAGGGGAAGAAAATACACTCTGCCGGCATGGGCGCAAAACTATTAAAATCCATTGGCGCGGTGGCAATAAAGCAGAACCCTGGCGACTGGTATACTTCCCTGGATAGAGGCTTGTTTGACGGCATACAAGTCGCTTTTGATATGGTCGGCATCCTTAAGCTTTGGGAAGTCCTGAACTATCACGTTATGCCTTATGAAGACAGCTTCGGGTTCACACCTGTAACGCACCTCATGAACCGGGAAAAGTTCGAGAGCCTCCCCGCAGGGGTCCAGCAAGTCCTGTTAGACAACATGAAGTGGGCGAGCAGGGCAATGTTGGAAGATGAGCTGACCAGGTTGCCATGGTACCAAGAGGGCGCCAAGAAGAAGGGGAATACATTCTATGAACTCACAGCGGCAGAGACGGCGAAATGGAGGGAAGCCGTAAAACCCGTTCATGAGGAGTGGGTTAAAGACAAGGAAAAGAAAGGGCTGCCTGCCAGGAAGCTCTATAACGAGGCCCGCAGGTTGGTAAAAGAGTATACGAAGTAAGAGAGCACGATTCCAATTGACCGAAAAATGCTCAATTGGAGAATGTGGATATTTGTCTTTCGGCAGGCTGCCACGGAGAACTTAGGCGACATTTAATAATTGTAACTTTTTCACCTTCTCCATTATCAATGGATTTTGAACGTGGTACGCCTGCCGAACGTCTCAATAGAGGAAAAAGGGGCGGTCATGAAATGATGGTCTTCCCTTTTCTGCATGGGTAATATCCGTACCTTATACCTCTGCCTTGGCAGATACCCCTCCCCTGCCAGACCCGCATATACAGCCCTTGAGGCCTGCATCATATCATATACCGGGGAATCGAGCGTAGAGATATCTTTTAGGATGATGTCGATCGAGAAACCTTCGGTGATCAATTCAGTTATGTACTGACAGATACTTCTACACCATGTCACGCCTGGACGCTGATTCAAAACCATTGTTATCTGTTACTCATTACGGACAGTGTGCCGATAGCCGAGGTAATGATAAGGCTGCTTGCTGGATAGAGAGTGGACTTCAATCGAAGACACCGCCGCCATGGCCACCTTCTTCATAATCCAGTCATCCGTGATGAGGGAGTTACGGCGTGGAGAAAGACTCGCTTTGGATAACTGAATAGCCTGAAATGGTAAGGAGATACATAAAACCATGACCATCCCACGTCTCTCGCTGTAAAATCAGCCCTGAGGGTGAACAAAAAGGTGGTGGTGGTCTTCAATGGATAATGCTCAAGATGGCGGAGACAATCCATGGTCGGGGATTAACCTCCGGCAGAAAAGGTTTTTGACAGTCTGTTCGCAAGTCTCTATAGAGAATATACGATACAGTTGGAGTCAAGCTATAAAAGGGTAAAGGAGGTAAGGATAAATGGCCAAAGAGGTACCCGGGGGTTATAATGGGAGAATCCTGCGCATCAATTTATCTGAAAACACGAAATCTACAGAGGGAAAAGATGATATATTCTACCGGAAATACATAGGTGGATCCGGGTTTATCTCATACTTCCTGCTGAAAGAGTTAAAAAAGGGAATTGATCCTCTGAGTCCTATGAATAAACTCATCTTTGCCCTGGGGCCGGTGACGGGAACACTGATAATAGGAAGTGGTCGTAACTCCGTTGGTGCAAAATCTCCCCTGAGCGGCGGTATTGCCTTCTCACATGTGGGCGAATTCTGGGGCGCTGAGCTCAAGCGAGCCGGTTACGACGCTATTATTATCGAGGGAAGGGCTGATAAGCCAGTCTATCTCTGGATACATAATGGGGAAGCGAGTATAAGGGATGCCAGCCACCTCTGGGGGAAGAATACGAAGGAAACCCAACAAATGATCCGATCTGAGCTGGGCGATGATAAGATACGCGTGGCACTCATAGGGCCAGGTGGAGAAAATCTGGTCCGTTTTGCCTGTATCATGAACGGGCTTTATGACACCGCCGGTAGGGGAGGCTTGGGCGCGGTAATGGGGTCGAAGAACCTCAAGGCGATTGCCGTGAGAGGGCATAAAGCGCCGCCGATAGCCAACACCAAACGAGCGAAAGAATTAAACCAGGGGCTGATGGATAACCTTTATAAGCATTGGCTGACCCAGGAATGTCACGAATTTGGAACCGGCGGTCCCGCAATTGAGATGTTCGAGGTACGCGGAAATCTGCCGGTTCGCAACTGGCGTGACGGATTGTTTCCCGGGGTAAAGAAAATACATGCCGGCGTGATAAAGGATACTGTCAGGATCGGCATGGATGGCTGCTATGGTTGTCCGGTGCGCTGTAAAAAAAGGGTAAAACTTGATGAGCCGTATTCTGTGGACCCCGCGTATGGCGGGCCGGAATATGAAACCCTGGCCTCATTGGGAAGCAACTGCGGTATTGATAATCTTAAAGCCATCATCAAAGGTAACGAACTTTGCAATGCGTATTCGCTCGATACAATATCAACAGGTGGTGTCATTGCCTTTGCCATGGAGTGTTTTGAGAAAGGGTTATTAAGCATGAAAGATACCAATGGCATTGAACTGAGATTTGGCAATGATGAAGCTATGCTCAAATGTATTGAGCTGATAGCAAGGCGTGAGGGGATTGGTAACCTGCTCGCTGAAGGTTCCGCCCGGTTAGCGCGGAGGATCGGTAATGGAGCCGAAGAGTTCGCAATGCAGGTTAAAGGGGTCGAGGCAGGACAGCACGAACCGAGGCTTATGCCGGCCTTTGGTCTTGGCTATATGGTCAATCCCCATGGCGCGGACCATTGCTGTAATGTACACGATGATCAGTTTACCATCGATGAGGGGATGAAGCCGTTAAGATCCCTGGGGTTTCTCGAAACCTTACCTTCTGACGAAATTGGTCCTCGCAAGGTAGCTTTGTTTAAGGTTGGACATTGTAAACAGGTACTAGTTGACTGTTTAGTGATGTGTCACCTGTCTACGGTAACCGTGGACCACAAGAAACTGGCTGATATAACCGAATCGGTTACGGGATGGGATACCAGTGCGACGGAGCAACTGAGGGTGGCCGAGCGAGTTTTAACTATTGCCAGGTTATTCAATATTCGGGAAGGATTCACCATCGATGATGATAGGTTGCCACTGCGTTACTTCCAACCGAAAACTGACGGAGCCCTGGCCGACAGGGGCCTCGATCCTGACAAGATGGAGAAAGCGAAAATATACTATTATACCCTAATGGGTTGGGATGCAAACGGAGTACCACTACCAGAAAAGGTGGAGGAGCTTTCCATCGAATAAACAATGGTGAATGAAGCCGCTTCGCAATGGTTCTGCCCTCCATGAGGCCATTTATCTTTGACAGACTGTTGCCCAAATCCCTGGAGTGAACTCTGAGCGAAAGGGTTTTATTCACCGCTGAGACAAAGAGTATATTGAGTATAAGTAAAGCCTTTGCTCTTTTATCCTTCTCTATCAACTCTACGTCTTTAGCAAGGCGGCGTAAATAAATCGGCATTTAACAAAGGAGAGGGTGGATATTCGGCATAGCTGAAGGTTTAAGAAAAGTACCGAAAGGAGGAGGAAATATGCTACTTTCAGACCGAGTTGCAATCATTACCGGTGGGGCTAAGGGGATCGGAAGGGGTACAGCCATGAGATTTGCCGAGGAAGGTTGTGATATCGCTATCGTTGATATCAGCATGAAGGAAGCACATGAAACAGTAAATGAAGTAACGAAAAGGGGGAGGAAAGGGCTCGCTATAGAATGCGACATTACAGACAGCAAGAAGGTGCGCGATGCGGTACATCAGGTTATCAACACGTTTGGAAAGGTTGATATCTTAGTCAATAACGCAGGAGGGACGGGAGAAGTAAAGTCTCCCGATTTAAGGGGCGTGGCCAATATAACCGAAGAAGAATGGGATAGGGTCGTAGGAGTAAATTTGAAAGGCGCCTTTCTGTTCTGCAAGGAAGTCGTACCCCATATGAAAGAAAAAGGATACGGTAAGATAATCAATGTTTCTTCCTTGGGTTGGATCGATCCTCCTGGCAACTCCCCTCACTACCATGCCGCCAAGGCAGGAATTGTAGGCATGACCAATGACATTGCGTGTGAACTTTCGCCCCACAATATCTATGTCAACGCTATTCTGCCGGGGCCTATTCGCACGACATTTTACGATGGGATACTGGCGTCGATGACCGATGAGGAAATAGATACATTCTTTGAAAGATTGGGCAAGACCGTCCCCTTGCAACGGGTAGGTGTTCCGGAAGATGTTGCAAAGGTCGCACTATTCCTGGCCTCAGACCTTTCATCATATGTTTCAGGAGCAAGCATCCCCGTCGGCGGGGGGATACCCTTGAGGCCATTTTCATCTTCGGCTATGAGTCGTCGGTAAGGAGAAACAGGCTCTATTGTCATAACCAGGGTAAATGAAAACACCTTAGGCTGTTTGGCTCATTTCAGCATGGAGCCGGGAGGGACAAGCGTCACATATGAAAGCCTCAGGCCGGGAGACGAGGTTCCGGTTGTGGTCTCTCCTCACGACATTGGTATTCTCGTGGCAGACGGGCTGCCCCGCATTAGAGCTAGCGCGTGTGGGTTCCATAGCCAAAGCGGGTCCTCTGAAATTCTTTCGGGTACTCAAACTTCTTCTCGGCTATCTTTACCATCTGTTGGCCCAGTTCCCGAGTCGCCTTCATGCACTGCTCCATCTCTCTTACATCACCTTTGGCAAAACCATAAGCGGCTACAAAGTTGGCTGGGAGCATCTGGCGCGTGACCATATAGAAATATAAATCCTTTACCGCATCTATGATTCCCAGGCTACCGGCCACAACGACTACACCGCCTACCTTGTTGGTTAAGCTCCTCTCAGGACGGTTCAGCGCAATCGTCCGGTCAATGACCGTTTTGGCCTGAGCCGCCATGGAGTAGAAGTATACCGGAGTGCCGAAGATGATACCATCTGCTTCCAAGAGCTTATGATAGAGACTCTGCATATCGTCCTCGATGTGACATTCTCCTGTCTCACGACAGGCTCCGCAACCATCGCAGGGCCTTATCTCTTTGTCTGATACGCTATAGAGCTCTCCTTCTGCTCCCTCGTGTTTTGCTCCCTGGAGTGCCTCGCCTAATAAAATTTCTGTGTTTCCTTGCCTTCGTGGACTGCAAGAAATGCCTAAAATCTTCATCGTCGTCCTCCTATCTTAAAATACCTTTTCCATGACGGGTATGTCACCCTCGAACATTGCACTTCATTGTAGCAATGGTGGGACACGATGTAAAAGGGTACGAGAAAGCAAAAAGCCCGGCAATGTGGCAACGCCACTTTCCTATGCTTCATTGCTTCTCGAAGATAATTCCCTCGAACGGGCTCAAACTCAAAGTTCCATCCGATGAGTCTAACCCTACCCTACCAGCCAAAGTGGAAAATAGTAATGTAGGTTTCTCAATAGGGCATTGCAATCTCACCATATCTTTTGAAAAATTGAGATAGACGAATACCGTTTGTTCTTTGTGTATTCTCCTGTATGCTAAACATTTGCCCCGTAGATTATCTAATTCTCGTAATTCCAATGAACCTGCTCGTAGCGCCACATTCTCCTTACGGATTTTCAGCAATCTCTTATAGCAGTTGAGAATTGAGTTGGGGGCTTCTCTTTCCTTAGCAACATTTATTTCTCTATAGGTATCTGATATTTTCAACCATGTTTTGGCGTTAGGATTCGTGGAGAATCCGGCAGTTGGTTTGTTGGTCCACTGCATTGGCGTACGACATCCATCACGCGTTAGAGACAGTTTTAACCATTTGCACAGAAAGCGAGGTACCCAGGCATATTTTCGACCGATAGGATCCTGGCTTGTGCTTAGTTTAAACTCGGAGTTTGGCATGCCAATCTCTTCCCCATAGTAAATAATAGGAACGCCACGTAGGGTCAGTTGCATTGTTGCAGCGATTTTTGCTTTATCAAGATTATTC
>Ga0209636_10001507_pt1 | contig 23607 bp, 20 predicted proteins | sample DeeMarSWOR152_54_FD_187464 | JGI IMG/M metagenome (GOLD analysis project Ga0209636, IMG submission 187464) | Marine sediment microbial communities from White Oak River estuary, North Carolina - WOR-1-52-54 (SPAdes) (version 2) | ecosystem: Environmental > Aquatic > Marine > Intertidal zone >...
AACTGGTCATCAAACGGTTCAGCTTCGAAATCACAAAGTGGAACTTAACCAAAGATATGCGCTGCCCAGCATGTGGACACAGCATAGCCATAAAGGGAAAGTTTCATTCCGGAGGCTTCTCCTATCCATACGCCTTAATTTAAGGAAATACTTGTTGAAGATGGAGTGTCATGTGGACTGTTTGGAGACCCGATGCCTTAGCCGTGTTAAGAGATAAAAGGACTAGGCAAAGTTTACCACGATACTTCGACGTGATGCAGAATGACAAACCATCGAAATTTATGATTGCAAAGAAGTTGCAAGCCAACTTTGACAGTGAAGATTCGATAGAGAAACTCTGGGCGCTTCATGATAGGCTAACTGTAGAATACTATCGTCTAGAAGAGGAAATTGACACCCGTCAAAAAAGTCTCGAAGAGCTAGAAACACCTGAAACATCTTATTTAGATTTAAAAACTGAAATTGCTAAGCGTATTCTTGAAGAATGTCACTTCTGCACTCGCAGATGCGGTTTCAACAGACTTGCCGGGGAACTGGGCTACTGCAAATGCGGGGCCCAAATCACTGTTTCGACAATTTTTGAGCATATGGGTGAAGAACCAGAACTTGTGCCGTCTGGAACAATTTTCACGTTAGGCTGCACGTTAAAATGTCGACATTGCCAGAATTGGACGATTTCACAGTGGTTTGAACACGGCGAAATCTATACGCCTGAAAGACTGGCGAAGTCGGTTGAGCACCTTAGGAAGGAAGGTTGCAGAAATGTCAACTTGGTTGGTGGTGAGCCTACACCTTGGCTTGAACAGTGGCTTGAAACGTTCAAGCATGTGAACGTGAACGTGCCTGTTGTTTGGAACTCCAACTCTTATTATAGTGAAGAAACAGCAAAGCTTCTCGCTGGCTTTGTCGATGTCTATTTGCTTGATTTTAAATACGGACCGAAACAGTGTGCCCAACGTATCTCAGATGCTCCGCATTATTGGAAATCGTGCATCCGAAACCATCTCTATGGCAAGAAATACGGAGAACTGCTAATCAGAGTTTTGGTTTTGCCTGAGCATCTGGAATGCTGCACAAAACCGATTATGAACTGGATTGCTGAAAACCTTGGAACACAGGTGAGAACCAACGTTATGTTTCAATATCGCCCAGAATGGAGAGCAGATGAAATACCAGAATTACAAAGAAGGCTTACACGAAGCGAAACAGAGCGAGCTATTCAACTGGCGAAGGAAGCGGGATTGACAAACTTCATAACCTAACGTTGAGTCTATATATGTATGTTATTTTGAAGTTGATGATGGAGAGGCTGTTAGAATGTTTGATATAATTATCAAGAATGCGTATGTCATTGATGGAACAGGTAGTCGGAGATTCAAAAGAGATATTGGAATTGAAGGGTCAAAAATCGTTAAAATTGGCAATTTAAATTCTGAAAAGACTTTGCAGACTATTGATGCTTCTGGGTTTGCGGTGTCTCCGGGATTCATAGATATGCATTCTCATTCGGACTTCACATTGCTAATCAATCCTAAAGCGGAAAGCAAGATTAGACAAGGAATAACCACAGAGGTCATTGGGAACTGCGGCGGCGCAGCAGCTCCGCTGAATGAGACTCTTAAAGAAGAAATTAGGAAAACTAAGCCAATTCTTGAAGAATCTGGCTTGGAGTTAAACTGGTCAACAATGGAGGAATATTTAGACCGCTTAGAAAAGCAGGGAATTGCCGTAAATGTGGTTCCTCTTGTTGGACATGCAAACATAAGAGTCTGCGCTATGGGATTTGACAACAGAGCGCCAACTGAAACTGAACTCGAAGAAATGAAGAAGCATCTGGCTAAAGCAATGATAGAAGGCGCCTTTGGCATATCAACAGGATTGATTTATCCGCCCAGTTGTTATGCAAAAACCGACGAGTTGATTGAACTCTCAAAGATTGTCGCAAGCTACGGAGGAATTTATGCCTCTCATATTAGGGGTGAGGGAGAGAGCCTTTTCAGTTCTGTGAAAGAAGCAATAAGAATCGGCGAAAAAGCAAGAATGTCTGTGGAGATTTCTCATCATAAGGCTGGAGGAAAAGCCAACTGGGGAAAGGTTAGAGAAACTCTTAGAATGATCGATGAAGCAAGAGCTAGAGGCATTGATGTAACATGCGACGTTTATCCTTACACTGCTGGAAGCTTCGGTCTAGCTTCGATGCTGCCACATTGGGCTCACGAAGGTGGAAGCGAAAAACTCTTCGAAAGATTGAAAGATCCGAAAATCCGTGAAAAATTAAGGAAAGACATGGAAAAAGGCACGCCAGAATGGGGAAGTCCATTAAAAGCGGCAGAGTGGGACGCTACAATCATAGCTCGAAGTAAGAGGCATCCAGAGTTTGAGGGAAAATCGGTAAAAGAGATTGCGCGTTCAAGAGAGATAGATCCTTTTGAGTTTGTTTTTGATTTGCTGATTGAGGAGAGCGCTGCTGTCAGCGTTGTACGATTTGCAATGTGCGAGGAAGATGTAAAGCTGGTTATGCGTTATCCTCTTTCAATGATAGGAACAGACAGCTCGGCAGCTGCACCCTACGGTGTCTTAGGTCAAGGTAAACCTCATCCGAGAGGCTACGGAACCTTTCCTAGAGTTTTGGGAAAATATGTTAGAGAGAAGAAAACTTTAACATTGGAAAACGCTGTACGCAAAATGACCTCTTTGCCAGCAAGAAAACTTGGGTTAAAAGACAGAGGATTGATCAAAAAGGGAATGCACGCGGACATGACGATATTCAATCCAGAAACTATTCTTGACAGAGCCACCTATGTCGAGCCCCATCAATATCCAGAGGGCATAGAATACGTCTTAGTCAACGGCAAAGTAACTATAGAAAGAAACGACCATATAGAAGCATTAGCCGGCAAAGCCCTAAGAAAGAATTTCTAAAGAGAAACCAAAAGCTATTTCTCACTCCGTGCACCTTATTTTCGCAGAAAAGGCGATTCGAACATGTGGTATTGCCCAGAATGCGGTGGTGAAATGCATTATATTTCGGCAACTAAGCGCCATGTGTGCAAAAGCTGCGGTATATCGCTTACCCATCAAGAGCTTATAGAACTACGGCGCCAACTGCGACCTGGAACCGCGTCTGAAGAGGACGAACGCCAACAAAAGCGTAAAGAATATCTGAAGTGGTGGCTAAGCAAGAAAAAGTAGCACGGCACATATGGTGCTTAACCGTTTTATCAGATTTTATGCTTTTCCTCTGACCGCAATCTGAGACTAGGCAACTTGATATGAGCAGATAATTCATTGACATAACATTCTAATACCTCCAGGTGTAGTTGAGTATTGAATCATCATGTGTAGCGCATCTTCAAGCGACTATTCGGCTGAGCCTTCCGAAATGATCACTAAATTCGGACAGATTCGCGTCATGATCGAGTCAGAGTTTGATGTGGAGGAGGGTTTCGTAGATCATGGTGTCGCAACCTTCTACGTGAGGATGCGGGAGGATTCAAAGGAGGCCTTCTTGAGGCTCACGCAGCATATGGAACCTCTGAGGCTTATTCCAGTTCTCAGAAGGAAAGACGAGAAAATTGTGCTCCGGGCTATACCGAAACCCTATACAAAGCCCAGCCGAAGCATCATAAATATCGGACTATTTTTTGCAACTCTAGGAACCGTGTTCCTTTCTGGATACCTTCAATCAGATATTAAGGGCGCATTGATGTTTACAGGGGCGATCATGGCTATACTGGGTTCCCATGAGATGGGGCACAAACTTATTGCTGACAAACACGCTGTGGAGGCTACCTATCCCTATTTTATTCCCGGCCTCCCTCCCATTGGAACTTTCGGAGCGGTTATTCAGCAGAAGTCTCTTCCTCCAAATAGGGATGCTTTGTTCGATCTTGGTTTCGCAGGACCCATAGCGGGTTTCATAGTGTCAATATTTGTCGCTCTTATCGGGGTTCAGTTGTCCGTTGTTACCAGTGAGTTGCCTTCAGGCGCAACGGAAATTGGAGTGCCACTGTTGTTTGAGTTAATTATCAGGTTGTTTCCACCAAGTGGAAACGGCAAATGGATACTATTCCATCCAGTTGCTTTTGCTGGTTGGGTTGGCATGATCATTACAATGCTTAATTTGATGCCTGTGGGCATGTTTGATGGCGGTCATGTTGCTCGAAGTTTGGTTGGGAAAAGAGCACACCGAATTCTCTCATATCTTGGAATTATTCTGTTGCTTATTATCTGGTATCCAATGGCGTTCATAGCTCTCTTTCTCTCTTTCCGTCAGCATCCAGGTCCGTTGGATGACGTTTCACAGCCTACAAGTCTCAGAAAGTTAGCCGCCCTCGGACTGATCATCGTTTTCATTCTGTGTGTGGTTCCAATATTCTCGTTTTTGGGCTAGCGGAACCTCTGAAACATCTATGTCTCCTATAAGTTGGCAACAATCGAATATTACTTCCTTCTGGAATAAGGTTCGTCGTTCACAGACTTTGGAAGACTTGCATGGTGAAGACGATAAACTACTGAAAGAACTAAGAAGTTCAGTAAAATAATGGAGATAGAGTCTTATCCGGGTGTACTAGAAGGGTTCTTGCCCCATTTGCATCTTGAGCAGAGTGAAGTAATAACGTGTTCGAAATATGCTAATGAGCGAACAAGGTCTGTTATGGTTAGAAGGCCTATGAGATGGCTGGCTTCAACTACAGGGAGTTTTTTGATTCTTCTTTCGTTCATGAGTCTCACGGCTTCGCGGACGTTTGTTTCGGGATTTGAGGCTATGAGGGGTGTTGACATTATGTCGTTGACTCTGGTCATTCTGGGATCTCTGAATTGAAGCAAAACTCTCTTGAGCATGTCTCGTTCAGTTATGATTCCGATGGGTTTTCCTTTTTTCATTACAATTAGACATCCTATGTCGTGTTTGTCCATGAGCTCTGCTACTGTCTTTACTGGTGCTGAGGAATCTACTGTTATTACGTTCTTGGTCATTACGTCTCTGACTAGCAATGACATGACTTAGCACCTCTCATTTAGGCTTTAAGTTCCTTAGGCATTCGACAATTTGAGGGCAGCCAAAACATTCGTCGGGAATAGGTGTGTTTTTCGGAAGACTGTTTAAATACCCGAATTTATGAGGGCAACCTTCAAAATTCCTTTCTCCAAATAGTAAGAAAGACTTCTTTGCTTCTTCATCCTTTTTCGGTTTTTGCTCTTCCTCAGTTTCAACAGTCTCAGCAGTCTCAACGCGTGCTTTAGTTTGAATGCTTTCAATGGGCATTTTTGGAGTTTTCTGAGTTTCAACAGGAGGCGCTGGTTCTTCATTTGTGATTTTTTTGGTCTCGGTGGTTGTGGCTAGCTTTTCTGATCTTGTCGGCTCGATGTGAGTATTTTTCCTTCTTTCAAGATGCCTATTTATTGAGGGTTTTGTTTCTATTGACGGTTTTAGTTTGATGATAAGTATCGCGTAGGATATTATGATGATTGCGGTTGCTACAATTAGAACTATATTGAAGGGAAACTCGGATGGAAACATGAGTTTCACTAGGTCTGAATGGTATGCTACTGTCATATAGACTTAATGAATTCTACATATGTAATTTAGATATGTAAAATCAATTTGTCTGGTTGACGTTTAAGATTACGTGATTTCAAAGGTTATGATGTATTGAGCATAAATCGTAGTGCTTGGGATACGGATTTCTAGATAAGTACGAATGTATGAGGTTGCTGTGCTGTTTGCTTCGGCTCTCATTGCTATGTAGATTATTTCTGAAGAGGGCAGATCATACCACGGACCTATATCTTGCGTGGATACACCGTTCTCGATGGAAATCTGACCTGAAGTTCCGTCAGTTGAATTGTGGAAGTAGATGGTGCAGTTTTCTAAACGGCTAATGGTTGATTCAGTGTATTTCTTCAGCCTAATCTGCCAAGAATCCGTAACAGTGTTGTTCACTCTGAGGACGTAATCATAAACGTAATCATTTTCTGTCCAAACGTGTAAAAGCGTTGCATCTATGTTCCAGCTGTCTTGGTTTGTATCGCTGCTTTCTGTTCCACACAGAAATCTTGCCGTGAAATTTTCGTTATTGAGCCAATCCGTTACTGAAACATTATTCCAACTACTTGCTGTTAAATTGTAAAGAAAATGCCAATCTGAAATAGAAACGTTCCACGCAAATACCATAATGTCTTCTGAACCACTGAACGTTCCAGTCTTTATGCATAATTCCTCGTATGTTTCGTCGTAGTCTACGCTTGTCCATTGAACTTCTAAATCTAACTCATAATTGGCTGCTTCTCCGTTATAGACAAGACCTATTCCTGAATCGTCATAGTATATTTTTAATTGGGCTAAATCAGCGTTTCCTAAGTCAGCTACCAAGTCAAGTCTTAAAGAATATGTGCCATTAGCCGTGAAATAATCCGTTAGGTTCGTATATACCAGACTAGACCATGATGTTGCTCCACTCAATGTTTGAGTCCAAACCTCCCAATTTGTTCCGTTTGGATGGACGAGAATAACTTTTAACGTTCCAGAGTCAACTGTGTTCCATACTTCAACTTTCCATCGGTGATTTAAACATACTGATTGTAATGTGCTGTTTACCGTAGCAACAGAACTTTGGTTCCAATAAGCTTCTCCCGCCTCGTTACGAGTTGTGACATCTATATATGCACTTCCACCCGTTTGCCCAGTATTATTCCAACCTCCAGCAAAATCAGTGCCTGAGACAATAACAAAATTCCAGCTTGATGTATCAGAAGTGAAATTCATGTTTTGAATTGGGAAGTCTGTTCCTCCACCATTTCCTCCGGTATTTTCTTCCGTTAGAGTGTCATTAATCAAGTCTGGACCGTATTTCTGCGCTGTAAAATTACTATGAGCTCCAATATCTGCACTTAAGTCCACATCAGTTTCATTGTTGTCAACAAAATCGTAGCCGTAACCTGATACACTGACTTTTGCGCTGGTCGAGTTCGTGTAGATTGTGCTTGTGCCATTTATGCCGCCTTGAAGAATGACTGGAGGAGCCGTGACAGTCGTGTTAGGCTCAATCAATAAGGAATAGTAAACGCTTCCTGCCACATTCTGCAACAAGAAGCTAAAAACGAGTAAGAGAGCCAAGGCTACCCAAATCGACTTATGAACCGTTCTAAACTCTCTACTATATTCTACCATACCGTACTCTCCTTTTACTTCAGAAATAGAAAAAGGAGGGTGAAGACTTAGTCGACATCAACAGTTATCTCGATAGTCACCGAACTAGTTGCAGTCGCAGTTGCATTCGCCATTGTATAGATAACGATAGGCCACTCTTCACCACCGTCGATCCCTGTCACTGTCCAACTCGTGGCGCCAGTCGGATTAGTCCAAGTACTGCCGTCCGATGTGTAGTTCAACCATTTATATTCAGCAGTGGTCGCATTCAACATGAACTTAATGTAGACAAATTGGTCTGCATTTCCAGAGGGATTCGTTACGGGGACTAACCTAAGCTGAGCGTATGTACCCGCTGAAGCATTGTTCCTCACTCTAATCGGATCGGTGTACGTAAGGCTTGCGTTGGGATAAGCTCTGAGACCTGTTATTACAGCAGTTGTGTTCTGACCACCTAACATTACAACCAGTCCTGAAGTCCCATTATCAGTACCCTCCTTAAAGTACACTTCAGCCGCGTAGACATCAATTGTTGACGTCATTGACAACGAATAGTACATGGCAGCGCTAACTGTCACTATAAGCATGTTTATCAAAAGCAACACCAACAGCTTTGCCGACTTTTTGGATAGTATGTTTCTTATTTCCATCGTGTCACCTCCTCCTCAATTTTTTCAATAAGGCAGGACTGAGAATAACGCTGATGCTAGTTCCCAAAATAACAACAGAGCCTGCAAGGACTAGTTGCAGCATCAACAGTGGGAAAGCTGCCCCTTGAAGATGACCATAATTATACACAAAGAATATCGAAATGAACAATGTTGGAAACGTTACTACAACAGACCAAGCCTTAGCGAGCGTCCAACTCTTCTTTGAGATAGCCAAGTAAAGGTTAACAGCCACAACATTAGCCAAAGCAATCGCTAGGTAGAGGACACTGTACAAGAAGCGCATATAGTCCCCAAAAAAGATGAGGAACTCTCTGCTGACCCAGAGGTGGCCAAACCCCATGAGAGCACCCATCACGTAGATATAGGATATAGCTTTTGGAAATTTCTCCTCCAAGAGACAAGTCAGCATACTCAACAGTGCAAACAAGTCGACGGACAGCAGTGCAAAGAACTCTGGAAGTATCGGCGATGCCACTTTTCTCAGTCCAACTCTGAATCCGATTCGGATTTTGAAATATTAAAGAGCTATGAACTCAGAATCTGAATTGCAAATCTAGACCAGCTATATTATCAAAACCATCAGAAAGCAAAGCAAAAACGAGGTAAAAAAACAAAAAAAGCCAAAAACGAGCAAAAAATAACTTCTCGAAAATCATGTCTACTCTTGGTCTTCGCTTCCAAGCGAATGTACAGCATGGCTTGCGCGTGAAGGTTAGTATTATTGAAACAAACGTAACAAAAATCCATATTTGAGTCTAGAAGCGTTACCCAACACTACGTGACCTAGGATTTAAGCATCTTTAACGTTAGTTGAAACGTCCCTTAAGACATGGCAACAAAGACTTTCTTGTTGTCTAACAGGTATTCATGCCAGTCAGCTCTAGCTTCAGCTCTCCTTTCATGTAAATACACTTTCTTAGTTCGAACAAGCTCAGCCATTTCAGCTAAGTATGGTTCAACAAGTTTCACGCTTTCTTGGTCAAGCTCAGCCAGATGCACAGCTTCCAATATGTCAGTTGGCATAAAACCCAACTCTTTACGTAATGATTGAACTCGGCGGGCTAAGTCACGCATCAAGCCCTCACCTAGCAAAGACTCGTCTCGACGAGTATTAAGAAGTACTTGCAAGTTTCCTTCAGAAGCAGAAGCCCACTCTTTCTCGTCGAAAGCCATCAATTCTTGGGTATATTCAACTCGTTTCACGTTCGCAAGTTCCAAAAACACATCTTCTAAGCTTTTGAGAGCATCCAGAACCATTTTAGGTGCTACCACGATCGCCTTTTGCAATGGCCATCTACGTTTAAGCTGAGCTGATTGCCGAGCAGAATACACCAAAGTGACACATCTTTGAAGGGCGTCGAAGGCTTGTTCTAGTTCTGCATCCCTGAAAGCCTCATCTGGCTTGGGCCAGTTCTCAAAATTTACAGATTCCGGCAACGAGTTGTCTAGTTCTCTGTAAACCTTTTGATATAGGGATTCACTGAGGAATGGAGTTGCTGGATTGAAAAGAAGCAGTAAGGTCTTCAGTGTTTGCCAAAGCACTGCGTAGACTGCAAGACGGCGCTGGAGAGTTAGAGGTTCGTCACTCCACAAATCTCGCCGAATCATCGGAACATATTGACGGCTAACAACATCAACCACAAATTCTTCGAGTTCCGCAGTTGCCAAGTTGAATCCGCACCTTTCCAGCATTTCGGTATAACTCTTCACTGACTTTTGAAGCCTAGACAGAAGCCACTTGTCGGCTGGTTTTAACGCATTGTTTTCTTTTGCCCACTGCAACTTGTGCACTTTCGGATTGAAGTTGTCATATTCGGCGTTTTGCATAAAGAAGCGGTGCAGATGATAAAGTGTGCCCAACACTTGGTATGGACGCTTGCTTAATTCTTGCACGTCGAAGTTTATGGTGTCAACAGGAGTGCATTTCCAAAGGGCGTAGAACCTGAAGACATCCGCAGATTGTTCTTTTAAAACTGCGTTAGCTTCTAACATGTTGCCTAGGCTTTTACTCATTTTTCTGCCCTCTGCGTCTTGAGCCAAGCCCTGGTAGAGAAAAGCCTTGTACGGCGCTTCAGCTTTGCCGGTAAGTATAACATACTCAAGCAGTAGCGTGTTTGCCCAGCCGCGAGTCTGGTCTATCCCCTCAGTTAGAAAGTCAACCGGCACATACCTTTCAAATTCTTCACTCGTAAAGCGTGCATAAGGACATGCGCCACTGTTATGCCACGTGTCGAGCACAAAAGGTTCCCGTTTCATTTCGCCGCCGCATTTGTCACATTTCAATGTAAGGCGATCTACCCATGGCTTGTGCAACTCAAAATCTTCACTCGGACGTTCTAACGCCTTTTCAAACAATTCTTTCTTAGTTGCCACCAACGTCTTGTTTCCACAATTTTGACACACCCAGATTGGTAATGGTGCACCCCAGACTCGTTCTCTCGAAACGCACCATGGCTTTCCTTCTTTCAGGAACGAGAGAAAACGGTTCTTTGGACTTTCGAAAAAGTATTCAACCTTCTCGGCTGCTTCTACAACTCTTTCGTTGACGCGGTTTGTCCACAGGAAGTATTCTCTTCTGGCTAACCATATTAGCTTGTGATGGGAACGCCAACATGTAGGATATTCATGGCTGACTGTTTCCACCGATACGAGTAGTCCTTTTTTGCACAGTATGTCAATGACTTTGGAGTCAGCATCTCTGGCAAACAAGCCAGCGAATTCTCCAGCTTCTGCAGTGAATCGACATTCATCGTCAAATGGAACGTATATGGGGACGTTGCGTTTTTGCGCAGCTAAGAAGTCGTCTTCGCCGTTTCCGGGCGATAAGTGCACCACTCCTGTAGCTGTGGTTACATCAACAAATTCTTCGCATACAACAGTGTGCACATGTGGCTGCTGGTCGAGTTCTTTTTGGCGAGAAACCGAATCCTTGAATGGATATTCATATTTGGTTCCTTCGAATTCGTTGCCTAGAAAAGTCTCAGCCACTGTATAGTTTTCAACTTGGAGCTCTTGCATGACTGCTTCGACACGTTGACTTACTAATATCCATGTTTCTTTGCCAACCTTGACTTTAGCGTATTCCGCCTCCGGATGAACCGCAAGCATCGTATCTGTAACTATTGTGAAGGGCATAGTCGTCCAAACTAAGAAGTATTCGTTTTCAGCATTTCTTACTTTCAACTTGAAGTAAAGCGATGGATCTTCTACTTCCTCATATCCTAAGCCGACTTCAGCATTGCTTAAGGATGTCTGACAATGGGGACAATAGGCAACTACGTAGTAGCCTTCGCCGAGTAAACCTTGCTCCCACGCACGTTTAAGATATTGCCATTCCCGCTCTATATACTCATCAAGATAGGTCCAGTAAGCCTTGTCTTGATTTATGAAAATGCCTAGCTTCTGATCAGCATTAAACCATTCACGCCAATACTTCATTACAGTTTTCTTGCACTCAGCTATAAACCGCTCTTCACCAACTTTCTCCAGCAATTCTCTTTTGTTCTTTACACCTAATTCTCTCTCAACTTCTAACTCAACTGGTAAGCCTTGGCAGTCCCAACCCGCCCAAAATGGAACATAGTAGCCCTGCATGCTTTTCCAGCGATAACGAAGGTCTTTCATCACTCGTCCTCTGGCGTGTCCAACGTGAGGAACACCGTTGAGCGTTGGCGGTCCCTCTACGTAGCCTAAGACTCCGCAGTTGGCCTCCGCTTTGAGCTGCTCAAGCTTCTTTGCGACTTTGTTTTTCTTCCAGAAATCACGGATTTGTTTTTCCAGTTCAAGCGGGCGATAGTCTAAAGTGAGCCATCGACGAGAATCAGCTTTGAATTTGGCGGCCACCTCTCATTTCACAACCCGCCATCAACCACAATAACATATGTCAAATATAACTTTTTTGAAATACAAATCAACCTCTCCGCATGACTTTTCCATTAAAGTCTTTTTAATCATGTACAAGACCTAGGTTAAGAATCGTGTGCTCGGAAGTCTAAAGCTTGACTTTTCCTCCGTTAAAGGCTCTTTTAAAATGTCCAAACTCTTCTTTAACTTCGCTTAACTGTTCACCTGTAAGAACTGGTCCGTCTCTGCATACTCGGAATTTGCCTATTACACAGGTTCCACAGATGCCTATGGCGCATCGCATCAACCGTTCTAGGCTTGCTTGTAAAGGTACTTGAAATCGTTCTGACAACAAAAGCATCCTATACATCATAGGTTCGGGTCCACAAGTGTACATATATTCAAACTTTTTCCTAGCCAAGTATTTCTCCGCAAGGTCAGTAACGACTCCTTTAGAGCCAGAACTTCCGTCTTCTGTGGTAACCTCGAATCTACCTTTTGTCTTCGATAGAAAAGCTTGTATTCTGTCTCCAAATAGCAGTTCATTTTTTGTTTTAGCCCCAAGTAGAAAAGTAACTTCAACATTTTTCTTAAAGAGGCTTTCAACTAAAGGCATTAAAGAAGTCATTCCCGTTCCTCCTCCAACAACCATAACCTTGCCTTCTACAATGCGAAAACCATTGCCAAAGGGTCCACGTACGCCTATATAATCGCCGATTTTTCTCTGATGAAGAGCCTTTGTAGCTTCACCAACATTCTTGACGCTTATCGAGCAAACATGTGGGTCCATGCCTGACAGACTCATTGGAACTTCGTCAACATCTGGAACCCAAACCATAATGAACTGTCCAGGCTTAGCCATAGAGCACAGCTTGTCATTGAAGCAGAACGACTTAACCTTCGGCGTCTCTTGCTCAATGTCTTTGATTTTCACGATTCTTAGATGATTAGCCGCGGTGAGACAAGCCGACAATATCCTTCACACTCCTAAAGCCTTTTCGTTTCAAGTAAATGTTGACTCCTCTAATGATTGACTTAAAAACGCCTAATCCGCTTGTAGAAATCGCCGTGCCTATTTGAACCGCCGAGGCCCCAGCTAACATGAACTCTATGGCATCCTGCCAACTGGTTATTCCTCCACAACCGACAATTGGAACATCAACTTCGCGATAAATTTCGTAAACACACTTCACAGCGATCGGTTTTATAGCAGGCCCAGACAACCCACCAATCTTGTTTGCCAAGATAGGACGAGTTGTTTCAACATCAATAGCCATACCCCCTACTGTGTTTATAGCAGTTAAAGCGTCGGCTCCTGCTTCGACCGCAGCCTTAGCCACTCCAACGATATCGGCTACGTTGGGAGTAAGCTTAACAAAGACTGGCTTCGTGACATTCTCTTTCAGTTCCTTAACAACTTCAGCCACTAAATCTTGGTTTTGTCCGATTTCCGCTCCAGTCTCCTTAACATGAGGACAGGACAAATTAAGCTCTAGAGCTTCGGCTCCGACTTCAGCCGCAACCTTTGCCACTTTAACAAATTCCGAGGTTGAAAAGCCGTATATGCTTACGATAAGCGGTGTGCGAGTCTCACTTTGCTTTACTTCTTTAATCTCCTCCTTAAACTCAGCAATGCCAGGATTAGGAAGACCCATCGCGTTCAACAAACCACAAGCAACCTGTGCCACAGTTGGGTTAGGATAGCCTTCACGCAGGTGAAGGCCAACAGATTTTGTAACCACTGCACCCGCACCACAGACAATCGCTTCTTTTAATGATGCACCAGTCATCCCAAGAATTCCAGCAGCCAGCATAGTAGGATTAGAAAGTTTTAGTCCAGCAATTTCCACAGCAAGCAGATTTCGCATGAAATGTATACTCCCTTTTGAGTTACAACGTCACTTACGGTTACCGAGTACGACGATAATAAATTATGTGCGGTTCTTAGGGCTATAGTTTATGGCGCCATTGCTGCAAACTTCAATTGCTTGACGCCCTTCTTAATCATGAGCTCTTGAGTTAGTTGCTTAATCTCTTGTGCATCTCCCTTAACCGCTATTATTTCCAAGCATTTGTCCTGGGTTAAATGAACATGCATGCTGGAACATATGACATCTTCAAACCTATGCTGAACATGCATAATCTGGTCAAGCAAGCTAGGCATATCCACATAGTAGAGCAGAACTATAGCTCCAATAATTTTTTCAGCTTTCTTTCGCATCCATTTGAACTCGCTGATAAGGCTGCGGAAGGCATCGTGAGCAGCCTTTGACCGACTCTTGTAACCCATACTTTTCCAAACTTCATCAAACTCGCGCATCAAGGAAGGAGGAAGAGAAACACTAAATCTAACTACGCTCTGTTTTCCAGTCAATGTTGAACCACCATGGTGAGTAATTAAGAATAAAAGCTTTATAACCGTAGTGTTACGAAGACTGAACTACGTAACACACAAGAGAATTAAGCTTTTGGACAACCAAGACAATCAACATTTGCAGCACTTATGAGAGCTCTATCAAATAAACAACACTTAATCGGCAGATTCGGTTTTAAAGGAGTCAGACATTTATTCTATAGCTTCGATGGAATCCACTTTTCCGTCTCCGTCAAGGTCGAATCCTTGAATCACCGTTGCGAAATCATTCTCTCCTTTGAAGTTTTTCAAAGTTTGTTTCCAAAACCTAGTAATAGCAAGCACACAAGCTTTTGTTCCCACCGCTTTATTTCCAGCCAAAACAATAATTCGCCTCTTTTTATTCCAAGGATTCGCGATTCGCGCCACAATTCCGACTCCATCACCTGTATAGACATTTTGAGTCTTCTGAGAAATCAAACCTCCGAAAAGAAAGCCATGTTCAGAAGGCATCATGCTGAAACGTATCGGCAAGCAATCATTGATCTCTTGAGTAAGAAGATTAGTACCAGGACCACCAACCAAAATGAGATTGTTATTCTCCTCCTTTTCAGCCTTCACGTCAACGTCAAGCTTGATAATAAAATCCACGGGCAACCGCACAAACTGCCCTAAAAACAGAGCCAAATAAGAGGCGTAATGACCGTCTCTTGCTCTCGCCTTGAAGGGACCATGAGGATCTGGACTGCCTACTACGATTTTTCCGTCAAAGTTTCCATCTTCTTTTATAAGCGGATTAAAAAACTGCTGTAGTCGTTCATCCATATATGAAAAAGCAGCTGCTTTTATGTTTCTATAGCCAAATGGCAATTCTATCCCGAAAGCGGAAGATACAGCTCTGTAATACTTCGCTATTGCACCTTTCTTTTCCTCTTCTCTCACAACAGCTATTGCGCCAGCCTTCACAAGCTTCCGAATGTGATAGTAGACTTTCTGTTCATGCACACCTAGTTTCTTAGCAATCTCCATAGGATACATCTCAGCTTCAGCAAGCATGCTAAGAATCTTCCAACTCAACTTGTTCAAAACCATCTTCAATTTCTGCGGCTTCTCAAATACAACAATCTCCTTGCCACTTTGTTGCTTGCCTTCTGTGCTGAGTAAGAATTTTCTATTCATCGCAGTTCTCTGATATGCTAAAAGGAATCCCTTATAAATATTTTATTAAAGGTTGCTCATGAACTCATAATAAGTATGGCTAAAGTTAATGTTTAGCGTTCATTAGGCTTTGAAATTGGAGAGTTATGTCAGATATTTTCGTTGATTTTATATCTTTGAAGATAGGAAAATGACTTCTGGTTCTGTTTCAGATGGTGCTGAAGTAATGCTCTTGGAACTATCGTATTTATTCAAATACGCAGACGCGTTTGTACAATAGTGAATGAGGAAGACATTTGATAGGAAGGAAAAGAATAAAAATTCTTGAAGCGAAATTTTACAAAAGAGAACCCGCGATAGTCGCAAAAGATTTACTAGGAAAAATTATAGTAAGAAAAATCAATTCTGAAATTTTGTCTGGAAAGATTGTTGAAACTGAAGCTTATTATGGAGAACGAGATCCAGCTTCTAGGGCTTATAAAGGGAGAATGAATTTCAATGAGCTGATGTATGCAGAACCGGGAAAAGCTTTCATTTATATGGTTCATGGTAATTGGCTTTTGAACATAGTTGCTCATTTGAAGGGAGAGGTAGGAGCTGTTTTGATAAGAGCTGTAGAGCCTATTCGTGGAATCGAGGTTATGGTGAAGAATAGGGAGGTGAAGAAATTTCACAGTTTAACCAATGGTCCAGGGAAATTATCGAAAGCTCTAGTCATAACAAAGACCCTAAATGGAATTGATGTGACAAGGAGAGAAAGCCAGCTCATAGTAACTGGAGGAAAGAAAGAAGAGTTTGAGATGGCTTCTTCACATAGAATTGGAGTAAGAATGGATCTACCTGAAGAACTTAGGTTTTTTATAAAAGGAAATAAATTCGTTTCAAAAGGTCCTAAGTGACTCTACCAGAAATCCATTGTCAGAAACTGTTTCTTAGGAAAGATTGCTGCCAAAATTCGAGCTGTTTCTTTTTCATTTAAGGCCGTTTCCACTTTTAGCTTTCCTTTTCTGAAAGATTCAACCGATTCTGCGATGCCGAACAGTAGTTTTGTTAGGAGTCCTCTGCTTAACATGATTTTGAAATCTGGTTTTTGGTTTGTCCATATGAGTGTCTCAATGTCTCCATTTTGCTTTTTTATGAAGAGGTTGTGTTCTTCGCATTGGAGTTGGAGCAAACCGTTCCATTTTTTTAGTCGTTTTATGGGATTGGCAAATACTGGTGAGATTTCTGTTAGAAATTTTGGAATATCAAGTATGGCGTACATGAAGATTCCTGTGGATTCCATATCGAAGAAGCCTAGTTGCGGAAAGATTTCTGCATAATGCGGGTTGCGGATGGAACCTGCGGAAATTACGGCTGGTTTCTTTTCTAACAGACTTTTGTAAGCTTTGTTCACGAGAAGTTTAGCGATTTGTTTAAAGTCTTTGTCTGGGTCTATTACTATTTCGCTTATTCGTGCTTCCCTTTTTCTTTTGTCAAATCGCGCAGTGACATAGCCTACTATATTTCCTTTCTGGTTTAGGGCAACCCAACCTATGTTCTCTTTTCTTCGAAGTAGACGCTTGTATGTTTTTATGTCTCTTGAAGCTAGGCCAACGTATTCTTTGGCGAAGCGACAATAAATACTGAGTAACTGTTCAGCATCCTCCTTTCTTACCTCTCTTGTTCGCATCTGCATAGCTACTCCTCCCATATCCATTTCAAAATTCGCTTAAGCATCTCAATTTCTGCAGGTTTGCCTTTTTCAACCACAAGTTTTCCATTCTTAACTGCTTCTTTCCATTCGATTGCTCCTGCAGAAACTCTGGTGTAGGTAGGAACATCTGCAGAGAAAATTATGTCGGGTGTTTTTGGCGGTTTCTTTAGCGTTTCGAAACGTCCATGTTTAAATCTGAAGCAGAGCGTGCCCACGTCTTTGAGTTTGATGACAACGGATTTCTCCCAGCCTTGAAGTTTTCTCTTGGCTATCTTTGCATATTTAAGCAAACGGTTGCGTCGTCGAACCCATCGTTTGAAAACGAATGGATAATCTAGATATTTGATGAATGATTTCCAATTTTTTATATCGATGAATCCAAGGCGAGAGTAGATGCGGTGTGCTGGAATGTCAAGGTCAGTAAACAACGCGGAGTTTGAAACACCACTCTGCTTTGTATAATCTAACGCCTGTTTCATTAGGTTGGTCACAACGCCCTTTCTTCTATAGTCGGAGCCCGTACAGACGCCTGCAACTCCTCCGGTTTTCAGATATACTTCTTCGCCTAGGTGCAGTTTTCTAAATTCTAAGACTACACTGCTTACAATTCTGCTTTCAACCTCGCCGATGAATATGTGTTTTGGAAGAACCTTTGCTCTCCGATGCCACTTTTTGACAATCCTTGCAGTTATGGGATCGAAGCATTCGCTATAGATCTCGGCGAGACGAAGTTCGTCTCCTTTCCTGTAGTTGCGGACTACATATTTTGCGTCTTCTTGCAACATTGTAACCTCATAACATTGAAGCGTTAATATGAGGATTCTGTGAGGTTGCACCTTCTTTTAAGGATTAAGCCCTAATTTACGCTTTTTCTAGAAATGAAGGAATCTGTGAGTTCCCCCTTTTTTATTATTGAACTTCATAGAAAAGTATTATCAAAGTAAGAGTAACGCTACACTTGAAGCTATCAATATTCTGTTGAAGAGAATAAGAAAAAGATATTCAGTGTTTGTTTTATCTTCCTTGATATTCACAATCTTTTGTAGACCAAGACTACCGGGTTGTGTTGCTCTCAGTATGTTAGTTCCTTGCTTGCTCTGTTTTTCGCCAGATTAGCCTCTTGTTTCTCTCCACATTTGTAAATCCTAACGATTCATATAGATGAATTGCGGGTTCATTTTCAGCGTGAACCCTCAGATATGCCTTTTCACAGTTATCTTTTCTCAGTTGTTCGAGTGCAAATAACATGATCTGTCTTCCATAACCTTTCCTTCGCTGTTTAGAATCGACGCCCATGCCACTAATCAGTCCTTTGGTTATGTCGAGATTGAGTATGCCAACAGTTTGTTTATTTTTTCGAGCGAAATAGAATTTTTCTGTAGAATACCATGAGTCTAAGAATTCATCAGGTAGTTCGAGGATGTGCTTTAGGGCCTCTCTTAGTGCAACATCTGGACTGCCTTGGAGGAATTTTTTAGCTAGTTTGATAAATTGACGCATCTCTTCTTTCTTAACTTGTATAAACTCTAGCTCTTGCGATGGGTTGAGAACTTTATCTAGTTGATACACCATTCGATATTCATCATCAAATTCTTTGAAGTTCACCTTTTTGAATTGATTGATGGCTTCGTCTTCATTAAAAGGAAGTTTCACTAATGCATATTCAACGCTCTTCTGAGCTACTAGTTTTAATGTTTCAATAGCAAAAGAGGCTATGCTCTCTTTGGATAGTTTTGTGTCAATCAACGCTATTAAAGCCATGGGGGTCCCTGGAGAAGCTAAAAGCTGCATTGGTTCCTTCCCGACTACTACAATTCCAATGGGATTTGAGTTTATAACGAAGATCCAATAAGGCAGGTTAGAAGCCTTCAATTGCTGAGCAACTTTCGGAATTTTTCTTAGAATTGATTCAATTTCTGAATCTCTGTGAGAATAGACTTTAATTTCACTTGCTTGCATTTCCATATTCTTCCTCTATGTGCTTTCACAGAAAGACTATATGACTGACACATTAGTTTAGTATTCTGGTAAGAATGGTCAGCTCTTTTTCAGCGACTTCATTCATTATTTCATGTCAAGTCGCATTGGTAGTTTAAAGAGAAATATTCTATATAATTCAGGTCAAAGGATACAATTTAAGGTATGGAAGATTTTTCAACAAGGCATTACTTGTTACTTTTTTCCTAAAAGGGTGAAGGAAAGGTTAGAAGGTGTAGAGAGAGAAAGGAGAAGAATAAGATTTCTACTCATTTGACCCTTCCTTCATTTGAAACTATGATTTAACGCATTTAAACTTATCACACTGAAACTAAACTCTTATTTGAAGAGAAATTATCGAAGTCATTTTCTGCTATAACTTCTCAACATTTACTTTTACTCTTCTGTCTGGACTATTTGCAAGTTTGTTTCGTAGAGAGTTTTAAATTGCTACTAGATGAGGTTTCTTCGGTATATCCTCTCAAGTCCATAGCCTCTCTCCACAGAGATAGGGAGTGGGAGATTAATCATAAGTCACCTCCTCATGTTCTCTCACTCCCTCATCGAAAGAATAGTGGTTTAGGAAAGAAGTCTTTGAATGAATAAGAATAGACAGAAAATTATCGAGCTGTCTCAGGGGTCGTTCAAGCGCGCGAGAGTCACTTTTTGAACCATACAGGAAAAGGACTAAGCGCTCTAATGTTTCGAAAGAATGCATGGCTAAAAGCTGTGTGTAAAAAAATGGAGGGGTATTTTAACTTTCTGAAATTCTTTTTCTTTTGAAGTAGAAGTATGCTCCGACACCTACCACTACTATGGCGATGATGACCAGTGCGATTCCAATATAAGGAAATATGACGAAGGGTGCGGGCTTCAGAGTAACTGTTTCATCTGAAGTAAGTGTATTATCTGCAGTGTCTGTTTCTCCGGTTACAGGGCCTGCTTCAGTTTTTATCACGTAATCGCCTTCATCTGCGTTGGTGGTGTCCCAAACAAAATCTAATGTATCAGAATTATCTGCAGCTAGGTTTGTCACGGTCTGTGTGTCAATTGCCGTGTCGTTTGAGTACACAGTTACTGTGAATGTTTCTGCAACTGTTCCCTCGTTTTTGAAACTCACCGTGATTGTTAAGTTTTCTCCAATTGTTACCTCTGTGAAAGAGGGTGTAACGCTTGTAACTGCAACATCATGAATAGGTAAGACCGTTACTGTTTTCCACGTGGAGTCTGTGAGACCATCATCGTCGGTAACTGTCAAGGTTACGTCATATGTTTCATCTTCTGTATAGACGTGAGTAGTCACCGCGTCTGTTTCGGTTATTGAAGTGGCGTCGCCGAAACTCCAAGCATAACTAACTATCGTGCCGTCTGTGTCGTAGCTTTCAGATGCGTTGAAAGTAACTGTTTGACCGACTAAGGGTTCGCTTGGTGTGTAGGTAAAGGAAGCTACTGGAGGAACCAGTGGAACTACGTTTATGAAGCCGGTTATCCATAGGCGTTCAAAGCTGTGATATTGCAGGGTTACAATTTCATTGAAGGTTTGTGACCACGCAGTGTCTGGAAGAATAGGGTCTGAGAGTCCTTCTTTGCCAGCTTTTGTGTAAGTTGTTTTATCGTCTGCTTTTACGAACCATAGAGTGTAGATTAAAGGGTCATTGTTTATCCATGTTATGGTGCTGCCGACTTTGATTGTCACGTTTTGGGGGCTAAAGGCAAGGTCAAATATGGAAATATTGGTGGGTTGTGCCTTTGCCGATCCAGTGAAGATCACAGGTATAGTTGCTACAAAAGAAAGCGTTAGTGATAGTATGAGGACTAATCTCTGTATTGCTTTCGTTGAAACCATGAACTTCAACTCCTAAATTTTGCAGAGCAGTTTTTACGGGTATGGGAAGTAGGTTGACCACCAGTACCAGTGTCTCCAGTAGGTCCAGTGCCAGAACCACCACCACCACGGTTGCCAAGGTCCATAGCCGGGTGCAAGCCAGTAGTAGTCTAAGTCAGTTCGCCACCACCAATAGATGCCCCAATACCAGTTGGGGTGACTGTGAGAATCGTACCACCAGTAATGCCATGTATGAAGCCTCGCCACTGGAGCCCAAACCCACCAGTACAAATTGATGTACAGGTAAGGCATGGCGTTGACGATTATGTAAGGGTCTATTTCTGGAATCTGGTCTGGAGGCAAAAGATTTGTAATTCCGCCAACTACTAGGCTGAATCCATTGATTATTGCTGCTGATATGAAAGCTCGGGTGCCGTTCGGACTCATGTCGGTAGACCACATGGACATGACATGACCTGAAAATATTCCCAAATCTAGGCTGTTAACACTTGAAACTGTAGCTTGCTCGGTGTCAAATTGGAATCCCTTTTGACTGAGAGCATCTGAAACATTCTTGTAACCGTCATCAGCAAGTATGTTGTTAATGAAGTCAACGCGTCCTGGATCTGTTAAGTCAGTCAGATCTTGAAGTTCAGCTGTGTAAACACCAAACTCTACGAGTTCTCTTATAGAACCTGGTTCGTTAGGCTGTGTTGACACACCGCGAGTTGGGTTAAGATAGCTTAGAAAACTAAACATTCCAACTCCAAGGATAGCTATGAGAACGCTAACGATTACTATTGAAACTTTATTCTTTGTTGCCATTCTTTCTCATCCCTCCTAAAATTTTGCATTCTATTAGGACATTGGCGAAGCGTATATGTGCAGTTTGTATTTATTCTTTTATAACAAAAAGCTGGAAATATCACAATTGAAAACGGAATCGCAAAGAGTCTACTGAGAAATCTTTAAAAGTGAACGAGTGTTGTTGCCTTCTGTTTCAGGGGAATATATGAATGAGCTATGCTATTGAGGTTAATGAGCTTGTGAAAGTTTTCGGAAGTGTACAGGCTCTTGACGGCTTGAGTTTCCTTGTTGAGAATGGTGAGATTTATGGGTTGATTGGTCCTAACGGCGCTGGTAAGACAACGGCGCTCAGAATTGCTTCCACTTTGTTATTGCCTACTTCTGGTTCTGTATATGTGTTTAACCATGATGTTGTACGAGAAGCTTCTAATGTGCGGAAGATTATAAGTTATCTTCCAGAAGAGGCTGGCGCCTACAAGAACTTGTCGGGTTTTGAGTATCTGCAGTTCATGGCTAAGTTCAACAGCATCAACAAAGCAGAGCTAAAGGCTGTAGTCGCCAATGCTGCCGAGATTTCTGGCTTAGGCAAGCGGCTCAAGGACAAGGTGAAGACATATAGCAAGGGCATGAAACGCCGTCTTCTTGTGGCGAGAGCGCTTATGAACAAGCCTCAACTTGCGGTGCTTGATGAGCCAACCAGTGGATTAGACGTTTTGCACGCTTATCATGTTAGGGGAATCATTAAGCAGTATGTACGAGAGCATGGAGTTACAGTTCTGCTTTCAAGTCACAACATGCTTGAAGTGGAGCATCTCTGCGACCGTGTAGCGCTTATTAACAAAGGCAAAATTGTGGCAGAAGGCACGCCAGCTGAGCTTAAGGCTAATTATAAGGTGGCTAATCTTGAAGAGGCTTTTGCAAAGGTAGTGCATCTTGCTTAGTGGATTAAGAAACGTCGTTGCAAAAGAAGTGAAGGAACTCATTCGAGACCCAAGGATACTTTTGGGCATAATCCTAGTTCCTTTGCTGATGTTTCCGTTGATGGGATTTATGATAAGAATATCCCAAGAAGCCGCGACGGAAAGCATGAGAAACATATCAGTAGCAATCATAGACATTGACAACGACTTTTTCGCTCAAAACTTAACGGACATTCTGAAATTTTATGGTAACTTTACGGTTAAGACACTTAACGCTTCAAGCATTGACGAAGTTGCAAGAGATGTTCAAGATTCAAACGCCACAGCAGTTATAGTTATACCCGAAGACTTCAGTGAGAACATTACAAACGGTGTAAGAGCAGAGTTAGAGGTTTACGGAGTCTTCAGAGGGGGTGGCATCGCTGAGTCTAGCACTTTTTCAGCAGTGAATAAATTACTGCAATTTTTTGAACAAATCTTGATAGAGCAAGCTCTTGTAGACGCATCTCTTGAACCGGACATTGTTTTAGACCCAGTGAATATTTCTGCGAAGTCTATAGTTAAGGGAGAGCCTGTTGACATGAACCCAGACGCTCTCTTTGCTGTGGCTATGTCACAGTTTTTCGGTTTCCCCTTCGCCATAATGATGCTAATTATCTTGGCGATGCAGTTAGCAGCAACTTCTGTTGCTTCAGAGAAAGAGGAGAAAACGTTAGAAACCTTGCTAAGCCTACCCATTAGTCGTTTCACAGTGTTGATTGGAAAGCTGACTGGTTCTGTAATTGTTGCAGCTCTGGGTGCAGTAGCAACGATTGTAGGAGTAATCTATTACGTTGGTTCTATCACTTTTGGAGCGCCAACCCAAATGACAGTTGACCTTAATGCAATCGGGCTTGCCCCCGGATTGTTTGGTTACGCCATCCTTGGAGTCTCGCTCTTCGTTTCGTTGCTGTCAGCTCTGGCATTAGCTGTTGTCGTTTCAGTTTTTGCGGAAGATGTGAGAGGTGCTCAGTCTCTACTTGGCTTCGTATACTTGCCATTGTTCATTCCAATGATAGTTCTAATGTTCGCAGACATCAACACTTTGCCACTAACCATCAGAATCATCTTGCTTGCCATACCGTTTACTCATCCAATGTTGGCAGCTCGAGCAATGACTACGGGAGACTATTTCACTGCGATCTGGGGCATAGGCTACGTAACC
>Ga0209636_10001508_pt1 | contig 23599 bp, 23 predicted proteins | sample DeeMarSWOR152_54_FD_187464 | JGI IMG/M metagenome (GOLD analysis project Ga0209636, IMG submission 187464) | Marine sediment microbial communities from White Oak River estuary, North Carolina - WOR-1-52-54 (SPAdes) (version 2) | ecosystem: Environmental > Aquatic > Marine > Intertidal zone >...
AGGACTGGGAGACATACACTGAGACGACGGCCCATGTCACGTTCGGGTGGTCCGAAGGCGAGCAGGCGCATCGGTTCGCTGAACTAATACGGGAAAGTGCGACGCCACAGATTGTGATGCTGGGCCAACGTGTGCTCAACGAGCTCGACGTGACGGTCTTCCTGCCGCACGTGACGCGGCCAACGTTGGTCTTGCACCGCCGCCAGGTCTCCTACCCTGCGGTGGACATTGCTAGGGACCTTGCCTCTCGCATTCCGGACGCCCGCTTGGCCCTCCTGGAGGGGGCAGCCAGAGCACCGTACCTGGGCGACAGCGAGGGGCCGCTGGCGGCCATCGACGAGTTCCTGGGCGAAGGGGAGGAGGCTGCAGCGGTGCCTGCGGCAGGTTCTGTAAGACCGAATGCACCCAATTTTTCACCACTTGCAATGGGAACAAGGAACTCCTTTTTCTGCTCCTCTGTGCCAAACTTATCAATTGGATAACAAGCAAGTGAATTGTTTACAGCCATTATCACTCCATGAGACGCGCAAACTCTTGATATCTCCTCAACTCCGATGGCATTGCTCACGGAATCTAAACCACCACCACCGTACTCCTTTGGTACAGTCATTCCCATGAGGCCAAGTTTTCCCATCTTCTTTACCGTCTCGGCAGGATATTCGCAGGTTTTGTCTATCTCTGCAGCAATGGGTCTTAGTTCTGTCTCAGCGAACTCCCTAACCATCTTTCGTACCATCTCTTGTTCCTTTGTCAAACCAAAGTCCATTTAACCTCTCCCTAAGGAATGTGGCGTATGAGTTTTTGGCTAAATAAGTTTTCTGTTTTCCATTTTTTTACTAGAGTAATCGATCCTTTTATTCATCATTTCATGTATAGATTTTTATGTCTTAATGCATAATTCTGGCATAAATGATAAAAGCCTTAAATCCCGTATGAAATTCCGAAAACATTATTTAGTACATCAATATTTGTATTATGCACAAAATCTGAAATATTCCATTTAAATTAGGGAGAGAGGTATGACGGAGTTAATCGAGGATTTAGAAGAACAAAGAAACAAACTGAATAAGAAGGCCGAGCAGTACAAGAGACGAAGAGATAGATTAAATAATACCGCTAGGAAGTGGGCAGATAATAGAGACGAGCTAAATAGTAAATCTCGAGAATGTATTCAAAAAGCGAATAACCACAGAAAAGAGAGGGACAGATTAAATGAGATGGTAAAAGAGGCAAAGGAAGAGAGGGAGAATTACAACAGGAAGGTTTCTGAGATCCAAATCAAGCTAGGTTCTCTTAAAAAAAAATATCTCCCTAAAGATGGGATTACTCTAGAAAAACTTAGGAGAGAGGTTAGGAATCTCGAATTCAAACAGATGACCTCTGTTTTATCTGTCGATAAGGAGAGGGAAATTTTGGATCTTCTTTCTGATGTTCAAAGCCAGATAAGAGAAAGGGAGAAGATCCTTGAAAGTAACAAGGAAATCCAAGAACTTATGAAAAATCGAACCGAATCAAAACAAAAAGCTGAAGAGGCTCATAAAAAGGTGAGTGATTACGCAGATCGTGCTCAAATCGAACATGATTCCATGACTAAACTATACGATGAGGGGGATAAACATAGAAGAGAGGCGGACAAAGCCCAGCAGGAATTTGTAAAGGCGAAACTGGCAGCTGACGAGGCCCATAAAAATCATGTTGAGATGGTTAGACAGGTACATGATTTTGATAAGATAATTGCAGGTCTGAGACAAAAGAAGGAAAAAGCCAAAAAAGAAATTGCTGAGACAACAGCTAAAAAGGAAGCTGAAGATATTTATGAAAGATTTAAAGCTGGAGAAAAGTTAAGTACAGAAGATCTGATGTTCCTTCAAAAAGCTGGTTATTTATAGGATTTAAGGTTTTTATATTTAAAAATTTTGGCAAAGTTATAAGTATCGGGAATCTAATTTAAGTAGGGGATTTGGGCTAGTTGTTAGAGTGCATCCCATCCCTTCTGACAAGGCTAGCCCCCCCTTCCTATTTTATTTAATTTTTATCTAATGAATATTTAAGTACTTTAAGTTGGTAATTATTATTTAAAATAAGGCAAAATTAATCGTTAATACACCTAATTAGCCAAAAGATTGAATTATTGCTATTGATAAATCGATTGTTTTACTATCGTTTAACCACATCATTTAAATGCAATCAAAAGTGGCAAATATTACAGCACCTAATCCTCAAAGAATGTCTTGGGCTCCCAGTGTTTCACTTGATCCGATTGATAGTGATTTAAAATGCCAATTATCTTGTACATATTTACCAGTTTATTTTCATCTTTTAGCTTAATATTCATTAAAACAATTATATTTGAGTTTATTATATTTATAGTTTAGTATCATGATATCTTTTTTAATAACGATAATAAATTTTATACAATCAACTAAAAATTACCAAATAAAAGGCCAATCCCACCCTTCCCCGCATATTTATCGCAGCCATTAGATCCAAGATTTTCCTTCTGAGGGAGTTTTCGGGAGCATCGTGCGAGATGGCAATTTTCATTTTTATATCATTATGAATTAATTACTTTTATATTTTTAAATATTCAAGGGGTTTTATATTTTATATATCTTTATTTAAGAACTTATATAAATAGTTGCTTTGGTCGCGACCAAGAAAAGTATAAATAGTAGAATAAATTCAATACTGAACTGGGAGGTGATTATCTATGGCAATTAAAACTGCACTAAATGTTGAGGTTGGTTATAATGAAACAGAGATTATAGAACCAACAGATACGGATAAAAATAAAAAAAGAATATTTAATATTGAAAATGGTGAAAAACAAATCATTGCTACTGCATGGGGTTTAGACGAAGAGCAAGTTTGGCAAATAGAGGTTACTAAAACGATTCCACCTAATGAAAATGATGTTTTGAGTGTAGGTCCCACCCATGCTCCAAAGGTGAAGCTCACTGGAAGAACAACCTCATCCAATGATACGAGTATCGTAAATGCAACTCTGACTTACCCAGGGTCATAAAAATCACATATAAGAATTAATAATTTTGTCGATTATTATCCGTCTTTATATTTGACCGATTCCAATTTTGCCTTGACGAATTCATTCTTATCCAGAGCCAATTTCCGGTACAACCGAGCAGCGAGTTTAAAATTTTTTTTGGCATTTTTTTCATCATCCATTTTTTGATATATTTGTCCAACTTCAAAATATGTTTCGGCAAGAGGAAAGAATGCATTAACTTTCTCAGCATCCTTTATACTCATTTGGAAGTAATTTATTGCCTCATCCCATTTATTCTGATTTGCATATATTAAAGCACGGGTTAATTGAACATCAAACATTATGTTTTGATTCTCGATTTTTAAAGCGATTTCTTCCGCCTTTTCTGCGTTTCTTTTGGCATTCTCAAAGTCATTGATTTTTGCATAACAGAACCCAACCCAGGAATGTCCATATCCAATTTGTATCATATGATCGGAATTTTTTAATAAATCTAGCTGTTTTTTGTGGTATTTAATTGCTTCATCATATTTATTGTAATGTCTATAAGTTACACCAAGATTTCCGTATGCTCTTGCAGTTTCATTCACATTATTATCTTTAGCAAGAAGAGTTATACTTTTATCGTAACATTCAACTGCTTTTTTTAATTCGCATCTTTCATCGTAAGCATTACCTAAATCTATATAGGTTGACCCAGATAGTCCATTATAACCCTCTTTGATTGAAATTTTCAGACTTTTTTTATAGTTATCGATTGCCTTTTCGTGATTACTCATTCGCCAATAGGTCCTTCCTACACCCCTATAGCTCTCCGCTATTCCATAAAGAAAGTTAATTTTTTTTGAAATTAGTAGACCGTTTTTGAATGTTCCCAGTGCCTTTTCTAATTCATTATGTTCCTCGAGAATATGGCCTGATTGACATACTGCCCTGACTTTTAACTCATCATTATGAATTACAGTTACAAGATCTGAACATTCAGTTAAATAACGCAGTGCTTTTTTCCATTCACCTACCATATAGCTGTTTTTTCCCATGATAAATAGTATCTCAGCCCAGACCTTGGGTTCGAGATCACTTTCTTCAAACCTTTCCAATATCACCAAAAGATCTGTTGCATATCCACAGTCCATTATCAAGGATGAGGATTCAATAGCCAACGTTGAAGCAGAATTTAAGTCCCCTGCTTCCTGATAATGATAAATGGCCTCAATAAGATGACTGGCCTCATTCTCATTTTCATACCATTTTGCTGCGAGTCGATGGAAATTTTTTCGCTTTGATCTGGACATGCGGGTATAAAAGAATCTCTTTATGATGTCATGTAGAAAATGCCTGTTCTTGGCATCCAATTTAACTAGGGATTTTTGTGTCAATGTGTAAAGAATTTCTAAATCAATAACATCATGGACTGCAAGTACCTCCTCTAAAACTGGATAACGATAAATTGATAAACAACCTAAGATTTTACGCTCATTTTCATCAAGTTTTGAGAACAGCTCATCATGAACGAACCTTTCCAGATGACCTTTAGATTGAAAAAACTCTAAAAATAATGGGTTGCCCGCTGTGAACATGTATATTTCCTCAAAGTCCTGTCTATCAATTCCCTTTTCACTGAGTAGCTTCTTTGTGCTTTCAAAATCAAGACCCTCAAGTCTAAGCTCAGCAACCGTTTTTTTATCCAGTACATCCCTACTGTCGTAGAAAGGGACGATTTCCCTTGACAATACCAGCATTTTGGTTTGAGAGTACGGAGAAAGCATCCCTAAAAAGTAAACAAAGAACTTTCTTATCTGATCATTGGACTTCTGAAAATCATCAAAAATAATTATTGCATCCAATTTACCAATACTCTTACCCAAGATTCTTGTTATTTCATAAAAATCCAAAGCTGTTCTTGTCCTCATAAACAATTCGAGATGATCATTGTCCAGCTCGGCTAGAAAATCAGCCAGTTTAAGTAGAATCCCCCGAAGCGTATCCAGTTCATTAAAATCATGCCAAAATAGATGCTTAGATTCTTGGAAATCTTCGATCAGTTTTGCCGCAAGTGTTGTTTTTCCAATACCTGCCATGCCATGTATGAATATAATATTGTGTTTTTCTTTATCAGCTATCCATTCCTTCAATTTATTCAATTCCTCTTCCCTACCAAAAAAATGGGTTATTTTTGGAACCCTCTCTGTAAAGTCGATATGTCTCTTTTTTCTGCTCTTTTCCAGATCTTTTATATCCATTACTCCTTTCTCAGATGTAAATTTACAGATATCCAGTTCGCTTACATCCGGGATATTTGCATTTTTTAAATAAACCAGAGCTTCATATAATCCCATTTTTTGGGGAGGATCGTGCACTCCAATTATCCTTATTTGCATTTTTTTCATTCTTTTTTCCAATGAATTTGCGTATTTTTTTCCTTTCGCGTTTAAAAAATAAAAATCTTGATTTCTGTTTTTACCCTTTGCACGACCATTTACTGTTATCAGATAACCCTTTTCTTTTAGCTCAGAAATTTGGCGAGACGCATGGCTTAACCCAACACCAGTGGCTTTTGCAATACCTTCTCTTGTTACAGCCAGCGGCATATCGTATTTTTTTCTTTGAACTTTGTACGCTGAAAGATGAAGAACCACTCTGTCCTTTGGATTGAGAAGACTTTTTTTGAACAATATTTTCACCCATTAAGTTTTCCTCGGTGCTCTTTATACACCAGTGTTTATATTGATATGTATTATAATACCTGTATAAAAATATCTTGTTGGGTAAATCCAAAAAGTCGTTATTTTTCACAATAAAATTCAATTTTTTCCCTATATAGAATGTAATCAACCACAAAAAACCCATTACCCTTAAATCCTATGAACACATTTTACGCACAATGCACCCTGCAAAAGAGCTTTGTTGTTCAAAAAGCGAGAAATTGAAGGGAAAAAGAATAGTCCTAGGTGTAACAGGCAGTATAGCTGCGGTTGAGACTGTCAAACTGGCCAGGGAACTGATAAGACATGGCGCTGAGGTTTTTCCTGCAATGAGCCAAGCTGCCCAGAAGATCATTCATCCGTACGCATTGGAATTTGCCACAGGAAATGCTCCGGTAACCGAGATAGACGGAAAGGTTCAACATGTTGCATTCTGTGGGGATGTAGAGGATAAGGTAGACTTGCTCCTCATTGCTCCTTCAACAGCAAATACAATATCCAAGATCGCTTATGGAATCGATGACACAATCGTAACCACCTTCGCCACCACTGCCATCGGCTCAAAGATACCTATTATGATCATCCCTGCTATGCATATCTCTATGTACAATCATCCTATAGTAATAGAAAACATAGAGAGGTTGAAAAAAATCGGCATAAGATTTGTTGAGCCTAAAATCGAAGAACACAAGGCCAAGATGCCTGAAATACAGGAGATTATCTATATTGTGGTAAGAATCATTGGGAAGGCAGATTTAAAGGAAAAAAAATTGCTGGTAATTGGAGGCTCAACTGAAGAACCGATGGATGATGTTCGATTTATGACAAATAAAAGCTCTGGTAGAACAGGAGTTGAGCTTGCATTGAATGCATATGAAAGAGGGGCAGATACTGAGATTTGGATGGGGCATTGTCAAGTACGGTTGCCTGGTTTTATTCCTGTTAGGCGCTTTAAATCTGTTTCAAATCTGCTTGATATGACGGATGATATAAACCATGATATCGTCTTGGTTCCAGCCGCGATTTCCGATTATTCTGTTGAGAAGCAGGAGGGTAAGATTCCCTCGGGAAAGAAGGATTTGACCTTAAAACTAAAACCCAATCCAAAAGTAATCAGAAAAGTCCGGGAAAAATCCAACTGCTTTCTGGTTGGTTTCAAGGCCGAGTTTGATGTTGGAAAGGAGAAACTAATTGAAAAGGCTAAAATACGAATGAACGAAGCAGGGTTGGATATGATGATTGCAAACGATTTGGCCCAGGCAACCCAAGACGAAAATCATGTATTCATAATAGATAAAAATGGTACAGTTGATGAATTTTCCGGAAAGAAAGGAAAAATCGCAGAGAGGATTTTAGATAAGGTCGTGAGTCTTTGTTGACTTCCTCTGCATTCGTCCCAAGTCATGTTACAGGTTTTTTCGAAATTTGTGATGAGGCCAAAGATATCAGGCAAAGAGGTTCAAGGGGGGCTGGCATTTGCCTTTCGAAAGGAGTTTTTACCATTGTGGAAGTCGAAGAATCAGATAAAAAGAACATAGAAATTTTTCTCAATGAAGAGAAAAAAAAGGCTCCAGTATCAAGGTATGTGGTGAATGCTCTACTTGGCGAAAAGCCCTATTATGTAAAGGTTTCAAGCACGTTGGAACTGCCTGTAGGCCAGGGTTTTGGAATGAGCGGTGCCGGAGCGCTTAGTACTTCACTGGCGTTGTCAAATGCACTTAACCTGGGATTGGGTAGAGATGAGATCGTATGTATAGCCCATTCCGCAGAGATTGCATGCGGCACAGGCTTGGGTGATGTGATGCCCCAGTCCATGGGAGGGGTTGTCCTAAGAAAGAAAGAGGGATGCTATCCTCATGGAATCATAGAGAAAATAAATATAAATGAAATCGAGATCGTTCTTTGTATAATAGGAAAGCCATTGCCAACAAAAAGTATAATCACAGATTCAAAGCATAAAAAAGTAATCAATGAATATGGAAACAGATATATTGAAAAAATAATAAAAAAAACTAATTTTGAGGATATAATGCAATTTTCCTACGAATTTTGCCAAAATACAAAACTTATGTCAAAGGAGGTAAATGAAGCTTTATTGATTGCACGTGAATATGGAGCGGCAAGTATGGCCATGCTTGGAAATTCAATATTTGTTGTGGGTGATACCGATAATTTGGTAACAGTGCTGAGTAATTTGGGAGAGGTCCATATTTGCAGGATTGATGGAAGGGGTATGAGAATAGTTGGAGATGAGGAGTAACATGGTGAATATAAAGGAATGGAAAATCCCTGGGGTATATACAGATGGCGAGAGACTCTTTACAAAAAATCTTGTCCCTAAATATCAGGTTTACGGCGAGGAATTGGTGGTTTGGAAGGGAGAGGAATATAGAGTCTGGAACCCAAAAAGGAGTAAAGCCTGTGCATTACTTAAAAAAGGGTGTAAAAATTTCCCAGTGCATAGTAACTCAAAAATTTTATACCTTGGAGCTGCAAACGGAACCACAGCAAGCCACCTCTCAGATATTGCAGTGAATGGCATAATATACTGTGTTGAGCTCTCAAAACGTGCATTTAGGGATCTTATCCTTGTGTGCGAAAAAAGAAGGAACATGGTTCCTATTCTAGGGGATGCCAACAAACCTGAAATGTATAAGAATATAGTTGGGAAGGTGAATCTGGTCTATCAGGATATTTCACAGAGAAATCAAACCGAGATATTTATTAAGAATTTACAGATTTTTCTCAAACCGGAGGGATTTGGAATATTGATGGTAAAGGCCAGGAGTGTTGATGTAACTGCCAAGCCTAAAGATATCTTTAAAGAGGCTGAGAGGAAATTAAGAGAAAATGGATTGAGGGTTCTTGAAACCGTTATCTTGAAACCCTATGAGAAGGACCATGCAGCGATAGTAGTTGAAAAAATTGCGAAATGACAAAAAAGCCCTTCTATTCCTGGTCTCTTTTGTTACTTTTATCGGTACCAAAGCCTCGATTTATTTTGGAAATCTATCATAATTCCTATTCAATCTTATTATAAGTGCAGCTTGCTATTTTAGAGTAACAAAATATTAATTGAATTTGTTACTTCTTTTACTCTAACGGGGCCTCATAAACCTTAATCCACGTTTCTAAATGTCCCCAATATTTTGAAGGTAATTCTAAAGCCGCTTCCTCTTTTTTTTTCTTTAATTTTTCAATACCTTCTTCTTTTGTGCTAGACCAAATATCTTTAACTGATTTTTTGAAATTATGAAGATGATGTAACTTCGTGAAATATGTTGGACCTGATAGGCTTTCAGGTTTCTTTCTTGGAAACATGTGTTCTTCAAATGCTTTAAAATCGTTTTTAACAGGTGAACAGCATTGATTATTACAGGAAATAGGAATTGATGTTATAATTCTCATAATATCTCCTTTTGGGTAATGATTGAGTAGCTCTGGAACATAATATTTTTGGGCTACAGGACCTCCGATAACAAGTTCTTCAGGTCTTGATTCACCATATGTAATCCCTGAGGATACAACAGATACCCCATCATATCCGAGACCCATTGAAAATGCTCCACCAGCATGAATACATACTTTAAAACCTGCATTAGACAATTTATTACAAACTTTTCTAAGAGCAATAAGCTGATTAGGAGTTGAATCTAATTCGCTAATCTGAGCAAACCAAAGGATTACACCTTCACAACATCCCTTTAAATCTTGAATTACAATATCCCAGTCCTTAAAAGATAAAGGATCATAAGTTGCTATCATTGTATATATTTTTTCGTTTGAAAAATCCTTTTTTACCTTTTGCCATATTAATTTATTTAGCTGATATTCTTGTGTATCCGTATTTTTAAAAAATAAATAAGGAGGGATAATTACACAAGCTTTCAGATTAGCCATATAGTCTGCAAGACCTGGTCCAAGAGAAAATCCCTGTTCTGCTGCTATTGAGTACATCTCAGCTATTTCTGAATCCAATGAATCTCTTACAAAAGAGAGTTGAAAATTAATTACACTAATTACACTCTTCATAAACATTTCATGTTTAGGATTTGTAAGGTCAAGAACAGATGATACATCTATTTTCTCGTCCGGCGTGGACAATGCGGAATATGGTTCTCCATATTCTTCCCTTATTTTTTTATATGATCTTCGAAAGTCATCATGGTTTTTATTCCATATATCACAATCTTTTGAGAAAAATACATGTGTCATAGGATCAATAGCAAATTTTTTATTGATATTATTTAGCCATTTGCAGATAGTGTCTTTTTGGTCAATGACAAGTTGGGCTGGAAGAACAAAACCTTCAACTGAGCTAGGAACTTCCTCAAATATTTTTTTTTCAGCGGCAATACCATAGCGGTAATAATTTTTAGGTATAGACATTTACTTCCTCCCGATCTATTATTTCCGAACATCTTCTCTCGTATAATACTTTTTTCTCTTTTGGATGATGAAGAACTTCGACTCTTTTATCATCACACACTATTAATATTCCAATACCCCATCTATTAAATTCTGATATGTTTTTTTGAAGTAATCTCTTTTTATTTTCGGGCATCGCTATATAACTTCTATTTGCAAAAACTTCATATACAAAAGCTTGTTCTATCGCTCTCTTCCAATTGGATAATTTCATTTCTATAGCTATTCTAATAATTCCATCTTTTGCACCAAGAACATCGGGAATTTTTCCACATACTGGAACTTCACAAAAAACTTCAAATCCTTGTTCCCTAACCCATTTCTTTAGGGCCTCTCTTAATTCTTCTTCATATCTAAATAAACTCATATTATTTGCTCTCCGATCTCCAAAGATATATGTATCCAAGATATAAAGGAATATTTAATAAAAATAATATTATATACAAAATGCAAACAGCAACATTTATAACAAGCGAAGAAATTGGTAGGGTATAATTAAGATATGATGATAATAGAAAAATAGATGCAAGAACTATACAACATGTCATGATACCACCAATTATCCAAAGTGTATTTTTAACTTTTTCCTGTAATTTTATTTTTTCATAAACTAATTTTAATTTTTCCCAAATACCATCCTCCAAGGCCAATGCAATCAATGCAATTTCTTCATTTGTTTCGGGTCCAGTATATTCTTCAAATTTTACATTCAATTCGCCAATTATAGTTTTAAATATTTTTTCAGCATGTTCTCGCGCAGGTAGATAATTTAGATTGTTAAAAGCTCTTATAATTTCATAGATAGCATCTTCTAACCATACTTTACGGTCTTTTGTGAATGTATCAAGAGAGTGTTTATAACACTTTTTCCACGATTCTATTATTTTTGTATTTAAATTAAGATCTCCTTTATCAATTTTTCTCCTTTTTATATAACTAACACATAATACACAGTACCCAGGGATAATTATTGCTAGTGGAATTAAAAGCAATTCAGCATGAGGATCTAAAGTCAATCAAATCCCTATCTCTTCCCGAATTTTAGATTTTCTTAGGAGGAATTCTGGAGCCTTAGAATAAACCTCAGTAAGTAACTTTTTAAGAGGTAATCCTCCGTATTTTGAAATAATATTATCAATTTCTCTTTGTTGTTCTGGAGATAATTGCTTGAAATAATAGTCTGCCACTTGTTTCCCAGCATCGCTTAAAAAATAACTTTTGGTTTCAATAAAATCTTTTGTTTCTCCTAATGATTCGATAACTTCCTCATCTGCCCTCTCTGAAATCTGCCTTTCGAAAGTTACTGATCTACTATTAATAAAATTATGAGTTTCGAGAGCATCAATAGCAAGTACTATTTTTTCTGAATATGGCCCGTAATGGAGAGGCTCAAAGTTTAATTTTAATGCTAAATCCGAAAATTCTGGAGATAATGTTGTAAGGTATGCAAGTTTTTCTATCCTCGTTATACCCGTAAGAATAGGGGCATTGTTCCTCCTCAAGAGTATCATAACCAATTTTTTATCTGTAAGCTCCACTTTATCACCTCCTCAGGGCCTATATCGTATCCGACATATAAATCATTTACTTGGGGAGGTAAATGAATGTAATCAATTTAAATACCCCTATTACAATTATAAATCATAAATACAGTCCTAAAACAGCAATTACGGTTGTATAGCACTAATAATCAATATCTCTATATCATTATTCCGCCTCAAAGTGGAGAGGCAAGGAACGAAATTATATGCCATATAGAAAAGATCACTTTACCATAATTGTTGAGAAATTTACGAAATAACCTGAAAAGCAAATTTGTCCATAATTATAATTTAAAGGGGCATTTAGGGATTATATTGATAAATTACAATGAATTAAAAAGATAATATCGTGAAAAATGTTAATATAATCCAAGGCATACCATAAACCATGGGATTTAAAACAAGGACAAAGAAGAAAAAGATGATGCTAAAGGTTCTACCCCTTTTATTTGTGTTTTTTATTTTCATTAACACGTTCGTACCCATTGCTTCGGCAGAGAACTCTCCGCCCACGCTTTCCAAGGGAACTGTAACGCCGAGAATAGGTAGACCGAACATCGATTACCTATTTACCTTAACATACACTGACATAGACAACGATACACCTTCGAGTGTGAAAGTCTTCATAGATCAATTGGATTACGAGATGGAAGAGCTGGACCCAACTGATATTAATTACACCGATGGAAAGGAGTATTTTTTCGAGAAAGTGTTAGAAGAAGGAACCTATACTATTTATTACAGTGCCGATGATGGAAATGGTAACGAGGAAAACACAAATTCTTTTTCATTGAGTGTCACATGGGATGTGGGACACTACGACATCATACATTTTATTGAAGACGAGGTCATACCTGGGATAATGCTCCTTATGGCAATCATCTTTGTAATGCTGATAATATTTATTGTCATCTCGGTTTTCATGGTTTTGCAGATGAGGAAGATAGCCAAGGGGTTGGAAGGGAAGGAGGAGGCAAAAGAGGAAGGGAAAGAGGAGATAAAAGAGGAAGAAATGTAAGAGGAAAAATTTGAGGCCTCCTCAGCATAAAGGTCTTAGCTAAAAATCCCCAACTCAGTAATCATTTAATAGTTTCAATCCTTTTTACATCCCCATTCTCGGAGATGGGGTTTTGCCAGGGAAAAAATCAAGGCTTGTCAGGGAAACAATTGAGGAAAAACACGAAATAAAGTTGGATGAGATAAAGGATATCTTGGAAACAAAACCCGAGAAGAAGAGCAAGGGAATAATCCTAGCCCAGTTCTTCATCCCATGGCTCATTGCCCTGTGCGAGATCTCTCTTCTCTATCTATTATTGGATAACAAGACCTTCGTCACCCTCGGCTTCTGGATGACGGTGTACTTCTTCCCACCTTTTGGAAAGGAGACCGTGATTCCTTTCGGTATGTCTGGAGAGGAAATTTCTGCCGCCGTTCCTTTTTTCAATCCCAAAACCCTCGTTGCCTTGGATCCATTACTGATTGCATTGTGCATCGCTTCAATAGACATTATAGTTGGACTGTTTTTGGTCTGGAACTTCGACTTTGCCAAGAAGATACCTTTGCTTGGGAAATATATAACCAAGTTCGAAAGCAAAGGTGGGGACATCCTTGCCAAGAACAAGTACATCGAGGCTCTGTCCTTTGTGGGTGTGACTTTCTTTGTTATCGTACCTTTTCAAGGAAGCGGAGCAGTTGGAGCGAGTATTATCGGCAGGATCATCGGGATGAACCCATATAAGGTATGGCTAGCAATTATAATCGGTGCAGTTTCAGGCTGTCTGCTCATTGCCTATGCACTCAGTGCATTCAAGGCAATCTTTATAAGGAATATGATAATTGGGTTGATTTTGTTAATTGTTATGTTTATTGTGGTTATATATTATTTATTTATAAAACGAAAAAATACCCAGGAGGTTAAAAATGATCCTGCAGAATAGGAAAATACTTGTTACAGGAGGGGCTGGATTCATAGGAAGCAACCTTGTTGACAAACTCCTTGCCCAAGAAAATGATGTCATTGTTGCAGATAACCTGGTCAGCGGAAAAAGCGAATTTTTGTCCAAAATCAAGGCCAAAATCGAGATAATAAATGTTGATCTCATGAAACCTGATGCATTATCACCTGTTCTAAAAGAATGTGATGTTGTTTTTCACCTTGCAGCAAATCCCCAAGTGAAGATCAAGGATGAAGAAACAAGATTGCATATCAATCAAAATATAATACTCACCTACAATGTCCTCGAGGGCATGCGTAAAAAAGGGGTAACTGAAATTGCCTTTGCTTCCACCTCCACTGTATATGGAGAGCCCGAAAAAGTGCCCACCCCGGAGAATTACGGCCCCCTCATTCCACTTTCGTTATATGCGGCCTCAAAACTTGCATGCGAAGCCCTGATCTCTGCATACTGCTATACATACGGTATGCAAACGGTTATGTACCGATTTGCAAACGTAATAGGGCCAAGAAGCACACACGGAGTGATCTTTGATTTTATTAATAAACTACAGGCTAATCCTCAAACACTTGAAATTCTTGGAAGGGAGCCTGGCACAACAAAATCCTATATACATATCTCAGACTGTATAGGTGGCATGGTTTACGCGTATGAGAACTCAAAGGAGAAGGTAGGAATCTACAATATTGGCTCTGAAGATTACATCAATGTAAAGGACATCGCAGATATCGTATGCGAAGAGATGGGATTAAACAAAGTAAATTACAGCTGGACTGGTGGAGTGGATGACGGCAGAGGTTGGAAGGGCGATGTTAGAACAATGCTTTTGGACATCCAAAAAATGAAGACTTTGGGTTGGAAACCGAAACACACAAGCAAAGAGGCTGTGAGGCTGACTGCAAGGGAACTGGTGAAAGGTTAAATATGGGTGTTTTCTATATAATTATACCAAATAGGCCAAACCCAACCTTAAAAGGGAGATCCTCTATGGTGAATAAGACAACTCAATTTAGGAAAAACAGCCGTGAGTTTGGAAATTCTCATCTTCTATTATTATTAGGAATTACCTTAATTATACTTCTTGGCAACTTGCAGATTTTAAATTCGAGCAGCAATAAATTGCAGAATATCTCAAATACAAATTACAATTTCGAATCTGAGCCAGAAGATAATTATATTCAGATGATAGAACCTCCCATAAAAAGCATTGGAACTCGTTCTGATTTAGAATATCATGACTTAATAAATTACGATGATGTTTTGGTGGTAAGAAACACCAACTCCCTTATGTCCATGCAAATTGCGGATTACTTTGTTACCAATAGGAACATACCCAGTATAAACATTTGTGATATCACCACATCAACCTCTGAGACAATAAATAGAGACACTTTCGAGAACGAAATAAGGGCACCAGTTGAGGATCATATAATCAATAACGGTCTTTTGGGCCAGATAAACTACATCGTAACAACAAAGGGAGTACCTCTTAGGATATCCCCAGATTCACATTCCTGGGATTGTGCATGCGTGGATTCTGATTTGGCCCTTATTCTTGGGCCTTACCAGAGCTCCATTGGTCAGCCCTACTGGATAAACAATCCCTACTTCGATCCTGATCCATATGATGATTTTTCAAGGAGCAGATACGGTTTCTTTCTTGTAACAAGGCTCACAGGTTTTGATTTTGATGATATCCAGGCTATAATAGATAAAGCTGAGATAAGCATTGGCAGGAAAGGAACCTTGGTCCTTGATCTCGACCCAGGTAAAGATGGAGGGGGTTATCAGGAAGGAAACGACTGGATGCGTGCAGCAAACGCAACCTTAACTGCGAATGGTTTTGATGTTTTTCTAGACGAAACCAATACATTTTGGACAAATTGCGAAAACGTCTCAGGATATACAAGCTGGGGAAGCAACGACGGCCATTATCTTACAAATTCCCTTATCAACTCAGGCCTGGAGAACGATGGAAATGGTGATGGTGTTCCCGACAGTTGGTATTTTGTTGAAGACGAAGAAGTTGGTTCATGCGAAAGAAACGATACAGAGGTGAGAAGCGGAGCGTGGTCAGTTAAAATCACAAGAAATGCAACAGGTATGAATTCCTCTAATATTGCCCAAAACATCACGGTTAAACCAGATACGAGATATTATGGGGTAGGTTATGTAAACCTATCTGGTGTGTCCTCTGACTGGGGTATATATTTGCAAGTTATAGCCTATGACTTTCTAGGAAATCCTGTAAGATACCACAACGGTACAAAGCGAACAGGCACCACAGATTCTTGGGTTTCCCTTGGCCAGGTTATATACGAACCACTTCCTAACATCACAAAGATATCAGTGGGTGTCGTACTTTCACAATCCAGCGGAACCGTCTTTGTAGATGATATATATCTATACGAAATTAAACCCCGAAATCAATGGATCCCAGGAGCGTTGGCAGAAACTTATGTTTCAACAGGTGGAAGGAGTTTCAATTATCCCACCAGCTATGGCCAATCCCTTGTTGCGGATCTTATTAAAGACGGTGTTACAGGCGTAAAGGGCTATGTCTACGAACCTTATCTTTCCGCGTGTGCACATCCTGATATTTTGTTCGACGCATATACTCAAGGTTTTTGTCTGGCTGAAAGCTATTACATGGCTTCTGCATATCTCAGCTGGATGGATGTGGTGGTCGGCGATCCCAAGCTTGCGCCATACGACCTAAATATAGTACCTGACCTTGCCATATTTTCGCACAACATATCTTTTTCAGATTCTGCACCACATACAGGTGAAATTGTCAATATCTCGGTAACAATTGAAACTCTAGGTCAAGCTCCCGCTTTGGAGGTGGAAGTTAAGTTTTATGCCGGTGATCCGTTTTTTGGGGGTACCTTTATTGGAAGTAGATATTTGAGCTTTCAAGGTCTGAGCATAAACGAGACATGGCTTAACTGGGACTCAACAGGTTATCTTGGCCATCATAACATCACCCTCTTAGTTGATGCACAGGATAGGTTTTATGAAATGAATGAAAGTAATAACATGGCCAATAAAAAAATCGTAGTGCATACCGGTTATCCTTGTGCTGATGCAGGTTCAGATAGCGTTCTTGATGAGGATGAACCTCATCAATTTGACGGCTCCGGATCGATTGACAATTCAAGTATTGCAAATTACACCTGGGACTTTGGAGATGGAAAATATGGATATGGGGTTGGTCCCACACACAGCTATACCATACAAGGTTTTTATACAGTTATTCTTAATGTAACGAATGTATTTGGTCTATGGGATTTAGACTCTGTAGATATAACGGTAAATAATGTTGTACCCACAGCTTATGCTGGGGGAAGATAAAACAGGTTTCGAAGGGCAGATCTTGAACTTCAGCGCGATGGGCTCCACAGACTCTCCTTCAGACATATACACACTTAATTATACCTGGTATTTTGGAGACGGAAATATTGGCTTTGGGAAGAACATCACATATGCTTATTTTGATAATGGCTCCTTTATTGTATGTTTGGAGGTAAGGGACGATGATATGGCAGTTGCTATCGACACATTGAATGTTACAATAAGCAATGTTGCTCCTCACATCGCTTTCGTGCCCTCACAGATCGTCCTTGAGGATTCACTTTTTATACTCATTATAAATGCAAGCGATGTTATTGGCGATACAATTACATTTTCAGACAATTCAACAATATTCGATATAAATTCTTCAACTGGAGAGATATATTTTATGACAAGCAACGAAAATGTTGGGGTTCATTTCATTAAAATAACCGCCTCTGATGAAGATGGTGGCGAGAATTATACGGAATTCGTATTGACCGTTGAAAACACAAACGATCCACCATATATAATATCAGTCCCTGAGACCACGGCAATCGAGGGTGAAATGTTTTACTATGATGTAGTGGTCGAGGATGACGATTTGCTTGTATCTCCAACTGAAGAAATCACCTATTCCCTTGAATCATCACCGCCTGGAATGGAGATAGATATATATGGCGTAATTACCTGGGTCCCAACAGATGCCCAGGCCTCTTTGATTTTTAATGTAATCATCAATGTATCGGACGGGCAGGAATACGATACCCAAATATTTGAGATAACGGTGATCAATGTTAACGACAAGCCTGTTATTAATTCGACACCTATTACAACTGCCTTAGAGGGTGAGAACTACATATACGATGTCAATGCAACAGACCCTGATCCTGGGGAGGTTTTTTCATTCATGCTCGATCTTGCACCCGAGGGCATGAACATAGATGAGGTAAATGGTTTAATTTACTGGCTACCAACAAATGATCAAATTGGCATCGTTGATGTCATTGTGAATGTTACGGATTTGGCAGGAGATTTCGATACCCAGTCATTCTATATTTGGGTGAGCAATGTAAACGACGCACCTGTTATCGAATATGTAGGTGATTTGTTTGCCACAGAGGACGAATACTTTTATTATAAGGTCAATGCTACTGATTTCGATTTATACGATTCGATTACATTTTACGATGATTCTGAGTTATTTGATATTGGAAAAAAGAGTGGAATAATCTCATTTACCTCCACCAATGAAGATGTTGGTGTATATACCATAAAAATCACAGTTCTGGATAATGAAAAAGCAGAGGATTTTGAGATTATTATTTTCACAGTCCTGAATGTAAACGACCCTCCGATATTGGATTTTATAGGTGACTGGATACTAACAGAGGACGAGAATTTTACTTTGATGGTGACAGCTTCTGATATTGACGTAGGTGATTCACTTATGTATCAAGATAATTCAACCTTGTTCGATATAGATACATATTCTGGTGAGATTTCATTTACCCCTACAAATGATGATGTGGGAACTCATATCATCAACATCTCAGTTTTGGATGGAAATGGAGGTATGGATTACCAAATTGTCAGATTCATAATCAAAAATGTAAATGATCCTCCTTTTTTAAAACCCTCTGACAATCTCAATTTATCTGTTGGAGTGACTATTAAAGTGGGAGAGACATTCTCGGTTAAGGTTAACGTAAGCGACATGGATATTGGTGACACTTTAATATTCAGCGATGATTCAGATATGTTCGATATAAATCCACGCACTGGAGAGATTATTTTTACACCCACAAAAGATGATATCGGTGTTCATTATGTGAACATCTCGGTAAAGGATAGCAACGGAGATACAGATTATATGATTGTTAAATTCGAAATACCTGGGGAAGAAGGTGAAAGAGAAGAAGGGATCGGGCCTTTATGGCTCGTACTGTTGATTATTTTGGTGATAATTATTATTTTAATCCTATTATTTGGATGGAATAAGAAGAAATCAGCATCACATGAAAATGAGATATTATTTGTGGAAATTGAGGGCGAAATTCAAGAGGAAATCGAAAAAAAAGGGGAAGAAGATTTTCCACCCTATCCTCCTTTGCCCCCACCACCTCCTCCTCCTTCCTCATAGGAAAATGGACCTTATCTACAATCAACCGACAACATCTATCACATGTATTTTTGTTGTATTATAGAAATTAAATCCATATACAAGGGGATTTTCTGAGACGATCGCAGGTTCCGCATCTGCAGGCAGCCCACCCATGTACAAAGTTCCTGTGGGGTCTGTTGCCAACCAATAGCCTTGTTCGTCCTTGAAAATTACATAGTTCGGCTCGGTGCCATAATAAAGTTCAATTGCCCCGAGAATTTCATTTTTTGATGACTCAGAGCCTATGTAAAGAGCTGAGAATGCATGGGTCTGCGTAAGATATATTCTTGTTGTGCCTCCAATCGCCCCAATCATGGAGGAAAAAAGGATTGATAAGTCCTCGCAATCCCCCCCACCTTTATCTATCGTCTCACTGCAAAATGCCCAGTAATCCCTTCCTTCTGGGTCTGAGATGTATGTAAGATTGTATAACATAAAATCGAAGATCGCCAGGATCTGATAGATGTTATATTCGCCTGGGTATTTCTCGGAAATCTCGGAAACAAGATTTTGAATTTTGTAATTATCAAAGTCCACTTTGGATTTTAATTTGTCATAATAGTATTTGTAGTTATGAACGATCTTGAGCTCTTGGATATTGTGAAGTGGCTTAACAAACAATGAATTTTCCTTACTGTGCACTGTGCCATTATCATACCAACTCTCCACATCATACTCTGTAAACAGTTCATTGTCTTTTACCAGGATGGTCATGAGAACATTGTAACTGTAGTTACCAGTCGTCTTTGGAGCCTCAAAATAAACAATTCCAAGTTGCCTCTCCTCTCCTGCTGCAATCAAAACATTTCTTTCCTCATAAATCCATTCCGGGGGAAAAGACCAATTGATCTCTATACCATATCTGTAAACAAAAATATCGTTTATGCCCGTATTCTCACAACTGATGACGATGAATCCACCCCAATCCGAATAAACCTCCCCCATTGCCCAGCTTAAATTGTAACTGAAGCCTGGAGGAAGTTGGGATTCGTTTACCTCAGGTTTCTCTGGCATAATATGAGGTGAATAGGATGGGATTTCTGGAGTAACAAGATCTGTTTCATCAAAACCTTCCCCATACTCATCCTCATCATTGGAAAACCATGTACAACCTGATAGAATATAAATCATGAAAAGGACTACAATTAAAACAACAAAAATCTTTTTATTCATACGATCTTCAACTGAGTATTATATATATTTTATTAAATAAATCTTTTCATCCCAGTATCATTTAATATTGTGGATGTAAAATATAATTTTCATCTAGATTTAGATAAAATCAATATAAAGAACTTATGCAAAAAATATTTAAGACCAATTAAACATACTTTTTTATTGAGAGGAGTAGCGCAGTAAGACCATTCGATGTTTGGCACGCATTCTTAAGAAGCTGTGCTCCGAAATAACAAATGTTAGATGGCAGCGCGTCAGGAAGTACATCCTGTGTCCACGATACAGGGGAATTGCCTGCTCCTCTCACCTTTAACTTACATTTCTTGGGTTTAATAACACTCCTCATTTTCTTTATCTGGAAGTATAATCCCAAATTAAATTATCATAGGTTTAAAACAAATATCAGTTCGAAGCAGCTATCTTTTTAATATTTCCCTTCCTATTGTTACAAAGGCTGGGTTTACATTTTCTCCGGTCTTGGCACTTGTTAAATATGCCATTGATCTTCCGTATTTCGAGGCAAATTCTTTGATTTCATCCAGTCCAAACTGGGCATCATCCTTTAGGTCCGATTTATTTCCAAGAATTATTATCGGAATTTTACCAGTTACTTCGAAAGCGGAGGTGATCCAGTCCTCCAGTTCCTTTAGTGTTTCTCTGTTCGTGATGTCGCATACTGCCATCAGTCCTTGTGCACCATAAAAGTATGCCTCTTGGAGCAATTCCCTAAAACCCTTCTGGCCCATGATGTCCCATATCATCAAGGTCACTTTTACATCCTCATCCTTTACCGGATGTTTGAGATTCACCTGCTTTTTGGTTATCTTCGTGCCTAAAGTTGTGATATATTCGCGTTCAAACTGATCGAATACATACCTTTTAATGAGACTCGTCTTCCCAACGGCTCCCTCGCCGATCAAGCATATCTTCATCTTGATCTCTCTAATTTCTGGCATACTTATTCCTCCTATAGGCAATAAATATTGTTCTTTTGAAACAATGATGTATCGCTTTAATGGTTAATAAAATTTTCAACTTCAAGACAATAATAATAGTCGAATTTATCGTTTTCGTGGGTGAAAAACAACTAGAAAGTAGATTAGAGACCTTTTCTCTTGCTCCTTATTACTTGGATATCTATCTCACAAAAAACCTATACCACAATCTATTTAGGTAAGTGAATCCCTATGAGTTTCCCATAACTGTTAGTACAGCGTGCGGGAATCTCGGAGATGATCAAATGGCCAAGAAAAAGAAAGGGAAAACAAAAGAGAAGGCCACAAAAGAAGGGGATGAAAATTCGGCTTTAGAGAAAAAAATCAAGACATACATCACAGCATATATAGATTCCTATATGGATTATGTAGAGGAGCTAAATATCAAAGAGGATGATTTCCCCTTATTCTATACTTACTATCCCTTCGATGTCAGAGCATATATTTTACCAGATAATTCATCCTGCATACTGTTTAGAGGACTTTCTTCTGCCACGAAAATAGACCTAAAAAGAGCCGAGTTCGATGAGGTGGATCGCGATATTTCGGAAAGAAAATACGACCACATATGCTGCTATGCTCCTAATCATACTTTCATAAAAAAAGAGGCAAAAAATCGAGCCCAAAAAGATGTTGAAAAGGATGTAGAGAATAACAAGCTTCTTAAAGATAAAGAAGTGGAGAGAGCTGAAAAGGATTATGCATTAAAATCCCTGAGGCTTTTTTCTGTTGCCGTACCTTGGGTAAAAGCAAGAGAATCGGGAAAAGGTAATCTAAAACCTCCTGCTGATTCTGAGGCAAAGAACTTCGAACCTGAGAATCTGAAAATCAAATATGATGAAGATTTTTCCAGTTATACAAACAGACTGAAAAGTCTCGAAAGCTCTTTTTTAAAGGGGGAAAAAATCGAGGTTGCGGTTAAGACCTCTGCAAAGGCGACACCTACAACAACTACGATTCCTGTCCCATCCCCCGGGCAACCCACAAATATAAGCATAGAAATCAAGCCAGAGGCATTGGGTAAGGGCGAGGTCTACGATGAAAAGAAGGATTTTGAGATTCTGCGCCTTAAAAAGACCCTCTATGTACAAACCTCTGACATGGAGGACCTAAAAAGAAAGGTAACAGATATGAATAACAAACTGGGAAACATGGAGCAGATGAGGCAGACAGTATTTAGAATGAACAGGAAAGTCTATGATACAGACGCCAGGATGACCAATGTGGAGAAGAGCAACAGGGAAATGATGAAGAAAGTTGCGGAGATGAGCGCGGAGCAGAGGGAAGAGAACAAAAAGATGAGAAGATTCATTGAAGAGAAGAGCAAGAAGGCAAGAAATCAAGCCATGATCCTGGCCGTAATAGCCCTCGTTATTTCCATTGCATCCCTTCCATTTTTAATAATGCTTCTTATGAAGTTCTGGGGCGAGATAAAAGACATGATGGGTTTTTAATCCTTCTTTTTTTGCCATTCTAGGGCGATGCCGCAGTTAGAGCAGTAGTTGGCTCCAACTTTCAGTATATCATCGCATTTCGGGCATTTGTAGATTATACTCTTGCCCTCTTTTTTAAGTTCCTTTAATTCCTCTTCCCCGAGAATCTCGTCAAGAAGATATCTTCCAACTGCCACTCCTCCCAGAAATCCTACAACTGCGGCTCCTGCAACTTCTGGATTTTTCTCCTTCTTCGTTTCTTCCATTTAAACACCGAGTGTTACGAGCTCAAATGCTCTCCCTGATATAAATTATTGTTGGTTTCTAGAAGGTTTTATATGCTTTTAGACCCATTTATTCTTCATGGAGGGGGGTTAGTGTGCAAAAGAAGTTAATGAGTATAATTATTAGTGCGGTGATGATAGTCAGCATTTCCGCTTCTATGGTCAAAAATACTGAGGAACCGAGTTCGAGTGGAACATTGGGTCTTTCTTTATCGAACATTTCTACATCAAATCCTCAAAACAACGGGCAACCGAGTTTTAGTCTTAGTGGGTTAGGAGGACTTGCGGATTCTCCGTGGCCCATGTTCCGTCAAAATCTCAACCATACAGGTCTTAGCCCGTACGATACGAGTTCAAACCCTGGCAAGTTGAAATGGAGCTTCACGACCGGTTGGTACGTGACCTCATCCCCTGCAATCGGTCCCGATGGTACTATTTATGTTGGCTCTGAAGACTTTAAACTATATGCTATAAATTCTAACGGAACTGAGAAATGGAATTACAATGTTGCTGGTGGTGTGCCTTCATCACCTGCAATCGGTTATGACGGTACTATTTATTTTAGCTCCTACGACCAC
>Ga0209636_10001509_pt1 | contig 23590 bp, 23 predicted proteins | sample DeeMarSWOR152_54_FD_187464 | JGI IMG/M metagenome (GOLD analysis project Ga0209636, IMG submission 187464) | Marine sediment microbial communities from White Oak River estuary, North Carolina - WOR-1-52-54 (SPAdes) (version 2) | ecosystem: Environmental > Aquatic > Marine > Intertidal zone >...
AAACCCCCATGAGGAGAAGCTTACCCTTCTCCTCAAAAAAATACTACAAGTTCAGACAGACCCCCAGTTCGAAAGGGGCTCCCCCGACTGCACGGAAAAGGTTCTAAGAGATGTAACAATTCTGTTTGTGTTATTGTATTCTTATTTCTGATGTTAAGAAATCAACCCCTCAAAATCATTCACGACTCTATTTGCATCCCTACAAGAAGAGTCAACAACCTATACCTTCCCCAAGAATCCTTTGTCAAATGTTGCAATCTTTTTGATTTCAAAAACTTCCACGAGAGCTAGATTAGTACAGTCTGTGAAGCTCATGTTCTGGACCTCACAAAAGATTTCCCATGTTCTCTTAAAAATTTTCTCATCCACTCTTAGGAGCTCAAATTCTGAGGAAAGTAAGTAGCTGCCAAATTCTTTTGCCTTGTCAAAGCCTACTCTCAGAAGTATGACAGTTAGAACCTCCGAGAAGATGTAATCTGAGAAAAAGGCTCTTCCATACGTTCCTTCATTAACATCTTTCAAAATCTCTACTGCCTTCTCATGATGTTGATCCTTCGTATTTGTGTATGCAACAAAGACGCAACTGTCTATTAAGATCATTCAGCCACCGTAAAGAATCTTATCCACGTCCTCACTTACAGTTTCTGTTCCTTCTCCCCAGTCAAAGGGTTCAAAATCCAAAATACTCAGATTACTCCCTTTTTTCTTTTCACTTTTTATAAATTCCTGCATGGCAAGGGTTAGTGCCTCCCCAATCTTTAGATTTCTCCTTGTTGCTTCAGCTTTGAATTCTTGATAGACTTTCCTGCTGATGTTTCTGATGGTAATGTTCATACAAATCACCAATGTATGATATGGTAGACACATATTTAAAAGCTTGGCTTGGTTCTCTTGCACATCCCCCTCTTCAGTTATTGCTAGTGTCATAACTTTACAGAACTACTTTACAGAAATTTCTCAATGACTATCAAATTGGTAGTAAAAGTAAACGCCTGACACAGAGAATTTTTGACAATTCTTGCAGAGAGACTTTATAAGAATATACCAAATATGAAATTCATGAGCACATTGCTTAAAATCGACAGTATTATGTTCTGTGTTAAAGATGTGGAAAAGGCATCCCACTTCTATGAGGACGTTCTGGGACTAAACCGGGCGTGGACCGATAATACAAATAAGATGATTGGATTTATTTTTGATGAAAGTGATTCTGAGATAGTCATCCATTCTGATCCCACTATTCCTAACCCGTCCTTCAGTTTTTTAGTTAAAGATGTAGAGAAATTTTGCAAAGAATACACAAGAAAGGGATACCACGTGGTTCATAAACCTTTTGATGTACGATGCGGTAAGTATGCTGTTCTTTCTGATCCTGATGGAAATGAAATCCCTATCATTGACTTGACAGCATTTGGAAATGAACCGAAATATGATCTGTTAGGGGCTGCCCGATCATGATGTGCGTACCACAGACCATTAGTGTGTGTTACCCTTTCTTACCCAGAACTTCTCTCATTAACTCCACGCAGTGATCCAGTGCATCAGTTATGGCCTCTCCTGTGGCACCTGCAGCCCTCTTGTGGCCGCCTCCATCCCCATTGTACAGTTCACCAATTTCCTTCATGATCTTGGATAAATCCACATCCATGTCTTGGGCAGCTTTTGCGATAATCCTGTTTGCCTTCACATTTGCCACAAATGCTATATCTGCTATCTGTATCAAGAACGTTGCAGTACTGGACTCGTGAGAGTTGACCTTGGTGGTCACCACAACATACCCGGATATTTTGTGTAATCTTGATCTCTGGCACCCCCTCATGATGGCAATCCGTTTCGGTAAATCTTTTTCTTCTCTGAATATGTCGAAGGCTTCATATAATTTTATGCCCTCTCCCATGATTTTCTGAACTGTTTCTAACGTTTTTATATCAGCATACTTGAAGTTACCTGTATCTGTTAATATACCTGCTAATAATGCTAAGTCCATCTTTTTGTTTCTCTCAGGTAGGAGATCGAACAGAATCTCAGCAGTGGATGTCCTCTCTTCCTGTAAATGTATGTAACCTTTAAAGGAGGATTCTCTGTGGTGATCGATTACTACCACCTTTTTTGCATTCTCCAGAAATTTTGTACAACTCCCTAACTGGGAAGATGAGGCAGTATCCAGTATGATGACATTCTCCCAGCCTGCATCTTCACACTCGATAGTCTCCTGCAGGTTCTCTAGAAGCTCCTTTGACATTTTGTTCGCACTTTCACAGCAGATTTTTGCTTTCTTGTTGTGCAGCCTTAAAAACTCCTTTAATGCAACAGCAGAACCGACTGCATCAGGATCTGCATTGGAATGGAGCACTATCAAAAAGTTGTCTTCCTGCTCCAGTACATCCATGACAGTCTGTTTCATCCAGCCTGAACTCCTGCAGAACCGAGCATCTGCTCAATCTTTGCTCGCATATTCTTTAACTTCTCTAACAACCGCTGTTCCTGTCTCTCCAGCGTTTTAAGCCTCACATCCAGGTTTTCTTTTTTCTCTCCAAGTTCTTTTTTTAATTCCTCTTTGTCAGTCTTAACCAGGATGCTCCCAATACTTTTGTAGACAATATCAGCCTCTTTTTCCAGCTCTTGTAGAGCTAGTGTCGTTTCATTTAATTCAATAGATAATTTCTGCTTCTGTGCGGCCACCATCTGGTACTGTTGTTCCATTTGTTGAAATTGTTGAATTTCATGTTGAATATTTGGAGGAATTTTTTGCATGAAATCACCAGGTTTCTCTCAAAGGGTAACCATATAAAGGTTTTCATGGGTCAGCTTGAAATGGTGAAGTTCTCCATAGGAAGAAATGAGAGAATTCTATCAGCGATGAGTCCAAAATAAAAAAGGAGGATAGTGTTATTATCCCTTGAAGACGAAAATTTCTCCTTTTCCTATTTCTGAAAGATCTCCATTGTACCTTTTGTATAATCCTTCTATGTGCTCCTTCTTTATGGGAATGTTGTAGGGCTTCTTTTGCAGATCCAGTAAAAAGACTCTCAGCCACGTTGGATTGTACGTGACATTGTAGGTGAAGGTTGGTAAAAGCTGCGGCGAATTGTATGTGACAATGCTCCCCCGTTCCATGAGACATCCAGGTCTTTCACCGAGAGAACCGTAGCAGAAAATGGTTCCACCTCTCATGCCTATTCCTGGTGATGCACCAGTATTCCCTTCTACCACGATAATGCCTTTCTTCATCAACCCTCCAGTCTCAATACCTGTGTTGCCCTTGACTACGATTAACCCTTTGTTCATCCCGGATTTACTCCCTCTGTAGGCTCCGCCGAGACAGTTTCCTGCATTACCCTCAATGAAAATCTCTCCTCCTCGCATTTCAGCGCCGCACCAGTCTGAGACAGTGCCTTTGACGGTGATAAAACCGCCTTTCATCTGTGCTCCCACATGCATTCCACAATCTCCCTCAATGACAATTGCACCTGTGGTCATCCCTTTTCCAATGTACTTCACCGTGGGCACAGATGTAACAATAGTAATAGTGTCTGAACCATCGTCTGAAACCTCAAACAAATCTCCCAACAACTTCTCTTTGTTACCATAATACACTATCATTTTCTTGATGTCCTCAACAGATTTTCCTGAAAAATTGTCAGGTGTTATACACTCGGCAACTACAGGAATTGTCGTGTCAAATGTGGGGTTCAACCGCATTAGATCACCTCCTTCAGGTTAATGAGGTATTTCCCTAGGCTCCCGCCGTAATTCCCTGCAGAAATTCGTGTGACCCCGTCCACAGTACAGGCAGCGTGAATACCATCGTGCATAGCTGTGTTCATGGATTCAATATCTAATGCATCAATGACAATCTCTAAAACAGAGTTTTCCTCTTCAGTTAGATCAGATTTCACCTGAGACTTAATCACAGGACAGTATGCGGTATTGGTGGAAGCTGTCAAAAACTTGTACTTGGAGCCCACTTTACTCCCGGAGCGGACCACTCCTCCAGGGAAGGGAGCAATCACATTACGTACCTGTCGGATAGCTTTCACTGCTTCCTCTGATGCTTGTAACACTGGTTCAATCCCTGTGCCAATGATCAAGAAGTTGCCGCCGCCCACAGCTTTTTTGGCTTGGAACTTCTCTTCACAGAAGAACTCTCCTCCCATCACGGGGATGCGCCAGAATCGTCTCCCCTTGGGATACTCAGGGGTGGGGTTCAACCGCTTGGATATCTGGAAGCTGTCACCAAAATATCGGAGCTGCCCTCCTACCACGAATTCTTTTTCTCCCAATAGATTGTTGAAACATGCTGACGTGGGTGATGTCATGACGCACTGACCAATTCTCCGCATCAACTGATCTCCCAAATCCTTGGCAGAGTTGGCGAACAGTAACACGTTGACACCTGGCCTTCCATCGGGCGTATCTGTGGTAGTATCCTCTATACCAGCTTCACAGCCGCACATGATCACAGATGTACCAAAGCCTGCTACTGTTACAGCAGAGTTCATGGCCCACTCCTCATTAATACCAGTGATCAACACGCGGGCGCCGTACATCTTGAACCCTTCTGCAAAAGTATCCACAATTTCTACATCATTTATGTGCACGGTACCACCTCCTTCTTGGGGAGATATGCATCCTCTACTGCATAATTGGAGAACTGTACAGTGTAGTACTTGGAAAAGATCTCCTTTTCTTCTTCAGATAAATCCGCTTTCAAATCCAACACGTAGGTGCGACCCATGTAGTCCATGACAATTTCACCATCCTTGACCACAATATTTCCGTCCTTTATGGTGTATTTTGCTTTTTTGAAGCTCTTTTCAATGGTTTCTTCATCAAATTCGTATATAGACACATCTGCATCTGCACCCACGCCCAGGTGGCCTTTATCTGTTTGGCCCAACGCTTTTGCTGTTCCTGCCCTGGTTACCACCACAATATCAGACAGAGTGTATTCCCTGTCAACAGACTCCAGCGCAGATCTCTCCTTGGCCAGCGCATGGACTTTCTCCAGCATTTCATCCCTCTTTTTCTTGCTCATCAAAAGCTCAATCACCTGCGGGTAAAAGTAGAAGGGGCCTGCATTGGGATGATCTGTGGTCAAAAACACTTTGTACGGATCTTTTGTTAATAACAACACTTCTAATCCAATAGTCCACTGGATAGCATTTACCACGTTCTTCTTCTTGAACTTGTACGGTACAATTCCTGCACCAGTTTCCATTTCCACATCTGAGTTGGCCCACTTGTTCCCGCTCAGCTTGAACAGGGTATGCTGCCAGGGGCCGTCTGCTGTCATGGTGGTAGCATCTCCAAAGATGACCTGGCCCACGTCACAGGTGACCTTCTCGTTGTTATTTAATGTTTTCGCAATTTCGGCGCCGCCTGAACTGAAGTTGGTCCAGTCCTCACCTCCGTAGGAGTTGAACTGTATGTGTGTGATGTGCCTTCTGTAGGGATTCAACATTTCAATAGTTTCTTTTGTTATCTCGTAATTCCCTGGAGATCCCAAGTTGTTGCAGTGGATGTGGATGGAATGCGGCAACTTCAACTCATCTGCTGCCTTTGCCAAATTCTTGAGGATTTCTCTGGGCGTCACATTGAAGTTTTGTACGGCATCATCTAACGAATTCACATTCTTTCCCCATTTCCAGGATTCCACTCCTCCTGGATTGACGATCTTCACTGCATACCCCTTGGTGGCATCCAACAACCAGGCCACGAAATTCTTCAATTTCTCAAAGTCTCCTTCTTCTGTGTATTTGAGTATGAAGTAGTTTGAACCCATCAGCGTGAATATACCCTTATCCACCACAGGGATGTCAATCAGTTCTTCATGGGAATGTCTCGCACCCAAAGGAGGAGCAGCTGCTTCCCACACAGTGGTATACCCCATTTCTGCATACCGGTACCCTATAGTAAACGTGGTAGGAACAGTATACCCTGTTCCGCTCCTCTTGAATTGAGTTTTCTTGACCACATCCTTTCGGTGATCCTCAGGGCGCATGATCCTGGCAATATTCACCTTACTCCCTGCAATGTGGGTGTGGATTTCAACCCCGCCGGGCATGACGATTAACTTTGATGCATCGATCTCCTTTGCATTTTTCGCAGCAGATTCTTCCACTATTTTCCCGTTTGCAATAAAAATATCCATTTTTTCGCCATTGACATTATTTTGAGGATCGTACACTGTACCATTTTTTATTACTAGACTCATGCCATCACCTTTTCAATTAATTGTGAGAGAACCTCTGCATCTGATAACCGAGGAGTGTCTAAAACCTTTTTTAACCGTAATGGTATACCATCCATTCGGTAGGCTGTTCCTTCTGCCTCAATACCTGCTGTAGCTACCGGAATGCACACTTTGGCAACCTTACTGGTTAAACTCACCTTGGGGTCCATTACAATAGTGGGAATGTCTGCCAAGTGCTTCCAGCTATCCGCCGGGAAGTTGGATACAGGGTCTGACGCGATAATGAGAGCTGCATCACACTCTTTTCTGGCCAAAACATCTACTGCTGAAAACTCTCCCGGGTTACTTACTGGATACCCTTGAGAGAAGTTCACTGCAAAGGGATACCCTGTCACCCACGCCATGGTAGAGCCTGCACCTGTCACGTTGTAGTGACCTCTCATGGGTGTAATGGAGAATTTAGTGTAATCGTTTAGATCTCTCACCAGCCGCAGTGCTGCATCCACGTTTAAATGTTTCCCTTTGGACATGGTTAACCCCAGCCCGAAAAAGATGATGCCGAACTCACACGTTTTCATAGTTTCTAAAAGGGTCTTAAACTCGTCAGTTAAGGGAACATCTCTTCCTTTTAAATACGCACGCATCAACGAGATGATCTCAAAATCAGCACCTGGCTCAATCTTGACGAATGTATTTGCAATGCGCGCAGAAGCAGTTTTTCGAACATCTACCACCACAATGGTTCTCTCTTTTTTGTCTTTTCTGAATAATCCCTCAGGGTAAACGCTGTACCGTCTAAAGTGTCTCATGTGTGCTTCAGCAGGGTTACATCCCCAGTATACAATGAGATCTGCCCTGTTCTTCACCTCTCCTAGAGTGCACTTAACGCATCCTGCATCTTGGGTACCTAATATGGTGGGCCCATGACACACAGAGGCGGTCTGATCAATGGTAGCTCCCAGAATTTCAGCTAAGTGGATAGCATATCTCTGGGCTTCACACTCGGTAGAGGATAACCCGTAAATCAAAGGAGCATCAGCATTCTTGAGGATTTCTGCTGCTTTCTCAATAGCTTTCTCCACAGGTACTTCTTTCTTGTTAATTGACGGTTTTAACATATATTGGTGATGGTTCACGAATTTGGATTTGGAAATGGCACACGTATTCTTAGTATTGGTGATCTGACCGTCTTCCACAGTTATGATAAGATCATCGCACAAACAACCGCAGAAGGGACAGACCACATTCTCATAGATCATTTCCTCCCCTCCACGATTCTATTCAGAATGTCATCTACACTCTCGACGTCCTTGTCAGTCTTTACAACTTCTGCTTCCACCCCTTTTGAATCTGGCATCCCTGTACTCTGCGTGTCGCTGCCTATCAGCAGGTTGGCCCATGGACCATAGGGCATGAATCCCATGTTCTCTCCAATGTCTGATTTCCGGCACTTAACTACAGCAGAACCGTACTTCGTCTTAACCTCAACAGCGTCTCCGTCGGTTAACCCCAGTTTTTCCATGACTTTTTGATTCAGCTGTATTACTGCCACATTCTGAAGGTAGTCGTCTGACGTCTTTCCAATCTCTGCAGTAACTCCCTGCTTGGTAGTTCTGCCGCTCAACAATACGATCTTCATGCAGATTACTGCACCTTTGTTTTTATAAATCTGTGCCTTTACATAGTTAAAGGTCTGTTCAGAGTAGATTTTCATGCAATTGCAGGGTTGCCAATTGGAGGCTTTTCAACTGCGAGTTGAACATGAGGCTGACTCAACACTCCAAATGGGGTTGTCACATTTTCGGGGGATGAACCTATGTAGATATGAATTGTCTCCTTATAATCAAATTACAGATGAAATGATAAATTATCTGGAATGTTACACGTGTAACACATTGACCTTTAAAGACATGGCAATACTGGCAACCAATATTTATAAGGTATCATACATGGTGAAGGACATGTCTCAATACCTCTTGATTATAGGATGTTCCCAAAAGAAAGATCCCTCTCAAACCCTCATGAAGGCATTAAACAGGTACAATGGGGTGAACTTCAAAGTGATCAAGAAATTCAAGAGAGAGAGAAAATTACCTGAAAATCTGGATATTGTCATTATTTCTGCAAAATACGGATTTTTAAAATTGGACGAGTATATAGATGACTATGATCTACGAATGACAAAAAAAAGAGCTCAAGAACTGCATCCTGCAATTTTGAATGAACTGGAAGAATTAATTTCGAATAACACATACAAAGAGATTTTCATAAATCTGGGAAAAGATTACTTACCTGCTATTGAAGGATTTGAAAAATATGTAACCTGCCCCGTACTGTACGCTCAGGGGAGAATTGGCGAAAAATTAAGGGACATGAAGAAATGGATAATCAGGATATCCCTTTTTTCAGAAAATCAAAAAACGCTCACAGATCTTGTTTTACAGAACTCTGGATAATACTTTCTATTGCTGGCCTATTCTAGTTTAAACCAGCAAGATGTTACACGTGTAACAGCCCGAAGAGTTTCAATATGTCTCAATACGGTTCAGCAGGACTGATTTCCCATTTATTATCCACCTCTCCAGCTTCTCCTTTCTCTCAATCTATTTGAACCCTATTTAATATTTAATGGCATTGCGAGATGTCAGAAATCTCAAATCTCCTTGAATATCTGAAATTTTCAAATAAGAACCCAAAAAAGACGAATTGTTACACATGTAACAGAAATGAGATAAATGGTAATTAACTAAATCTATTTGGTATTAAAGACTCTAGAGCAGAATAAATGGTATAAAAAGATAAGAAAAGCTCTAATGCAGATAAACTGAAAGGATGAAATCACCTGCCGATGAGAGAATACCCTCCTGCCATTCAGATGAATAAAGAACGGGTTAATTGTACTCAAAAAAAGTAAAAATGAAAAATAATGGACAAAATATTCAAGTTCTTCTTCTGAAGATCAGAACACCTGCAACCACCATCAACGTGACTACGGCAGTACCAAGACAAGACCCCTCTTCAGGTGGTGCCAGAGCTTCTTCACAGGAAGCAATCCACTTGTTACACTCCTCAATTTTCTCCTCATCACCGAGCTGTGTAAAGGCCACGAGCGCTAGTTCAAACGTGGTCTTGGCTATGTCATACTGCTGCTGCTCAAAATACGTGACACCCTTGTTGAAGAGTTCTTCTGCCTCTTTCCTGAGCTTTTCTTCTTCCAGAAGGCTGGTACATTGATCGATGTAGTCTTGACACTCACGAGCTTTTTCATCGTTACCTATCATTGTATACATGTTCTGAGCTTTTTTGAAGGTCTCCTGAGCAGCTTCATAGTCTCCACCACTAAAAAGCCTTTGAGCCTCAGAATAAAGAGCATCTGCCTCAGTTTCTTTTGCTTCCGTTATCTTCTCTTCACAAAGGGTTTTCTTTTCTCGGAGCTGCCTCATGAACTGGTCGTACTCAGATTTTGACGAGAAGCGAAGATACGTAGGAGTTAAAGAAACATCAAAATCTTCTGCAAGCTGGTTCAAGAACTGGTCTTTTGTCTTTCCGTAGAATACGCCGAGGCTCTCATAGAATGCTGCTGCACTTTCATAATTGGATAATGCCTCTTCAAAGGTTGAAGAATTGAAGGCATATTCAGCTTTTTCCAGGTAAGACTTGCCGACTCCAGAGAAAGCAACACCTAATCTCAATCTTTTGCTAATGTCAATGGATTTTTCTTCAAAATGGATAATTGTGCCCTTTTTTTCAGTGAATTCTGCAGGTACCGCATTACTGACAATCAAAGCTTCACTCCCGGACGGCAGGGTAATGTCGATTGAATGTCTCATAAAATTCTCCCATGTTGACCAGGCCCATTCAAAATAGTCAATGTCCTCCACTATGCGGATAAGAGCATCCTCAATAGTGAATTCGACTGTAAAGTCAACATTTTCTCCAGGGTTCTTTTTGTCGAACATAAAAAAGTATTGAATAGTCTCACGGCCTATCTTCGTCTGTATTTCTATTTCCTTGTGTGTCATAGATTCATAGGCTTTGATATCTGTTATTTTTTCTTCCCATTTACTTTCAAAACTGAGTTCCCAGCTGCTCAGAGAAATGTCAATGTCTATCAGGTGGACTTCTATTTCTACATGAACAGTCCCTGCTGAATTGATCTCAAACCTCCACTCGTAAAAGCTGGTTGAAAACCCTTCTCCAGATGGGTTAAATGCTGCAAGAACTGGCATATGGTGCAGGATCAGAATCCCAATTACAGCAAACGTCAAAATTTTTTTCATGTAGCCTCACCTCTCACTATTGTAGAGCTGCATCATGAAAATCACCAGTATATATAAAGGTTTCTCCATAGAAATCACCAGTGTACACTGAGGATTGTCAAGTCTTTAGAGGATAATGCGTTGCATATATAACTTCAAATATGTCGGCTTTTTACTCAATCAGCATAAAGAAAAAAATGAATGGGGATTTAAAGGCGCTGGTGGCTAAGAATTATGAGATATCATAAGAAGATATATAGAAATGAGTTTATATCCTAAGAAGGGATTTATGAATGCTGGGGCCAAAAATTAATCTCTAACTATTTAACAGAGGAAGATGAGAAAAAAGATGTTACACGTGTAACAAAGTTTGGAAGAACACAAAAGATTCAACAATCCCATGCAACCAAACCCTTATAATGCTATAAAGGAAATAGAGAAATTGAATACAAAAGGTGATTGCATGGAATACAGATCATTGGAAAATGAATCATTTGAAAAAATCCATCACTGCTTTAGTGAAGCTTTTTCAGATTATATTATTAAGGTCCAACTCCCATTTGAGAAATTCCAAAGAACGATGATACGAAACGGTGTTAACCTCAAATTTTCCATTGGATTGTACGACAAAGGTAACCTCGTCGGGTTTATACTTAATGGAGTAGGTACATGGAATAATATACCTACAGTGTACGATTCTGGAACAGGCATAATCAAGGAGTATCGTGGAAAAAAGCATTCAAAGAAGATGTTCGAAGTATTGAAGCAAAAATTGGAAAATAATTTTTCACAATACCTTCTTGAAGTAATTAAAACCAACACACCTGCTTTAACCCTTTATCGTCATCAGGGGTTTGAAATTGAACGTGAGTTAGCATGTTTTAGAATTTGCAGAGAGAATGTACCAAAGGCTGAGACAGACCTTGATCTCCATTTCAAAAAGATTTCAGCTTTACAGTGGGGGTTATTGAGGACCTTCTGGAATTCTCCACCATCTTGGCAAAATTCTATCCATGCAGTTGAAAGAGTTTCTGACCACTTTGAAAAAATTGGTGTTTATTTAGACGATAAATGTGTTGGATATGGAATATTTTATCCTCAATCTGGAGAGATTGTGCACATTGCAGTAAGAAAAGATATGAGAAGAAGAGGTATTGGCTCAATGCTTCTCAATAAAATTTCAGTTGAATCGAAAGGAAGTCCACATTTAAGGATAATTAATGTAGATAGAAAAGATCAAGAAACAATAGACTTTTTCGGAAAAAATAAGTTCATAAACGATGTGAATCAATATGAAATGATATTACATCTAAATAAATAATGGAAAAAACAGCGATTAGCCCGTTTCATTAAATAAACGGTTATTTTCTAATTGTTCTAATATGAAGAGCGCGTTGGAAATTCACAGAATTAGAGGCAACAATTTATCAGCTCATAAAGGCTTCGTACGTTCTAAGACTAATTTTCAGAGATTAAAGGACAAATCATTCTTTTCATAGGTATATTCCGCATTGGGACCTTAGTATCCTTCTTTGTAAGAGGTTATCAAACTTGTGGTGGTTATCTCATGTGTTACACGTGTAACAGCTTATCTAGTCGATACAAGATTTTTATCACCAGAGGTTTTGCAATCCCATTTTGTCTGAACAAGTTTTAGACTGCTGAAATACATTCTGTGTGCAATGAAAGGCAATATGAAACCTGTCATAGACAGGTTTGGGCGGTCAGTTATTTTTCCTGTCAAGGCAAGACAGCTCCAGCTCCATTTATGGCGAGACGTGCAGGGGTAGGCCCTCACGAAGTCGATCTCTTTGATATGTGCACCAGTATTTTCAAGTTCTCACTCTGAGAGAACATCAATTGTACCGAATTCTGGTACTGTCACTGGAAAATGTTCACGATTCACTTAGTGGATTTTGAATCTGACATAATGCTAGATTCCCTTTGCTGACAAAAGAGTCCACAGCAACACAGAGACTCATGAAGTAACAGAGCCTGTCGTCACTATCTGATGGGGTTGTCACGGGTTGTAGTGATATGTATCAATACCCAATAATACTATAAGAATTGGTAAATGTACTGTGACAAATACATACTCTTCAATCCTCTAATTCTGCAATCTGCATTTTCAAGGTTTCCAGGATGGCCTCATTCACCAGGTCCATGATCTTAAAAATCTTTTCATTTACAACATAGTAATGGTTTTCCCTTCCGTGTTTCTCCAATTCTATGATCCCTGCGTCCCTGAGAATCCTTAAATGCTGTGATATATTTGATTGGGAAGCCTCAATTTGCGGAATAATCTCACAGACACACAGTTTGCCATTTCTCAGTAATTCAAGGATTCGAAGTCTCGTAGTGTCACCCAAGGCCTTGAGCATCTTAGTCTGCATATCATACATAAATTCACCTGCATTTTACTGTATTCTAAAATAGTAAATAATTAATATAAAGTTTTCGGTTGAGGCTGAGGCTAAGGTTTAGTGCAGTAGTAGACTTCTTTGATCAACAGTGATTCATACGGGATATGTAAGTAATGAAAGCTGGTAATAGATACCCTTTTATGAACCAGTTGCTGTGAAATGTTGATGACAGAACTCTTCATAGAAGATATTGTAGAACGATGCAACCGCACATTCGTACACATAGGAGGAGATTTTGTCCTCATTGAAGATTCTCCCATTCATTGTCCTTTCTTGAAAGTTACAGACTGGAGAGAAGCCTGGATGACCCTCTACCTGAGAAAGTTGAAACTCGGACAGTTCACAGACCGCAGGCAGATTATTGATCACAATAAATACGTACCCTTTGGAGCAACTGAAATCATTATGGAAGCTTTGAGAAAAAACCTTCTCGATGCTGCTGTTGTGGCCTGTGATGGAGCAGGTACTGTTATAACCGATAGACCTGACATCGTCCAGGGCATTGGAGGAAGAATGAGTGGACTAGTCTATACGACTCCTCGTAACCATGTCATTAAAAAACTCCAAAAAGAGCACGCCACAGTTTTAGACCCTGAAAAAGCTCGCATTGACATGGTTGAAGGAGCAGAAATTGCACTTACATTACACAAAAAGATAGCAGTAACAGTTACTGCTTCTGCAGATATTGAAGAATTAAAAAACCTATCACAGGACATATCTATATTTGTGGTCCATACTACAGGTATTACGCCAGAACAGGCGGAATACGCCACAAAGGCCGACATTGTCTGGGGATGCGCCTCCAAATACACCAGAGAGGTTACAGGTTCTCATGCTCTTGTGCAGCTCGGTGTGGGCATACCTGTTTTTGTACTAACGACCCGAGGACTCAACTTAATAGTGCCCCAAATCAGTGAACTATCTCCTAAAACGGGCGAAGCCCTGAAAGAGAGCATCTCTGATATTCAATCAGGTTCCACCTATGTAATTCATCACAAAAGAGATCTCAAAACAGGAATAGATCTGGTCATGAAAAGGTGCACGCTACCTGTTTTAAGACAGAGCGGCCCCCACCCACTCCTGTAGATCACTCAATGCATCAATACAACGGGTCTAATCATGTATATTACTGAATACAATTGATATTACTGAACACAAACCCATAGAGTCCTTTTTATCTTCATGAGTAACTGAGAGCCCATAAAGTTTTCGGGATTGTCTCACACTGTTACACGTGTAACAACCCATCGCATTTATCACATTGACCTTGAAAAGATGATTCGACAAAGGTTCGACAATCCCGTAACTGAGCAATCTTTTTATAGGTGAACACCCTTTCCACACTATGGACAATAATAAAAAACGTAAGAAGATTGAAACTGGAGGAATCCTGTTTGCACTTTTCGTCCTTCTCTTGGGAGCGTTTGCTCTCCTCTTCAATGTCTCGATCTTCACAGGATTGTTCCGTTTGCTAAGCTTCTGGCCTTTGCTTGTGGTAGGCCTTGGTGTGTACCTGATCTTCAAGAATATGGACCATGAAAGAATAGGTGTGGTAGTCCTGGCAGTACTATTAGTTGCGGCCATGTATACTGCATTTTCCCAGGTACAAAGGCTGCCTGAATCGTTAGACGAGAAAGCTGTCCCACCAGGAATTACCGAAATGGATGTGTCTCTCGATCTTTTGTTCGGCACCTTTTCTGTAGATTCTACATCAGATGCCCTCTACATCTACAAAGGATATCAACCCATGAAGTTTTCCATGGATACTATAGGAGATACTGCCAAGCTCAGTTTTTCACTGGAAGAAGAAGCCTTTATTCCCTTCAGATGGTCTTCAAACGAATATGAGATACTTTTGAACCAATATCTCCCCATATCTATGATCGTAGATACTGCTCTCTCTTCTTGCTCCTTTGATTTCTCCAACCTTAACGTAGAAGAGTTTATTCTGGACGGAGGTGTCTCCAGCGCTGAAATCGTCTTTGGTGAAACCAATACAACAGCAGTATTCAGCATGGGAGTCTCCAGTGTCACCATATACGTTCCAGAATCAGTGGGAGTCAGAATTGTCTCTGACGGCTTGATGTCCCTTTCAGTGCCTCCCGACTGGCTTAAGACAGACAACGTATACGAAAGTCCTAACTACGATACAGCTGTATACAAAATTAATATTACCCTGGACATTGGCATGGGCTCTGTTACAATAGCGTATGTATGATCAGGTGCATCAGCTCTCATAAGCTCTATCATTGATCAAGTATTGGATTCATTCATCATCTGCACACTGCAAGCTAAGGGTAACCCAGTATTCTCACTCTTCGAAACCAGTCACCTAATCAACAGTCAGACTTTCCACTAGATTTAACGCTTCTTCTTCCTCAAGGACGATCAGGTTACCACAGTGGGTGCATCTGATTGCTTTTCTCTTCTTTCCGTCTAGCATGACTTCTTCAATTTTTCCCATAGAATACCTCCTGGAAAATTTTGAACTCTGAATGTATTTATGCTTTCTGTAAAATATAAATACCTTTCGGTATACTTGGAATATTTACAACAGACGAGTGTAATTTTCGCTTAACTGCCTGAAAATCAGAAGGGTTCTTTCACCCATCTTGATCAAGTGCCTCTCTTTGGTACGCAGATTCTTCTCAACGTACTTACGACAAAGAGGACTTATTCAAAGACTCATAGTGTAAGCTGATTCCTGCTCATACTACTTGCATTACCAAGAAACAGGATAAGGACAAAGAAAATTACAATTGACAGAGCAAAAAAGTTAAATGATGACTCTAATATGGTGCAAGAGAATAAAACAGGAAAATTCAAAGAAAAAAGGGCATATAACGATGCCAACAGATAAATAAAAAGAAAAAAAGGATATAAATCTAAGAATGCCTCTACTCTCCATTAAACTCCTTTTTCTTCATTCTTTACGAGCTTGAACCAGTTCATGACCACTGCTTTTTCAGATAAAGAAAAATCCATAGGTTTCATTTTCATTACCTCCCCATTTTGTGTTAGGTTCATAGTGTTCTTTTTAAAAGTTGGGATTGTCCTCTTTTGTGCATACCTCTCTTTGTGTGTATACTTCATCTGTCACGTACAGAAGGTTCTATTGCTGCTATCACTGTATGGGGCGAGGACATTTACTGTTACACGTGTAACAAAGTCGAGACATTGATGCTTTTCCCACGATATGGGCAGTGGACTAACACTGGCAAAACCTATTTATAAAAAATTCTCATTGCATTAATATGAAAGTCAACCAAAAACCAGGAATAGCACTATACCCCAATTCAGTAGTGCTGGCCACATCTTCTCATCAAGGAAGAGACAATATCATTACATTAGCATGGGTAACCACAGTGTGCTTTAACCCTCCCATGGTGGCCTGCGCTATCAGGGATACCAGATATTCCCATAACCTGATCAAGAACAGTGGAGAATTTGTCATCAACATACCCACAGAAGACATTCTGAGAGAAACTGATTTTTGCGGACAGGTTTCAGGACGAGACACAGACAAATTTGCAGAATGTCACTTCACCAAAGTAAAGGCGTCCAAGGTAAATGTCCCCTTGATCAAGGAGTGTCCTGTCAATATTGAGTGTATAGTAAAAGAAATTGTCCATTTAGGTACACATGATTTGTTTGTTGGTGAAATTGTGGCAGTCGGCGTGGATGAAGAACTTGTAGATGGTAGCACTATTAACTACAAAAAGGCATCGCCCATCGCTTATGCTCGCGGTGATTACTGGACTCTAGGAGAGCTCAAAGGGAAATATGGGTTTTCAAAGAAGTCTTGAGCCATCTCATGGAGAAATTGATCTCTTCTGCCGTTTTGTGGGGAGCTTCCAACGTGTATGTACCATCGTATCCCGATTGAGTGATGGTGGAAAAGATACTATCAAAATCAAGGGTGCCATCTAACGGTTTCAAATACCGTCTTTTCCCATTGACCACCCAGCGACCATCGTAATCTCTCACGTGGATGTTGTTCACCCTGTTGATGTGGGTTAGAACGTCGGTTAAGCACTTGTATTTGCTGGTGTACTCCAGATCAATGGTGAAAAAAGTTTTTTCCAAATGGGAATCAAGGAATGCAGCTAATTCTGGGATTGAAAGAGTGACATGTGGAATCAGTTCCAGACTCATGGAGACAGAATGCTCTTCTGCAAACTTTTGGGTGTCTACTAACGTTTTGACAACCCGATCTAGATTTGGGGTATCATTTAAGGAATTGTAAGTGTGGAGTACAAGCGTGGATGCTTCCACCTTGTAAGCTATTTGAATATCTTCTTTTAAGAGAGTTAACCCTTTGTGGGAATCTTCTTCTAAAACAAAACAGAGGTATTTTGACCCGTGAACAGAATAAAAGGGGTATCCTGAAAAGATGTGAGGAATGTCTTTCTTGTTCCAGTGGTTGAAGAGAAAGAGTTCAAAATGGTCAGTATCAATGTGCTGGAGTACAGGTTCTACAGATTCAGGTTCTCGTTCTGGAATGCAGCTGGTGGAACAGCTGGTTAACATGGGCATGTGTGGGATTAAATCCATAAAAATGTTTCACACAACAGGTATCAGTAAGAGGCGATACCTTCACTGTCAATATGATTTCGCTTTGGGAACAAATCCAGTTGTTACACGTGTAACAAAATGGTGATTCATTTCTTGGTGTATGTGAACGAACAGTAACACAGGATTCAAAATGTGCGAAAATTGAACAGGGGTTGTCACATCTTCGGGGAAGAATTTCAACTTTCTTGGTCATCATCTTTTCGGATAATGTGATAAAAGGAAAGCTAGAAATTATCTCATTGGATACATTAGCATAGAAAAAGACTTAATGTATGAGTTTTTCTGCCTAATATCGAAGATACTCTCTACAGGATTTGCAGAGAGTCTTATTTTTTCCGTTCCTCTTTTTTACTATACACGTGATTAGTCTAACCTGGAGTTGGTCCTCCACCGCCGCCTATTCCATCTGGTTCTATACTGTCCAGCGGTTCGAATGGCCAACCATTCAGCATGCACATTTTCTCACCTCGTTGTGCATGCATATTAATATCCATAAGAATCTTCGCACAAAAACTACTTATCAGAAATACGTATTCGTGTATTAGAAGACTAACTGGGTAGTACCTATAAGAATGGGTGTGCAAAAATTTTATATCTGCTTTCCACAGGTACATAAAAATGTACTAATTGATCAGAAATATATAGGTTCAGAGATACTGTACCAACATAAGGTACTCTTATGCAAGTTTATTTAAGGTGGCACTTGTATTTCTCACTATGAAAGGGCTGATCATTCACCCCACCTACAGAACTGGTAATGGAAAATCCTTTGTGCACCTTTACGGCCGATTGGAAAATGGAGAGAGCTTTGTGACTATTAACGAATTTCGCCCCTATTTTTATATTAAGAATGAAGATTTGAATGCAGCTTTAGACGTGGAACAGTTAGAATTCAAAGAAACTGAGATGAAAACCTTCTCACAAGAGAAAGTAGTAAAGATACTGACCCAGTACCCTGGCGATGTGGCAGATTTGAGGAGGCGATTGCAAGAGAAGAATATTGAATGTTATGAGGCCGACATCCGATTTGCTTACAGATTTTTGATTGATCAGGGCATCAGGGGATTTACAGACGTTGAAGGAGAGTACACAAAGGGAGATCGCGTGAATCGTGTGTACGTAAATGGTGCATTAACTCCTGTTGACCCGTTGGATATACATTTGAAAACGGTATCACTGGATATTGAGGTCAATGAAACCACTGGGGAGATCGTGTGCTTGACATTGTATGACGGGGAATACTTCACCCTTTTGCTCAGACAGAAGAACGTACATGAGAATGTGATAACCTGCACCTCGGAAATGGAGTTACTCTCAAAGTTTAAAGAAGAATTATTACAAATGGATCCAGATATTATAACGGGTTGGAACGTGGTGGATTTTGATTTAAAGTATTTACAGGAACGATTCAAAAAATATAAGATCCCCTTTGATCTGGGTAGATCTGAGTCACAAACGAAATTCAGGACAGAATCATCTTTTATTCGGGCGTCCAGGGTAAGAATTGATGGGAGAATGGTTTTAGATGCCATGCACTTATTGAGAGATTTTTTTATAAAAATGGAAGATTACAAATTAGGAACGGCAGGCATGGCCATCTTAGGTGAGGGGAAGATAGAAATTGAAAAGGACATTGATAAGGTGTGGAGGGAGAATCCGTCCCTTTTGGTGGAGTACAACCAAAAAGATGCCAAATTAGTGTTGGATATCATTGAAAAAAAGAAATTAATTGAGTTATCAAAGCGAATGACAGGGATTACAGGGTTACAGTTGGACAGGGTAAAGGCAGCTATTGCGTCACTGGATTCATTATACTTGAGGGAATCCCAGAAGATAGGGGTGGTCTGCCCGTCGGTTTCGGGAAGGTCACGAAAACGGGTGACAGGCGGGTTAGTACAGGAACCTAAATTTGGTATTTATGGTTACGTGTTGCTGTTTGATTTCAGGAGTCTGTACCCCTCTATTATGGCTACCTTTAACATTGATCCGTTAACGTACACGGAGGAGGAAACTTTGATACAAGCCCCAAATGGGGCGTACTTCAAGGAAGATCCAGGTATTCTCCCCGGAATTATTTTGGAATTACTGGAACGAAGAAAAAAGGCAGATATTTATGAGGAACAGTACGCGATAAAGATCATCATGAATAGTTTATTTGGCGTTCTGGGAAATCCTATGTGTCGATTTTACAATGCAAAGATTGCCAATGCTATTACTGCGTTTGGGAGGTATTTTTTAGAGGAAACTACAGGAAAAGTAGAAACCATGGGGTACGATGTAATTTACGGAGATACCGATTCGTTGTTTGTCGTATCACAGGTTGAATCAGTGAATGAAGCTCGCAAGACTGGAGACACTATTGAGGAGACTATCAATGAGTTCTATAACAAGTACGTGCAGGAATACTACAACAGGGAGAACCATCTACAGTTGGAATTCGAGAGGTTGTACGAAAAGTTTTTATTACCCAAGCAGAGACACTTAAAGAAGGGGGCCAAGAAACGGTACGCAGGGTATCACAACGGCGAAATTGACATTGTCGGACTGGAGTACGTGAGAAGGGACTGGACAGAACTAGCTAAAGAATTTCAGTATAACTTGCTGGAAAAGATCTTTTCCGGGCAGAACATTGATGAGTACATTAGAGAAACAGTTAAAAATCTAAAAGCTGGGAACCTGGACCACTTACTCGTCTACAAAAAGGGCGTGCGAAAAGGGTTAGACCAGTACACCAAGACTACACCACCCCACATTAAGGCAGCCCGGAAAATGGACAATTTTTCAGATCGAGTGATCTCGTACGTGATGACCAAGAGAGGCCCTGAACCGATAGATGGTACTGCAAAACGGATTGATTACGAACATTACATAGAGAAACAGTTAAAACCCATAGCCAATTCTATACTTCATTTTTACAGCAAGAGTTTCACCGATGTGGTCACCGGAAAGAAGCAAATGAGCTTGGAACAGTTTTTCTGATTAGCCCATGCATTCTGCTAAAGCAATACCCCAGTGGATGAGTGTAACAAGAAAAAGTGCTACAGCCAATAAGACATTTTCTTTTTTCCCTGCCAGTAAGAGGTAGACCATGAACCCAACCGTTAGTACAGTGGTAGCGGTGAACCATTTCATACAGGGTAACCAGAACCACCTGAATGCAAAAAAATACCCACCTGCAAACAACAGGAAAAGGACGAGTCTTACTTTTAAATCAAGTCCTTTCCACCGTATTTTCTCGGCATACATCCCCAATGATGGGTAGTAAGAACTTCTTCTGAAGAAAATCCAGCTCACACCTAGTACAAGAACAATAATACAGGCATATTCAGCATTTTTTGCACGATAGTCCGGTCTTAGAAGGTCTTTCTGGTATTGTTCATCAGTGTACCAGGTGACAAAAATGTTGGTACCTCCTGTAAAGGCTGCCCATACTGTACCATAATCATCCTCTGCTGCATTCACGTTTGCGGGCTGGTTCACTTTGGTAATCACCAATAAAGGTTCAGACCACTCTACCCCATCGGGCGATACAACCATGAAAACAGACCCTGCATCAGTGTAAAAGGACACGTACTCCCCGTTGCGTCTTTGAAAAAACTGGCAGTCCTCTCCTGTAGGGAGGGGAAAAGGATCACTCCAGGTAGTCCCGTCTCTTGACGTTACTGCAGATGTGCTTCCCACTGCCCATAACGTCCCCGTCGTATCGAGGTAGAGCACAAAAGTGGGATATTCTTTAAGAGAAATGTGTTCTGGAAGAATTCCTTCAGGATCATCAATATCATATTCGTACGAATCTCCTGTAGCATCGACACTAACCCACGCACCTGAAGGATAGCGAATTCCCAGAACAGAAACATCAGAAGTTGAAGGGTAGGAGTAGCGCATTTTGTTAAGGTATACTATCTCTTCGGGCTTTGTAAATGTGTTATCTCTTGGCTGCGCGTAACAGTATTTCCAGAATTGTTTCTCAGTCTCTGTAGGACGCCACACCAGCCAGGCAGCACCATCAGGTCTTTTCAGCCAGTGGGGATCTTTCTGAAGTGAGTATCCTTCTGGATTGTCTGGAGAAGTGTAAGAAGACCATTTTTTGCCGTTTTCAGAGTGAAAAACATGAATTTCAAGATTTCTTTCATAAGCAATCCACATATCCTCATCATTAACTAACAGGGAGAGATCTTGTCCTTTCTTTCGAATGATAACAGGGCCGCCCCATCCTGGCGTTGTATCCACTATTCCATTCAAGAAAATGTAGGTGCCTGCAGCAATCACGCACAGGATCACCATGGTAATGGCAGCTTCGTAGTATTTGTTCATGGTATCCCCTTTTTTCTCTTGTTCAGGCAAGAGATAGCCTCAGACATTATAGCTGATGTACTGTCAATCAGATATATATAGGTTGCGATTGAATGAGGCTGCCCGAATGTAGTGTTATCTCATTTTGTTACACGTGTAACATCATTGGTTTTAAATGTCAGATTTGAACATGAAAATAAGAAAATATTATTTCTAACACCGGAATTTAACAATGTCATTAACCAAATTATTATCTTTTAATGTATAAGCCTCCAAATGAGAGAAAACCTTTCTTATTGAAGATATAGGGAAAATCAAAATGTATATAAACACGTGGTTTCAATAATATGCGGAGGTATACCATTGAAATGTGCAGGAGGAATTCTGGTAAAAGGTAACAAGATACTACTCGGTAAACGGTCTGGTGACCTTCAATTCTATCCAGGTGTGTGGGACATTATTGGCGGTCACTGTAAAAACGGTGAGACACCAGAACAAGCCTTGAAAAGAGAATTCAGAGAGGAGATTGGCGTGATTCCCATAAGTTTCAGCCGTGTTGCAGTACTTCATGACCCTGATCCAATCCGTGCAGAGTACGAGTATTACGTATATGTGGTTGAAGACTGGACTGGTTTGCCAAAAGATGTAGGAGGTGAACATTCAGAATTACGTTGGGTTACAATAGATGAAGCAGTAACTCTTGATCTCGCTCACCCGGAATATCCTGAATTGTTCAAAAGGATACAAAGAGAGATAGAAAAGAGTACGAAAGTGACATGAACCATGCCCGAGATTGACCGTGTAATGGAGGAACCGCAAATTTTAACAACGAGCCCTTAACTATTACTGAAATATATTAATCAGTTGGAACACTGTAGGGGTAGCAGCGGATATCGGCATACACAAATCCGGTTTTTACCCTTTTCTTTTGCTCTTCAATCCACGCATCAATTCCTATTTCTTTGATTCTCTTCCCATCAGCTATTAGAGTGGGATATCCCTTTGCCAGTGCACTGATTCGATGACATGGGTATTCATCGCAGAAGACACACACATCGTGTCCTCGGTTCTGACAGCACTTTCGTATGGAACAGAAGGGAGGTCCACCACCCTGTCGACAGCCAGAACACCCTTTTTCAGGATCACACAAATCGGTCAAAAATGTCCAGAACTCGGTGAATCCGGGAGTTTCTTTTCCCCACACATCGTAACCTTCTTCTGCCATAGATTCTCGAAGGCTTTGGGCTTGGTTAGGAATTCTCCCGCGACTTCCGCAGAGACCACAGTACAACCCACAGTGTGTGACATCCTTTAATTTGTCATTCATGTGCTTACCTCACTGATTTTTGCGTCAGAGATATAAATCTTTTGCGTGGAGTCCACATTATTGGTAGGGTTTTGTTACACGTGTAACAGAGGATATGCACATTAATATGACCGACTAATGTGCCATGCAATGATGACAAGAATTCTGTGAGATTCCTACTTTTTTGTATTCCCTGCCCAATTCATTTTCAAAAGAGCGTCTTTTTTGTAAAATAGTCTTGTAGCTTTTTCATTTCAGTTCTGCAATATATTCCTCATAGTGGCATCCTTACCGTAGGTTTAATTCTTTCTCATTTTGCTTTTGCCCTTCGTTTTCAACTTGAAACAATGAATCCTCACTGTAGATAGTGAAACTTTGCTTATAAGGTTTTCTATTATGCTGTAATCCAAAAGGCAGATAGTATGGAAACAGTGTAACATTGAAACCCATTTCTAACAACTATAGATGGTGTCTCAGCTTATTAGTCACAGCAACAGAAAGCTTTATATTGTAAACAGTTTTTCAGTGTATTGAGATG
>Ga0209636_10001510_pt1 | contig 23584 bp, 19 predicted proteins | sample DeeMarSWOR152_54_FD_187464 | JGI IMG/M metagenome (GOLD analysis project Ga0209636, IMG submission 187464) | Marine sediment microbial communities from White Oak River estuary, North Carolina - WOR-1-52-54 (SPAdes) (version 2) | ecosystem: Environmental > Aquatic > Marine > Intertidal zone >...
TCTATTCACATAATGGATCTGGTAGAGGTCTATCATATCAGTCCTGAGGTTTTTCAGGCTCGTATTCAGCTCTTCCATTATTGAGCCTTCCTTCCTTGCACTCGATTTTGTCGCAAGGTAATAGTCACTTCTTCTCTTTGAAACTGCTTTTCCTATGAGCTCCTCACTCTCCCTGTACCCGCGGGCAGTGTCTATAAAGTTAATTCCAAGATCAAGAGCGCTGTTCAATACAGCCGTCGCTTTCTCCTGCTTCAATATTGCAAGAGGAATCGCACCAAACCCTATGCAGCTTACAAAAAGATCTGTTCTTCCCAATTTTCTGTATTGCATATATTCTCTCTCCGTAAAGTAATTTACATCAATTATAACTATTTATATGATTTTCACAAATCTATTCTTACACTAGTGTGAGATAATGCAGAAATGAAAAAAGGACAATGTCTTTATTCTTCATTTCGAGAATGTGAAGGCGGAATTCGATCTTCCGAAAAATATTCAAAAAAATTTCTGTAATTTTTTCCTATTTATTATAATATCTCTTTCAAAAACAATTCTGTACTCCATCCTGAAGACTTTCCCACGGATAAAGTGAAAAAGGAGGGAGAAAAAACAGAGTTTGAAGTTTTGACCACAACAACCCTCAACGAAGACACAAACTTCATCTCACCGAACCCCAAAATCAGAGAAAAAGGGGTTGAAATAATTTACATTGGCCCGGAATAAAGATCAGATGGCGTACTTTGCAGCGATTGGCCACCTTCTCCCCACACCAAAGGCTTTTGAGGTAACTTTCAGTCCAGGAGCAGCCTGATTCCTCTTGTACTCATTCCGAGCAACTATCCTTGAAACCCAATGGACAGTTTCAGGATCAAATCCCTTTCCCACGATCTCATCGGCCCCAGAACCTTCTTCTATTAAATAGTAGAGTATCTTATCAAGTATTTGATAGGGTGGAAGGGTATCCTGATCCTTCTGATCGGGCTTGAGCTCTGCTGAAGGCGCTTTCTCGATGACTTCTCTGGGAATGATTTCCCTCCGTCTGTTGATATAACGGGCAAGCTCATACACCATTGTTTTGGGAACGTCTGATATGACCGCAAGCCCTCCGCTCATATCACCGTAAAGTGTGCAGTATCCAACGGCAAGCTCGCTCTTGTTCCCGGTGGAGAGAACCAGATAGTCAAATTTATTCGAAAAAGCCATCAGAATATTTCCCCGTATCCGTGCCTGTAAATTTTCTTCGGTAATATCGGGCTCGGTGCCTGTAAAGTGGTCTTCAAGGGTCTTCAGATAGCTCTCCAGGACACCGGAAATAGGGATTATTTTCAAAGGCATCCCAAGGTTGCGCACGAGTCTTTTCGTATCTTCGATGCTTCCCCTTGAGGAGTAAGGAGAGGGCATGGCTATTCCGAGCACATTTTCCTTTCCAAGGGCCCGGGTAGCAAGGCAGGCAGTTACAGACGAATCGATACCACCTGAAAGCCCAACCACAGCTTTCTCAAATCCACATTTTCTCATATAATCATTCATGCCCAGAACCAGCGCTTCGTACACGGATTCTATTTGCTCCTGAGGAACATATCGGGTGTCTACTGCTGATCCCCTCGTGTCTATGGTCGAAACCCGCTCTCGGAAGGCAGGAAATACATGAACAGGCCTGCCATCACTGTCCACAAACAGGCTCCTTCCATCGAAAATAAGGTCATCATTTCCTCCAACCTGGTTCACATAGAGAAAGGGCACGCGGTGTTTTTTTGCGTGACCTGCTATGAGTTTAAAACGAGTTCCCTCTTTGCCAATGGTAAAGGGGGATGCGGAAATATTTATAAAAAATGACACACCCTGTTGTGCCATCGACTCAATCGGATCAAAGGAGTACATGACACTGCCAGGCCAAAAAACAGGATCATTCCACGCATCTTCACATATGGAAATGCCCAGTCGTTCGCCTTTAAATGAGACTAGCTTTACCTCTGGTGCCTGATCGAAATACCGTGCCTCATCAAACACGTCATAGGTTGGAAGAAGGGATTTGTGTTGTGTAAACAGGATTTTCCCATCAAAAATGAGCACAGCAGAATTGTGGAGCTTTTTTCCCGTGCAACTATCACCCTTTGCGGGAAATCCTAGGAGAATACCGGTCCCCCGGGTGCGTTTAGAAAGACTTACTGTATCATCCAGCACATTCTGGATTTGATCCAGAAACCAGCGCCGTTCAAGAAGGTCCTTTGGTGGATAACCTGTGATAAAGAGCTCCGGAAACACAATCAGATCAGCCATATCTTTTGTAGCCTGTAACAGGCCCTGTTCGATCTTTGAAAAGTTACCCTGTATATCTCCAACAGTCGGATTCATCTGGGCAATTGTTATTTTCATCTTTTACCATTCCCTCCCCGGTTTGTTGAATCACTTTAAAACTCTGTCTTCATCATAGAATATAGAAGTATAGGATAAAAAAAGTAAATACCGGATTAAAGCCTTGGTCCCGGCCCTGCTCATATATTTTCTGAAAATAACTACTTGCAAAAGTTTTTTAATAGAAAGGCATTGCAGGGTTTTCAATATACATCTACAATAATCCGGACAGGTACACAATAACAAATGGAGGCACTAATATGGGGAAGAAAATTGCAATGATCGGCGCAGGCAGCGTGGTATTTTGCAAGCTGCTCATGAGCGACATCATGACTACACCCGCGCTTGCAGGCAGTGAGTTTGCACTGATGAGCAGGACATGGCCGAAGCTCAAGAACATGGAAGAGTTTGCCAGGCGCATGCTCGAAGACAACAATGTGGAGGGAGAGGCGTGGGCGACCCTCGACCGCAGGGAAGCCATAAGGGATGCGGATTTTGTGGTTGTGATGATTCAGGTCGGGGGGGTAGATGCCTTCGGCATCGATTACAAGGTTCCACTGAAATATGGGGTGGACCAGTGTGTGGGGGATACCATGGGTCCAGGTGGCATCTTTAGAGGGCTTCGAACTATCCCGGTTCTAATCGATATCGCCAGAGACATGGAGGAGGTGGCAAAACCAGGTGCCATCATGCTGCAGTACTCAAATCCCATGGCACTTAACTGCATTGCCCTGGGAAAGGCTACCGGCATCGAATTTGCCGGGCTATGCCACGGCATTCAGACCACTCTGCAGGAAATCGCAACATGGCTGAGCGTCCCCAAAGAGGAAATCACCTATACCTGTGGTGGCACAAACCATATGAACTGGTTCCTCACCCTCGAGCATGGCGACAAAGACCTCTACCCGAAATTACGCGAAGTCCTTGAACGCCCCGAGTACTATAAGGCCGATAAGGTCCGTGCAGAGGTGTTCAGACACTTCGGATACTTCATGACCGAAACCACGGGGCACATGAGTGAGTATGTTCCCTGGTTCAGGAAAAACAAAAGGGCAATGGATCTCTACTGCGACGAACCAGGATTCGGTGGAGAAACAGGAGCATACTACAACTGGTGCAAAACAGTCGCAGAAAAATACGCCGGACGCAATATGCTGGATTACGAATCCACAAAAATCGAAGGCAGGAGCATCGAATACTGCTCGTACATAATGGAGGCAGTGGTCACAGGAAAGCCCTTCAGGTTCATGGGCAATGTGAGAAATGACGGCTATATTACGAACCTTCCCAAGGGCTGCTGTGTCGAGGTCCCCACTTTTGCGGATGACACTGGCCTTCATCCTGCATCCATTGGCTGCCTTCCGTCTCAATGTGCGGCCTTGAACCGCACACAGATCAACGTGCACATCCTTGCAGCAGAAGCCGCCCTCACGGGCGACCCCGAGCACATCGTACACGCTCTTGCAATGGACCCTCTCACTGGTGCAGTCTGCACCCTAAAGGAGCTCCGGGATATGGCTGGAGAGATGCTCGAAGTGCATCGCCAGTGGCTGCCGCAGTTTGAGGGGAAAAAAATCGAGGCAAAACCCGTAATCAGTATTCCTAAAGGCATGGAGGCGATGAAGGCCCCACCAGACCCTGCCCAAGCTATACTCAAGCGATTTATCAAACTGGCAGAGCAGGATATAGATTGATTGACAAGGGACAGACAAAATACCTCTTTACTCATGCTTCATGTATGGTATTATACTTTTAGCGCAAAATCGAATAAATTTGAAATTGAAATTTAATTTTCATGAAGATAAAAAAGTGCATTAAAAGAGAGGAGATGGTGCCTATGGGTGTAAATAAATAACGCGTGCGTAGAAATATTATGCATAATGAAATGCGTAATATCAGATGAATGTTTGCATAATCAATGAAGTATAATGTGTAAAATCTTTAAAAGGGGAGTATAAAATGAAGCGTATATTATTTGTCTCGCTTGCTTTGATTGTACTGTTTTATAGTGCGGCTTTAACCATCTTTGCCGAAGGGAAGAAGGCTGTAGAACCGGTCGGTGAAGTTGAGGTTAGGAAGCTTCTATTGCACTTTCAGCCAAACGATGTATTTGCACCCCATAGTGTTGCAATAAAAAAGGGCTGGTTCGAGGAAGCAGGTTTTGAAGAAATCGAGCTCAAGACTTTTACTGCTGGTGCACTTGCAGGTGAAGCGCTCATTGGTGGGGAGATCCACGTGTGGAACCCTGGAAATCTACCTGTTATCAGCATGCGCCATAATGGAGTACCGGTTGTGGTTTGCGGGGTGTTGACTGTCTGCCCTGCTGAGTATCTGTATGTTCGCAATGATGCTGGGGTTACAAGGCCAGAGGACCTGTACAACATTCGAATCGGTCTTCTTGAAGGCTCAACACAAACAGGGGTAATGGAAAACCTGGGAATTCACTATGACCTGGATCCAGGCAGATTCGAGACGGTCAACTTGCCTCCTCCAGAACAGGTCACTGCACTGTTGAATAACGAAATACAGGCATCACCCCTGTTTCCTCCCTTCTCCTACTATCCAGAGGTACACAAGATTGCAACCTATAAGTTTGACAGCTTAAAGTTCTCCCATACCAATGTACCTATCGTATTCACGGAGGATTTTATCCGAAAAAATCCGAATGCAGCTAAAGCAATACTGAAAGTACTCATCAGGGGGCAGGAGTACTGCGACAATCCTGCTAATAAAGAAGAGGTTATGAAGATCCATCAAGAGTTTACTGAACAGACGATGGACATTATCGAAATGGGGTGGGATCCCTACTGGGGTCATCCTGATCTGCCGAACGGTCCCGTAAACAAACGCTATGTGGATGATATGCAGAACTATACCGACTTCTTGTTCAAACATGGAAGGATAAAGGAGAAGATGCATCCACTTGATTACACGTACACCAGGTTTTTAAAGGAAATCAAGCCCGATTATGTAAATCTGGAAGGAAGGTGGACACCTTAAGTAATTTCATGAAGATGTATGGTGTACTCTAGTGTTTTAAGGGCATGTTAATAAAGGGCAAGGGAAAAAGGTACTACATTCTCTTGCCCCACAGAAAATGAACTAATTTCAAACCCCAAAAGACAGGCAGAAGCAAATGACCGCGCACAATTCTGCTATAAAAGTTGTAGTAACCCGTGTGACAAAAAGGTTTTTAGGCGAGAATCCAGATGTGGGTCTTGCCCTTCAGAATGTGAGCTTTTCAGTCCACACCAACGAGTTTTTAGCGATTGTTGGTCGTAGTGGTTGTGGAAAGTCTACCATGCTCAATATTGTTGCTGGACTGCTGAGTCCTACTGATGGGGAAATCTTAATTAATGGGCGGCCAATACATGGCCCTGGACTTGACCGGGGAATGGTATTTCAGCATTCAGGACTGTTTCCATGGTTGACCGCCATTGAAAACATAGAGTTTGGACCCCGAAACATGGGAATGCCTAAACCTGAACGGCGCACTTTAGCCCAGGAGCTCATTGATTTGGTTCGTCTGAAAGGGTTTGAGAATAAATATCCCAGGGAACTTTCAGGTGGCATGCAGCAGCGGGTTGCCATTGCTCGGTCTATGGCGATGGATCCGGAGATTCTTCTCATGGATGAGCCATTTGGTGCACTTGATCAACTGACCAGGGAGGATATGCAGCGAGAGCTCCTCCGCATCTGGGATACGAGAAAAAAGACGGTTATTTTTGTAACACACGCAATTTTGGAAGCAATCTATCTTTCAGATAGAGTCATCGTTTTCAATCCAAAACCTGGGTTTGTGAGAAAAGAATTTATAATTAATTTACCTCGACCCAGACAAAAATCATCTCCACAATTTATGCGGTACTATGAAGAAATCTATGAAGCTATCGGTTAAGCTCACAAAGAACAACAGAATATTCGGTATGCCTGAATTCATAGTGAAAATTACCACAATTGTGGTGTTGATCGTAATATGGGAGTCTCTTTCCAGGGCAGGATACCTTAATCCTCTTCACTTTCCAAGTCCATCTAAATTAATTGCCACCTTCTGGGAACTTATTACGATCGGTTATCCAACCGGTATTACCGTGTGGGTTCACATAAGGGCAACGGTAGTGCGTATACTGCAGGGTTATGCACTTGCAGCAGTAGTTGCTATTCCATTGGGATTGGTCATAGGCAGAAGCTATCTTCTTCAACGCGCGGCTAATCCCGTCATCACCTTTGCTCGCTCCATTGCTGTCATCAGCCTGTTGCCCCTTGCGATAGCCTGGTTTGGAGTTGGTGAGCTCGCCCGTGTTCTCCTCATTACATGGGGCTGTTTCTGGGCCATTCTGACAAACACCATACAGGGTGCAAGACAGGTAGATATGAATTATATCAATGCAGGGAAGATGTTGGGTTGCGGCCGTAAGCAGATGTTCTGGCGGGTGATACTGCCAGCAACACTACCACGGATTTTTGCAGGGATGAAGATCTCACTAGGGGTTGGTTTCATGATAATAATTGCTGTGGAGATGGTTGGTACTATCAAGGGCCTGGGAGCACTCATTCAACAGGCACGCTTCTACTATAGCAGCCACATCGCAATTGACGGTATGATATTTATTGGTATTTTTGGGCTTCTCATTTCATTTGTCCTGGATAAACTTGAGAGGTTTATCCTTCCATGGGCAGTCGGGCTGGAAGAGGTAGAACGATGAATCATTCAAGATTTACACGCGGTCTCTGGGCCTCTTGGCTCGGTTTTATTACCCTCCTTATCATATGGCAGATTATTTCGACTCTAGAGCTTCTCAATCCTGTTGTTTTCCCTGGGCCTGCACGAGTAGTAGAAGCAGCAATAAAGGATGTACCGCTTGAGCGTCTGCTTCAACATATTGGAATTAGCTTGCTGCGTGTTGCGTTGGGATTTTCCATAGGTTTTGGGGCAGGCGTTATTCTTGGTGTTACAACCGGTTGGTATTTACAGTTGGGAAGTATTTTGCGGGCCCCCATAGAGCTTATCCGTCCTATACCTCCTCTGGCATGGATACCGCTTGCAATTATCTGGCTCGGCTTGGGTGAACCGTCAAAAGTACTTATTATTTTTCTCGGGGCCTTTTTTCCGGTATTTACCAACACCTACAAAGGAATGTTAAATATCGATCCTTTGATTATTCGGGCGGCTCAGACCTTGGGTCTGCAGGGAAGACGTTTGCTGCTTCGAGTCGTAGTACCGACGACACTTCCTGATATCGCAACCGGCATGCGCATTGGATGGAGTTATAGCTTCGGGTGTATGGTAGCAGCAGAGCTTATTGCCGCAAAAAGCGGTCTTGGGTATCTCATTATGAATGCACGGCAGGTAGGTCAGATTGCCGTCATTGTATATGGCGTTATTTTAATTGGAATAATCAACCTCATTACTGATTTTATCATCCAGGAAATCCTTATCAAAAGAAAACTCAGGTGGCAATTTCTCGGTGCAACGCAATAAGGAGTATAGACATCTGACTTATTTTCTTCAGAGTTTACGGGGTGGGGGACGTGAGCATTGCAAAGACAGCTCTAAAAGGAGTTACGTTTCACAATGCACAGAAAACAGAACCGGGGTACACGCTGTTCAGCACATACAGCCATGATGTGTGGCTCATTGATATGGAGGGATATATAGTGAATCGCTGGCGAATGCCATATACTCCTGGAGCGCATCAATGGCTTTTACCGAACGGGAATCTGCTATTTGCAGGAATGTACAAGAGTCATACCGAGCTTGGGTTGCCCATAGAGATGGCTGGTATTGGGGGAATATTTTTGGAGGTGGATTGGGATTCTAATATAGTATGGAAGGCAATGGCTCCCTATCAGGCGCATGATTTGATGCCAATGGGGGACGGCCATGTAATGTATGCCGCGTACCATCCTGATGGAATTGTACCTGATGACATAGCAGCGAGGGTAGTTGGAGGGCGTCCCGGCACTGAATTTAATGGAAAAATATGGGGTGATGTTGTTCGAGAAATTGATAGAAATGAGAGAGTTGTATGGGAGTGGAAGGTATACGAGCACCTGGATCCTGAGATAGATCACCTGGAGCCCCTGGATAACAGGAACATATGGGGTTTGATAAACTCAGTCTGGGTGTGTCGTGATGGAAATATATTGATGAGTCTAAGAAACTGTTGCGAAGCGATCAAGGTAGATTACAGGACAGGAGAGGTTTTCGCCCGTTATGGGAAGGGAAGAATTTTTCATGGGCATGACGCAAGAGAGCTTGAAAATGGAAACATCATGCTCTTTGATAATGGTTGCCAACGTCATGAATATCGAGCGAGCTATTCGCGAGTGGTGGAAATAGACCCTGTAAAGGACGAAATTATATGGGAGTACAGTGCACCGTACCCATCGGACTTTTACTCCTGCGTGTGCAGTGGATGTGAGCGACTACCAAATGGAAATACAGTTATCTGTGAATCGTGGCATGGAAGGATATTTGAGGTTACCTTGGAGGGGGAGCTCGTATGGGAGTATTTGAGCCCCTTTGTGGGATCTATAGTGGGGATGGATACGACGATGATGTGGCGCGCTCATCGGTATGGAATGGATTATCCGGGACTACAGGGAAAGGAGCTCGATCCGAAAAAGTTTTCAAGAGAAAACCGGCTCTTTGGACCTGATTCATATAAAATAGAGTTTAAACACTTTATTGTATAGATGTATTTATTAGCTATATTCGTAGGATTATTAACAAACCTGGATGGCGGAGTAAGAAGGAGAATAGAAGTATGAGCTATGCAAGAACGTGTATAAAAGGTCTGGTGGTTTGTGATTCTCGGAGAACCTATAGGGGGTTCACCCTGTTTACACCAATAGAAGGTAAAGGTGTATGGATGATTGACATCATGGGCAATGTAATAAATGAATGGAAGTTAAAGCATGAGCCCGGATGTTACGGTGAGCTGCTCCCTAATGGAAACCTGCTCTATGGAGGAAAGATAGAAGATGGGCCGTTGGCAGACATCGAGGGGGCCAGCGGGATTTTACAAGAAGTGGATTGGAAGGGAAATGTGAGGTGGGAGTACCGGGATCCATTTCTGCATCACGCGTTTTTTCGAATAAAGAATGGCAATACGTTAGTCCTGAAATGGATCCGGGTTCCAGAGGAGTTTGCCCAGAAGGTGAAAGGAGGCGATAACGAGAGCGAGCATGAAGGAGTCATGTGGGGTGAGATGATTCAGGAAGTACGGTCCAATGGCAAAATCGCATGGGAATGGATCGCCCATGAGCACATTGGTCCAAATGAACTGTCCCGTTGTCCGATATGCCCTCGAGATACATGGCTTCATGCAAATGCATGCATAGAGCTCCCAGATGGGAATGTACTTGTGAGCTTTGCAAAGGTGAATACCATCGCAATAATAGATAAAAAATCAAAAAAGCTCAAGTGGCACTGGGGATCAACAGGCGAGCTCGCCCATCAACACGCGCCACACATGCTGGAAAATGGAAATATACTGTTGTTTGACAATGGGTTCCACCCAAAAGGAATGGCCCAAAACTATTCACGACTGCTTGAGATAGACCTACTTAATACCAAGATGGTATGGTCCTATGAGGGACCTGCCAGTGGGAAAATGAAACAGCAAATATACTCTTCAATGTACTCCAATTGCCAGCGACTGCCAAATGGGAACACCCTTGGATGTGAAGGTACAACTGGCAGGATATTTGAAGTGACAGTAGACGGTGAGCTCGTGTGGGAGTTCGTAAATTATTTTCCAAGGTATGAGACCTCGCCCATTAGATCGAGGTCCTATCCTGTATATGCAGCATATCGGTATGGTATGGACTACCCCGGGTTAGTAGGCATGAATTAATTTGAATTGATGTAAAAACTGAGCTTTTTTAAAGGGAGTAACTACTCGTGAGCATTGCAAAAACAGCGTTAAAGGGAGTCACATATCATAACACGCAAAAAACGTCTCCCGGATACACACTATTCAGCACCTACAATTATGATGTATGGCTCATCAATATGGAAGGGTATATTGTAAATCACTGGAGAATGCCCTATTCGCCTGGTTCTCATCAGTGGCTGCTGCCAAACGGAAACCTTCTATTTGCAGGTATGATAAAAAGCCACGAGGAAATGGGGCTTCCAGTGGAAATGACCGCAATAGGTGGAGCTCTCTTGGAGGTAGACTGGGATTCCAATCTTGTCTGGAAAGCCATGATACCCTATTCAAATCACGATATACGACCCATGGACAATGGCCATGTAATGTATCATTCTTATTACCCTGAGGGTATTTTACCGGATGAGATCGCTTCAAGAATGAAGGGAGGAATACCAGGAACCGAGTTCGACGGCCGAGTATGGGGTGATATGGTACACGAAGTTGACCGTGAAGGTCAAATAGTATGGGAGTGGAAGGCATTCGAACATCTCGACCCTGAACTTGATGCATCATGCATGCTGGAAAACCGAACACTGTGGCCATACATAAATTCCCTCTGGATTTGCAAAGACGGTAATGTTCTGATGAGTCTGAGGGCGGCAAATGAGGCCATCAAGGTAGATTACAAAACCGGCGAGGTACTTGCACGGTACGGAAAAGGCAAGGTCTTTCACCAGCACGATTCCATAGAGCTCGATAACGGCAATATCATGGTGCTCGACAATGGAAACCACCGTCCTGTATATGCACCCAATTACTCAAGAGTTATTGAGCTCGATACGAACACAGATGAGATAGTGTGGGAGTATAAAGCTGATTTCCCCCCAGATTTCTATTCACCGGTCTGTGCAGGAGCAGAAAGGCTACCAAACGGGAATACTGTCATATGTGATTCCTGGAGCGGCAGGATATTCGAGGTAACCTACGAAGGGGAGCTCGTTTGGGAGTACATCAGTCCTTTCATAGGTCATCAACCCAATATGACCACAACCATGATGTGGCGAGCTCACCGGTATATGGCTGACTATCCTGGGCTGGTGGGAAAAAAGCTAAATCCAAAGAAGTTTCCCCTTGAAAACAAACTCTTTGGACCGGACACTTTTAATAAACACTTTACTCCTTCTATCTTTTAATCTTACATAACACAAGAACCCTAACTAAATAATAGGGGAAATAGAATGAGCTTTGCACGCACCCACATCAAAGGACTGGTATTCAGTGATTCCAGAATGGCCTATAGAGGACTTACCCTCTTTACCCCTGTTCATGGAAAAGGGGTGTGGTTGATTGATATGACGGGAAAGCAGGTAAATCAGTGGCAAATGGAGTACGAACCAGGATGTTACGGTGAGCTCCTTCCCAGTGGAAACCTGCTTTACGGAGGAAAAGTTGATGACGGGCCACTCTCCGATATGGAGGGAGCAGGAGGTATTCTGCAGGAATTCGATTGGAATGGAAATATTCTGTGGGAATACCAAAGCCACTTTTTGCATCATTCCTTTCACAGAATGAAAAACGGTAATACCCTGGTGCTCAAATGGATAGAGCTCCCAAAAAAAATCGCTGAAAAAGTGAGGGGGGGTGAACCAGGAAGTGAACGGGAAGGAGTAATGTGGGAAGATATGATTCAGGAAATCAGACCAAGCGGGAAAGTTGCATGGGAATGGATCGCCCATGATCATATGGAGCCCGATGCATTTCCACGCTGTCCACTTTGCCCGCGTGACACATGGCTTCATGCCAATGCCTGTATTGAGCTCCCCGACGGAAACCTTCTTGTGAGCTTTGCAAAAATCAACACCGTGGCAATCATTGATAAACAAAGTGGCGATATCAGGTGGCACTGGGGATCACCCGGAGAGCTCGCCCATCAGCATTCGCCCACTATGTTAGAGAATGGCAATATTCTCGTGTATGATAATGGATATCATTCTCGCGGCTTAGCTCTGAGTTATTCGCGTGTCGTTGAGGTTGATCCACGGAAAAACGAGATGGTATGGTCCTATGAAGGGCCCGAAGGCGGTGAATTGAAGATGCTTTTTTATTCATCGATGTACTCAAGCTGCCAGCGACTGCCCAACAGCAATACCCTCATATGCGAGGGAACGACAGGGAGAATATTCGAGATAACAATGAATCATGCTCTCGTGTGGGAGTACGTAAACTATCTTCCCTTATGCGAACCATCTCCAATTCATTCGAGGAGCTATCCGGTGTACTCAGCATACAGATATGGAATCAACTATCCAGGATTGACTGGTATAAAATGGTAGGCTCATGGCAGAAAAGGATTGACTTATAGCATAATACATCTCCAACAATTAAAGACGGAGGATTTATATGGCATACCTACGTGAGTTGACAAAGGACGTTGAGATTCATGATCCATCAAAGGCGTACAAGGGGTATACCCTATATGCACCGATGTTCGGCAACATGGCCTGGCTGGTAGACATGAAAGGCAGAGTGGTAAATTATTGGGAGTTCGAGCATATCACGACAAATCATGCGCGCTTTACCCCTGATGGAACACTCATTTGGATGGGAAGAGGACCAGAAGCAATAGAAGAGCTTGCATCGAACAGTACAGAGCTGGTCGAAGTAGACTGGGATGGAAAAGAGCTCTGGCGGTATGACGACCAGTATCTTAACCATGATTTCATCTGCCTGGACAACGGGAACCTGTTGATCATGAGATATACGGAAATACCGAAAGATATTCAGACGCATATCAAGGGCGGTATACCAGGGACAGAGCTGGACGGGAATATGTATGGAATATCACTGCAGGAGATCACGAAACAGAAAAAGATCGTATGGGAATGGAAGAATTATGAACATCTGGATTTCGAAAGGGATATGGCCGACTGTCTCGATCCCCGATACACATGGGGATACGCAAACTCGATTGCAGTATTTCCCAACGAGGATATCCTGATATCAATGCGTCATTTCAATACGATTGCCCGGATTGAAAAAAAGACAGGAGACATCATATGGCGCTGGGGACCCGAGCATTTACTCGGACATCCGCACAGTGTCTCCGTGCTCGAAAATGGGAATATCCTGTGCTTTGATAATGGATTGCACAGGAGGTGGTTGAAACCCGGTGACCCGCTTGAAGTTGGTACCGCATTCGAGGCATCTAGGGTCGTTGAGGTGGATATAGAAACAGGAGAAATTGTATGGGAATATGTGGACCCCCGGCATATCATGTACACAAACATATGCGGAAGCGCACAGCGTCTGCCGAATGAAAACACACTGATCTGTGAATCAAAGAAAGGAATTTTCTATGAAGTAACCTTTGAGAAGGAAATTGTGTGGAAATACCGCACGCCCTTCGTCATCCTCAGACCATCCTATTTCGGCTGGGGGGAAAGTAAACTGGTCTTTCAAGCGCACAGATTTGGGGAGGATTTTCGCGGCTTTCAGGGAAAAAACCTGGACCCAGAAAGGTTCGAGTGGGTAATACAGAAAAAGAGTAAAAAAGCCCGTGAGGAGGAAGAGGAGGTCAAGCGCAGACTTGCACGTTTAGGGTATTAGTTGGTACAACTGACATTTCAATTGAATGTTCGGAAAAAAAACAATAACTTCTACAAAATAATTCTCGAAAGGCAGGGAAAATGAAAAACGTAATATTGATCACAATAGACACGATGAGAAAGGATGTATTCGGATGCTACGGTAGTAAACACTCATTAACCCCTTTTATGGATTCAATACAGGACAGCTGTATCAGGTTTGAAAGAGCATACGCCACAGGTCCATATACTCAGGCATCTTTCCCTGGAATCCTGACCTCATCTTACTATCTAGAGTACGGAAAACAGAAAAATCTTCCAGCGCAAAAAACATTGATATCGGAAGTGCTCAAGAAACAGGGAATCACCACATCGGCATTTCACTCAAATCCCTATCTAAGTGACTTTTTTGGGTACAACCGGAGCTGGGAGAGGTTTTATGATTCCATGGAAGATGATGTGACTGATCTCTATCCCTTCATACGGGGAAATGTGATAAATCGCAAGGTGAGTGCTTGGCTATCAAGCCACACCAAGTCAACAGATTATAACCCCTTCTTTCTCTGGATACACTATATGGACGTCCATGAACCCTATATACCTGAAAAAATATATATAGAAAAAGTCGATTCCGCAGTCAGCCTATCAAAGGAGGAAATGTACGCACTTTTCAAGGAAGTTATCCTGAAAAGAGATGCCTCGAACGCGGATACGGTAAAGCTCCTGAATCATCTGTACAGTGCAAAGATCCTGGAAGTTGATGATTATATCAAAGAGCTTTTTAAAGCTTTCGAAGATACAGGTGTTTTAAAGGACTCAATTATCTTTTTTGGCTCAGACCATGGTGATGAATTCGGCGAACACGGCGGACTCTCTCACGATGGAAAGATGTACTCCGAGCTCATAGGTGTCCCCCTTTTCATATATTACCCCGATAGAAAAGAAAATGAGGTTTACGGAAATCCTGTGAGCAATGTGGATATATCGCCCACCATCGCCTATCTTTTTGGCATAAAGGAGGTGGGGAGTTTCAAAGGTGTGTCCCTTCTCCCCCTTCATGAATACCCGAAGAAGGGATGCTTCGGTGAAGCAATGAACAAAAGGGGTCACAAGGAAAAGGAAACCGACAGACCGATATACTACTATTTAAATAATGATTTGAAAGTCATTTTTGACGAAGGCAACAACGTATGGGAAATGTTCGATCTCAGTAAAGATCCCGGTGAGCTGCACAATATTATTGATACATCACCATTAGCGGAGAATATGAAGAACCATTTGATTGACTGGATAAAAACCCGATAGATGTGTGCTCACCCAGGGACTTACTGCAGGAATTTCACCACAGAAATACCTGATAAGGAGATAATGATAGAAATTGTCATAATATAAATATTAGAAATATTGGAGGTTTATGATGCTTGATGAGAAGAGAGTTGAGGAGTTAAAGGAAAAAATTGAAAAATCAAAGGAGACTTTCAAGCAGGCATATGAACGGTTTAAACCTGAAGAGCTGCGTCTCATCTGGTCAGGCGGCAAGGATAGTACACTGACAGCGTGGACCTGCCGTCAGTTCTGCCAGGAAAATGGGCTTAAAATGCCAAAGGCCTTTACAATCGATGAAGGAGACTCCTTTGAGGAAATCGACAAGTTTCTCAAGAAATACAGCAAGGAATGGAACATAGTGCTCGATTGGGGAAAAAATGAGGATGTTTTGCGCGCTGCTGGATACAAATTGAATGCTGAGGTACAGGTGAAAGATTTAAACGAACGAAATCAGGCAGAGATCAGGCGTATCGGATTCGAGCTTGAAAAGTTCCCTTTTGAAGCGGAATCCTATGTCGGCAACCATCTCATGAAAACGGTTGTATTCAATACCTACCTTGAAGACAACAATGTGAAGGCTGTTTTTCAGGGACTGAGGTGGGACGAGCAACCTGCAAGAAAAAATGATGAATACGTTGAGGATGTTCCTGAGGCGGAAATGGTGCCTGCCCATATCCGTTACAGACCAATTCTTCATTTTACGGAGAGAGATATCTGGGATACCACGGTACACTTTCAGATACCCTTCTGTCCTCTCTACAAAGTGGGATACAGGTCTCTGGGAGCAAAAACCACAAGCATAAAAATGGCTGATATTCCTGCATGGGAACAGGATCTAGAACATACAGAGGAACGGGCCGGTCGACGTCAGGACAAAGAAAAAACCATGGATAGACTGAGGAAGCTCGGCTACATGTGAATCGTTTCATAAAAAAGGGTAGATCAGTAGATAAAAGATTATTGAGGATCTGAAGGGGAAATGAAGCGAGGAGTACCTCAATACCTTTGAATGATAATAAATAGGAGGAGGGCTAATACATGCGTAGAGCAGTTCTTTTGGGTATCGACGGCCTCAATCCTGAACTCATAAAACTCTGGGTTGACGATTTACCGAATTTGAAAAAGCTACAGGAAACAGGCACCTGGGGAACCATTGAAAGTACCGTGCCTCCTGCTCCTCCACATTCCTGGACGTGCTCACAGTGCGGAAGAAACCCGGGGGCTTTCGGTTTCTGGGATTACACCTACCGAGATGAATTTACCTATACTTTTGACAAGAGAGTAGATTCCAGAATAATAGACAGGAGAGTCCGCTGCCTGTATCGCATCCTTCCAAATCTGGGACAGAGGATTGCGATAGTTGATATGCCAGGAACCTGGCCACCTCTAAGGATTCCTGCAGGCTACTGTATAAGCAATAACCATGGACAGACGAAAGATAAATGCTTCACCTGGCCTGCTCACCTCATGGAGGAAATATCTCAGCTTCTTGACGGCTATATCCAGGATGTGTCGGAGTCTCGTGAGAAATACTCTAACTTAGATAGAGAAAAACTACTGAAGCAGGTTTTTCAGATGGACAGTCAGCGTTTCAAGCTGGTGAAGCATTTCATCCATGAAAAAAAGTGCGATTATGTGGCTGCGGTAATGCCCGGAGTAGAGCTTGTTTCACATGGGTTCTTCAGAAGCTTCGACGAAAAGCACCGTTATTATGATAAAGATGACCGATTTAAGGATGCCCTGAAACACTATTATGCTCAAATTGATAAAAAAATTGGAGAAGTGAAAGAGCTTCTGGATGAAGACACTGTACTTCTGGTTCTCAGCACCTATAGTGTACAGAGAAAGGATGGCCAGATTAACTTGAACGAATGGCTCGTTCAAAACGGCTGCATGACGCTCTATAAATATCCCTCAGTGCCTGCCCCGCTCACCAAGCTGGCTATCGACTGGTCGAAAACAAAATGCTGGTCTGTCGGGTCGTCCGGGCAGGTGTACATAAACCTGAAGGGAAGGGAGGTACAGGGTATCGTTGACCCGGATGACCATGAAAAGCTCCTGGATGATTTATCCGATCACCTGAAAAGAATAACCGATGAAAATGGAAAAACCATGCAGGTTCAGGTCTTCAAAAGAGACGATATACACTTTGGAGAGTTTGTGAACTATGGTCCTGACCTCTTCGTGATGATTAACGGGTCCAGGTGGAGCTTCGGAGAGGATGTGGGCTATGGGGCTGGAAAGGTACATCAATTTAATGAGGAAACCGTGCGAGAGGCCTATGGACCCCAGGGTTACTACTGTATAGCAGGATCAGACTTTCCATCACCGGGAGAACTAAATGGTATTTCCCTTCTCAACATCGCTCCAACAGTAATAGATATCATGAACCTGCGAAAGCCCTATGGCATGATGCCCTATGAAATGGAAACACTCTCAATACCAGCGATAATAAGAGACAGGGTTATTCCATCGACCCCGGCTGAGGGAGAAAAAATCCGCTCTAGGCTTGAAGCCCTTGGCTACTGATAAAATAGCCCCTTTCCGGTTTTTATAATCAAAAACAGCCTTACAAGTAGTGCTGTTATTGAATGAATATGTATTTTAACCAGTTACCTTTCCAATGGTTGCGATTGAGGATTGGAGCCATAAATGTCAATACACGAAAATATCTTTCAGATTTTAATTATTATGCCTCTCGCAGCCCTGGTACAAGGATTCAGCGGATTGGGTTTTGGTATCATCAATATGACAACCTTTTCATTTCTTGGTGTAAATCTCGAGCGTATTTCAGTTGTTATTACCATAATATTTACAGTAAATACCCTCATCCTTTTATATTTGTCCCATAAACGTATGAAAATTGACTGGATAAGTGTCCTTCTGATAAGCATCGGGAGCCTCATAGGCATACCAGCGGGGTATCGATTTATTTTACTGTATCATCAGCTGCCACTTTTTAACTTTTTTCTTGGACTGATGATCCTGATTGCCTCACTGTTTTTTTTCATCCCTTTCCATTTCAAGAGACAAATGCACCCAGCATACGGGATTCTTTTTGGCACAGTAAGTGGTTTCATCGCCGGTGCGTTCATGTCGGGGGGACCTCCACTCACACTCTATCTCTACTCACAGATGGAAGATCCCCGTGATATGAAAAGCACTTTACAGGCAGCTTTCATAATTGGTGGGTTGATACGGCTTTTCACCGTGGGTATTGGCAAAGCAGGATTCTCTAAATCTATTCTCATCATATCCCTGCTCGCCATAGCACCTTCCTTCTTCATGCTTTATATTGGTCATCTATTATCGGAAAAGCTCAGATCCGGGCTCATAAAAAAATTGATCTACGGATTACTCAGCTGTTTTGGAGCTGTGATAGCAATAAACGGCCTATCAGCTCATTTGCAAGGAATGGAAAATGTATAATCAATTAATGTAAAAAGCAATAACCTCGTGAGGAGCGGCCCCATGAAACATATCGGACATGGAAATAGGGAGATTGTAGAACGGCTTATGCCTTCATCAGAGGCAAGGAGCAGAATCAAGGGGTTAAAACGGTTGGAGGTAAGTGGACGGTGTGTGCGTGAGTGTATCGATATCACCTACGGTTTTTTCACCCCACTCACAGGTTTTTTGTGCAGATCGGACGTAGAATCCGTATGCGATAAAATGACCCTGACAGATGGTACGCTCTGGCCCATTCCAATTCTTCTCGATGTAAATGCCGAAGAAATCAGAGAAAAGAATATCAGTGTGGGAGAAACCATTCTTCTCACCTATTCCGATATACCTCTGGCCATCATTGAGGTTGAGGATATTTTCAGCTACGACAAAATGAGAATCGCAAAGAGCATGCTGGGAACGACGGATGAAAAACATCCTGGCGTAAAAATGATACAGGGCTTTCAAGACCGGTTTATTGGTGGAAATGTCACGCTCGTAAACATCCCGAAGTTCCAGCATCCCTTCGATAAATTCTGGTACACACCGAAGCGTTTGCGGGAAATAATCGTTGAAAAAGGGTGGAAGAGGGTTGTTGCCCATCAGACCCGTAACGTCCCCCACAGCGGGCACGAATGGCTCATGAAGGGAGCATGGTTCTCTGCAAATGGTGAGCTCTCTGTAGAAAAGCTACAGACCGGCATACTGGTAAATTGTATAATCGGACCAAAACGCATAGGAGATTACATTGATGAAGCAATAGTAGTCTGCCATGATGAGCTCCGCATATCCGGGTATTTCAGGGATGGTATACATATGGTCTCCATAACACTGTGGGACATGCGCTATGCAGGTCCAAAAGAGGCGGTTTTTCATGCAATAATCAGAGCAAACCTGGGGTGCACTCACCACATGTTTGGGAGGGACCATGCCGGTGTGGGGAGCTATTATGATCCCTACGATGCCCACAGAATATTCGATCAATTTTCTGAAGCGCAGTTGAACATCAAGCCTGTTCGAGTACTTGAATGGTGGTACTGTCCTGTGTGCGGTGAGGTCACGTATTCAGGTCTATGCGGACACAGCAAAAAAAAACAGAGCTTCAGCGGCACTCTCATCAGGAGCATGTTAACGGACAAGGTCAAACCCACCAAGCTCATCTTCAGACCCGAGGTGTACGATAAGGTAATGGAATGTGCCGACATCTATGGCTTTGGTACCCCCTTTTGCACGGAGAAATATTTAGCGAACAGGCAGCCTGTTTTTACGCTTGCTGAAATGTAAAAGATTATTCCACATCTCTGGAAGGCTGAGAAATATTACTTTCCTCAAAGGAGCAATCAGGTGACCACACACTTTCCCATCAACATATGGATCAATGATAAGCGGTATGTTAAGCCGCAGCACACTGGGCTTGCACACATGACAGAAGACGTGCTTGCCGGTATGAGAGTACTGAAACTCCTCTGCACAGAAGAACAGAAAAATGAAATTCTAAAGCTTTTCCCCATGGCGAAGTTTGATACCGCAACCACAAGGACCATAGAACTGCTTCCGCCTGAAGTAAAAAATACCCTCTTCGATATGGTTCTGGAGAAAAAATCCACCCTTGTGATTGAAGAATTTTTAAAAAGGTATAAGCTCCAACAGGGAATGGTCTGATGAAGAAAAGGCAAAAATCAATAAAAGGTTGTGCCGTTTAAGGTACACGAGCTGAGGGAGGGAGAAAATACTGTATTTCACCACCACCAGAAAACAGTGGGTTATTGCGCACTATCAGTGCATAATCTATGAAAGAAAAATAAATTATATTGGGAGGTATGAGTCATGATTGCAATTTCGAAAGAAGAGTTTTTTCAAAGAATTGAGCGAATACAGGAAGCACTAACCGATAAAGGTCTTGATGGAATGGCGGTGTATGGCGATGAATATCGAAAGGAAAATCTCCGTTACGTGAGCAATTTCTGGCCGATTTTTGAACGCGGGATCTGCTTTATACCTAGCTTCGGCAAACCGATTCTGGCAGGGGCCCCGGAGGGTGAACGCTATGCAAAGGAGATGTCGGTATGGGAAAACATCAGGAATGTGAAGGAGCTTGCCTGTGTATCGGTTCCGGAAGAGATCGATTATCCCCTTGCCACTTTTTCCACCTTCAGGGAGATATTGGGTGAAATCCTGAAAGGCGGTAAAAAACTGGGGCTTGTGGGATACTGGGACATACCGAAGCCAATCCTGGAGAGGCTTCAGGATGCCTTGCCAGGTATTGAAATAGTTTACTGCGATGATATTCTTAACGAGATGAGGCTCATCAAGAGCAATGCAGAGATCGCTTGTTTGAAAGAGTGCGGTCGAATTGCATGTATCGGATACGAACGACTCATGGCTGAGGCAGTGCCTGGAAATACGGAGTTTATGTCTGCGGGAGCGGGAGAAGGGGCAGCCAGGCAGGCCGGTGCAGAGACAATCGCCTTTACGGTCTTCGGAAGCGGGAAGCGTACTGGTACAATTATCGGACGCCCGACCACCAAGATCATCAACGACGGGGAGATGATAATGGCTTCAATGGCTGTGCAATACCAGGGATATGTGACCACCGTTGAATATCCATTTGTTGCAGGAAAGGCCTCAGATGGACAGAAGAGGCTTCTGACCACACTCTTTGAAGCTGCAAACGTGCAGCTGAAATATCTTAAGGAGGGTGTTATTGCGAAAGATATGGTTCACGCGGTCAAGCAGGTATTCAGAAAACATGATCTGGAAAAGTATGATGTATACCCTCCGATGCACGGCATAGGGCTTGCAGAAGCTGAGTCCCCGTATCCTGATGAAACCTCAGATTACCCATTCAGGGAGGGCATGTGCGTCAACTCCGACATAAGCCTCTTTGGCCATCCCGATGGTGCCAATCGGATTGAAGAGGGATTCGCCATTGGAAAGGACGGCCCCGTCTCATTAACCCCCTTAATTCGAAAACTGTGTGGGACAAGACCATGATATTATCTTTTTTAAGGAAGTACCCATGGCTCCAAATAAAATAGGCGTTGGAATAATAGGAACTGGAAGAAGGGGCTATTCTCTCGGGATGTGTATTGCAGAACTTTCCGAGGCAACTGATTTAGAAATAAGGGCTCTCTGCAACCGAACACGGGTACGCATGGAAGAGACACAAACTGCCCTTCTTGAAAAATACAAGCAGAAAAACCGTACTCCATCAATTGCCCTTTACGAAAAATACGAGGATCTTATAGCTGATTCTGCGGTTGATCTCATAATGATCATCACTCCTCAGTATGTCCATCGGGAGCATGCACTCCCTGCCCTGCGGTCAGGGAAAAAAGTATTTCTCGACAAGCCGATAGCCCATAATCTCGAAGATGCAATCGCTATTTTTCAGGAGGAACAGAAAACCCACAATCCCATGATAATGGGTTTCACACGCCGGTATGAAGATCCATGGATCAAGACATTCGACCTTGTAAAGAATGGAGTCATCGGCGATGTTCACATGATGCTTGTGCGAAACATCATTCCCTATCACACCTTCTTTCATACCTGGCACCGCCGGATGGAGTGGTCGGGCGGTGTACTTGCAGACAAGATGTCCCACTTCTTTGATGTGTTCAACTGGTTTGCAGAAAGCACACCCGAGAAGCTTTCGGCATTTGGTGGCAGAGCCATATTCTTGCCAGAGAAAAATCCGCCGAAGAGATGCAGGGAGTGCGACCGGGATTGCCCATACAGGGTGGGCCAAAAAGCTCAACCCCACCGGCAGGATGAAATGGTGGATTTCAGCGACTCACGGTCAAAGGAGACGGAGCTCATTAAAATTCACGATACCTGTGTGTATTTCCCCGGTGCGGACATAAACGATCATGGCCTTGTGAGCATCGTTTATCCCAATGGAATAAAAGCCTCTTTGTTCTGGAGCGTGTTCGGGCCAGATATCGAAGATCAGGAGACCTTCGAGATAGTGGGAAATAAAGGAAAAATAGTACTCATAAGGCACATAGGAAAGATCGACATTGTTAGTGATTATGGAAAAAACCACGAAATAATGGACGAGAGGAAAGAGAGCTTCGAAGCTTCCCATTTTGGAGCCGACTATCGACTGGCCATTGAGCTGGATAAATTTTCTAAAGGAAAGACTCCTGTTGTATCGGGCGCAGAGGGCCTTCAGGCAGCACGAGTGGTTGAGGCAGCCCATCGCTCCGTGAAAGAGGGTGGAAAACTGATCCTCATGAAGGATATTGAAAATCCGTCGTGATAAAGATGAGGTTATTTAAATACTAAAGGTAGAGGAAGCAGGTATAAAGCGCCCAGGAAAATACAAAGTGTGACGGTTATAACCTTCCAGTAAAAATTAACTGCCTTTAAGATGATTCCCGGGTCTTCCAGCTCTTTTTCACTAAGCCGGTCCTTACCAATCCAGGGCTTTATTTTTTGCACTCCTTCGTAAGTGGATGGACCACAAAGACGAATCCCGAGAAAACCCGAAAATCCTGCCTCCGATATTCCGCTGTTCGGGCTCGGGTGCGCCCGGGCGTACTTTACCATTGTCTCGAGAACTTCACCTCTGAACCCAGAAGCACAGTAGAGAAAAAACCCGTTCAGCCGTGCGGGTATGAAATTAAGCACGTCATCGATGCGTGCACCGACCTTTCCGAAACGCTCGTAGCGCACGTTCCTGTATCCAAACCGTGAGTCGATGGTATTTACCGTTTTGTATATGTATGCAAGAGGAAAACCGCCGATCCCAAACCAGAAAAGGGGAGCAGTAAAACCGTCAACGACGTTTTCGGCAACCGACTCCGCCGTCGCACGTATAATGCTCCTCTTATCTAACGGCTCAGTATTTCTACCTACAATCCGGGAAACCTGTTTCCTTGCCCTCTCAATGTCGCCGTCCTCAAGAGCGTAATATACAGACTTTGCTTCCCCTGTCATGTCCCTGTTGCAGAAGAGGAAATACAGAAGAATTACAGACAGCACATT
>Ga0209636_10001511_pt1 | contig 23583 bp, 16 predicted proteins | sample DeeMarSWOR152_54_FD_187464 | JGI IMG/M metagenome (GOLD analysis project Ga0209636, IMG submission 187464) | Marine sediment microbial communities from White Oak River estuary, North Carolina - WOR-1-52-54 (SPAdes) (version 2) | ecosystem: Environmental > Aquatic > Marine > Intertidal zone >...
CTCATCGCTCAGTGCCCTCAAGTAATATTCGAGAAGCTCCGCAAAATCATTCACGTCCACATTTCCAGAGCGATTCAGGTCTGCTTGACCACACCAATTGTTCTGCTCGCTGCATCCATTCTTGCCAAAGTGGTTGACGAACTCAACCAAGTTCGGAAGCTCAACGCCCCAATAGTTTGTTAACGGATTGGGGTTTGGATTGTAAGCCAGATTCAAACCGTTTAGATCGGGATTAGAAGAGCTAATCAATGGTAAATAGATATAGTAGGCAGCTGTGTTCAATGGGTTGTTATGCAAGCTCACGTACTTCAGACTTGTCAGTCCCGATAGCGCAGAGATATTGCTGATCTGATTGTCGTTGAGATACAGTTTTATCAGTTTCCTCAGTCCCGATATAGCAGAGATATCGGTAATCTGATTGTTGGAGAGCCACAAACCCGTCAGATTCTTCAGTCCCGAGAGCACAGAGATGTCGCTAACTGAAGTATATTCCAAATACAGCCTTCTCAGATTCATCAGCCTTGAGAGCATAGAGACGTCACTAATCTGATTCTTGTTCAAAGACAGCTTCGTCAGACTCGTTAGACCTGAAAGTGCAAAAATATTGCTAATCTGATTGTCGTAGAGCCAAAGTTCATTCAGATTTGTGAGATTTGAGAGCACAGAAATATCGCTGATTTGATTATCACTCAGGCCCAACTTCGTTAGATTCGTCAAATTCGAGAGTGCAGAGATGTCGCTAATTTGGTTAGAATTCAACTGCAGCCACGTCAAATTCGTTAGACGCGAAATCGGGGAAATGTCACTGATCCGATTATTGTACAGAAACAGACACGTCAGATTCGTCAGACCCGAAATCGGGGAAATGTCACTGATCTGATTATCGAACAGAATCAGACTTGTCAGATGCGTCAATTCAGAAAGTACAGAGATGTCGCTTATCTGATTTAGCCTCAAATTTAGCGATGTCAGATTCGTCAGTTCTCTAACCGGATAAATGTCGCTGATCCGATTACCACTCAAATCCAAATATTCCAGATTTGTCAGACCTTTCAGGGTAGAGATATCGCTGATCTGATTTTGGTGCAGCCGAAGGGCCTTGAGTTTCGTCAAATTTGAGAGCGGAGAGATATCCCTGATCTGGTTAATTGTCAGGTACAAAGTTGTTAGATTCGTAGCATACTCGAGGCCTGTTAGGTCAACAATGCCTCTGCTACACGCAACAAGGCAGATTAGGTCAAGCATGTCGGTTTGTGTGGGCCCATAGACGCCAAGAGCTTCCTCTACATCAGCCTGCAAGTTGGGGTCGGCAAAATAGACAGGCTCTTCAGACAATGCCGGACCAGCTATTGCCATCGTCAGAACAACAATTGACCACGCTATCTTTCTCATTTTTCCACCTTTGTTTCCGCGCGATAGCGGCAAGGTCGATCCACGAATCACAAGACACGAAATACGAATCTAATCGGCTCAACTGCCGCCGAAACTGATACCGAGCTTATCGGCATAAATAATTCCGATACATGATAAAACCCAGAGCACAAAGCCAATCTGAAACGGCAAATCACCGAGAATAAGCTGCACCGGATCTGTGAACTTACCTTTTTGTATTAGCGCGCTGAAACGGAAAATGCAATACAAAACCAGTGGAGTGGTGTAAACAAGGTTCTCGGTGTCAAACCTCTCGACAGTCCTGATATCCATTGCATAAAGAAGAAAACATATCACCGCCAGACCGCTGGTTACATCGAGCATATGGGCCAGCAGTTCGGGTGTGTAGCCGCCGAGTGTTTTGCGAAATGACTCGCTGTTTTCACGAAGCTGGGCTATTTCGCTGCGACGTTTACTAAAAGCCAAGAACAAACATAAAGCAAAGGTGCAGATAATCAGCCAGGGCGAGATAATCACCTCTACCGCAACAGCTCCGGCAACAGCCCGCAGGCAAAAGCCGATTGATATTATGACGCAGTCCAGAATCATCATTCTTTTGAACAAAAGCGAGTAGATAATCATCAGCGTAATATATATCAGGATGATAATTGCAAAGCTCTGAGCGAGTATGAGACTGCTAATAGTTGCTGCCAAAGCACATAGAACTGACATTGCAGAGGCCGAACCAACACTTACACTGCCTGCGGCGATGGGTCTTTTAGATTTTTCTGGATGGAGCTTGTCCGCCTCACGGTCAATTATATCGTTAAAGATATAGATAGCGGAAGCAGCCAAAGAAAAACAGAAAAAACCACCAATCGCCCTGCCGACAGCCAAAGGCACATCAAGTTTTTGTCCGAAGATAAGGGCTGCAAACACAAACACATTCTTGGTCCAGTGCAAAGGACGCATTATTTGCAAGAATTTCATAGTTTCACCTTCGATATCTGGAATTGTCGCAGTAGGTCGAAATTGGGGGCGGTTTCCTTTCTCTATACGCCAAACGCGATCCACTATTATTACATCGACATTTGAGCCGACAATACGTAAAATTATAACGTAATTAAGCGCATAGTGCATAGAGCGCCACGCACATTTTGCACAATATGAGGGACAAGAAACGAATTATGATAACAACTGTTGTTTTTGACTTAGACGACACGCTTTATGATGAAATCGAATATTGCAAGAGTGGCTTTGCAGCCGTAGCCCAGTTTCTCGCAAATCAACCCGAGATGCCCCTTGCTGAGCGTATTTTCGGCGCTATCTGGAAACAATTCACTGCCGGCAATCGCACAAGAACGTTTAATGCAGCTCTCCGCGAGCTTGGCATAAGCTGCGATGACAAGCTTATTGGCGAGCTGGTAGAGGTTTATCGAAACCACGTGCCGAAAATAGCGCTGTCGCAGGATAGCCGGGACGTTCTTTGTCAGCTAAGCACAAAGTATACGCTGGCTTTGCTAACGGATGGTTTTCTGCCGGCTCAACGATTAAAAGTACAAGCACTGGGAATCGAAAAATATTTCAGGTGCATAATCTATACCGAAGAATTCGGCAGAAATTGCTGGAAACCATCTCCGGCCGGCTTTGAAAAACTAATGCAGACCTTAAATACAAAGCCGGAAAATATGGCTTACGTTGCCGACAATGAAAAAAAGGACTTTATCGCACCGAATAAATTGGGTTTTTTGACCATTCAGATAATCCGTCCTGCTCGCCTACATACGGAATCGTCTGCCGAATCCGGCGCTGCCGCACGTTATGTAATACGCCAAATGAGCCAATTACCCCCTCTTTTGGGGAAACCTTGAGACCTTAGTTTCTACTATAGGCCCCGACCTAAAGTCAGGCTCACAATTGTTCTGCTGTAAAAACGCTTCTCTGTCGTTTTTTTTGTTGACTCAAAGGCTTATTTAAGTGATAATATATTATTTGAATGGGCTTTAACGGGTGATTTTTCTGTATTTCTAAGGAGGTTTATTATGCCGCCACGCAGGAGACAGCAAACCGCTGGTATGCTCTATACTCTAATAATCTCTATTGGGTTTTTGATTGCCTTCATTGCCGCTGCAGTTATCTTTTACGTCAAAGCCGAGGATTATAGGACAAGACTGGACACTTCACAGCGCGAAATTAATGATCTGGCCAATAATACAGAACGCCAGAGAATCGGGGCGATAGTTGGAGCAAAACAGGCAGGTAAAAGCAGGCTTGGTTCAATGGTCGATTATCTTGACCGAATGGCATCTCTAATCATCGGAGGTTTACCTCAAGATACCTCGGCTGAAGTCAAGGTCCAAAATGCTGATAGAGAAGTTGGAAATGCGTTAAATCTCGCTCGAGAGTATATTGTTATTGGAAACTCTGACCCCAATACAATCGGACTAATAAGAGTAATTCGGGGGCTGAAAACGGAACTTGATAACATCATGAAGGCAAAACTTGCTACGGAGCAACAGCTTAATGATCTGCAAGAAAGATTTAAGAATGCAGACAAAGCCAATTCTGAAAAAGAACAAGTGCTCTTAGCTGAGAAAGACAAATTACAGCAGCAGGTTGACAAAATTAAGCAAGACTATGCGCAACTTCAGGCTCTTCTGGAACAAAATGCAGAGGAGCAGGTTAAAACCCTCACGGCTCAATTAGAGCAGGAAAAAACTAATAGTAAGGAACTAAATGATATACTGTTGAAAACACAGGCGGAATTGAAAACAGTTGAAGACATGATGAGGCGTGCACAGCAAGAGGTTATGGAGATTAAGCCGCCGCCGGACAGTGAGGTGCTGGCATACAAACCGGACGGAAAAATAATATCGGTTGATGACCAGGCCAAAGTGGTTAATTTGAATATCGGTAGCAACGACCATGTTTATCGGGGTCTGACCTTCTCGGTTTATGACGGAGGTACAGCTATTCCGAAGGATGGCAAAGGAAAAGCCGAAGTCGAAGTATTCGACGTAGCGGAAACCTTTTCGGTAGCATTGATTACACGTTCAGAAATAAGAAAGCCCATCTTACAAGGTGATATTGTTGCAAATTTAATATGGGACAGTGACAAAACAAATGTATTTGTGGTTGTTGGCGACTTTGACCTTGATAACGATGGATATATTGATTACAACGGTGTCGATAAAATAAAAGCACTTATCGAAAAATGGGGCGGCAGAGCTGCCGATACCGTGTCCATCGACACGGACTTCCTGGTGCTTGGCAAACAGCCGCAGGTTCTTAGAAGGCCAACTTTTGAAGAACAGGACCTGGACCCAAGTGCGATGGAAAAATACCAGGCTTCGCAAGAGAGACTAAATCACTACAGGGATGTGCAGAGCCAGGTACAGGCCCTGTGGATACCAATATTCACGTACGAAAGGTTCCTCTATTTTATCGGCTACAAGGGACATATAGGCCGAGCTGGAGCATTTTAATTTGACGTCTCATTGGACGGTTCGACACCAATCGAGGCGACAAAAATCTCGCCCGTGTATTGAGCTGTACTTCTGGATGTAAAGCCCTTTTTGGCCGCAACAAAAGTTACAGTATAGGTTGCCCTGATAGCTGCACCGAGGGGCTGCCCGCTATCGCAATCCAGGCCGGACGGAATATCAACAGCGAGAATAGGACAATTCTGGGCGTTTATGCTCTTTATCAATTCCTTATACTCGTCGCTCAGTGGGCCGCTTAATCCCGTGCCGAACAGGCTGTCAACGAGCATATCGGCATCGGCAGCGAAAGCTCCAACCCTGCCGGGGATATCACCGTCTCTCAGATTTAACCGTTGAATTCTCTGGCCCAGCCGCTCCAAAATATCAAGGTTTAGCTTTGCGTCGCCCTTGATTTTATTGCGGTCGCCGATTACAACCACGGAAACCCCAAAACCGCTATTCAGAAGGTGCCGGGCGATTACATAACCGTCACCGCCGTTGTTTCCAGTCCCGCAGAATATGCAAACCTTCGGCTCGGCAACATCGCTCAATTTCTTTTTAATCAGATCGGCACAACTGCGGCCGGCGTTTTCCATCAACACCGCACCGGGTATGCCAAGCGTATTTATCGCCCACCTATCAAATGCACGAACCTCAGCCCTTGTCATTACAGCAAACTTTTTATCCGGCGAATATTTCTCCATAATGACCTATTGTACATTCTAAACTTATCACTTCAACTGTGCTCACTCGTAATGCCCCATTTTTGCAAGGTTGGCTCCCTGGTTTGAAGATTCCAAGAAGCTCACCCGTAGGGATCTGCGCTGCGCTTCGAGTTTGAATTGGGTTTGTTTGGCTTTGTTCTTGCGGCAGCTGTATAGGCCCTTTCTTTCGTAATTTGTTTCTGGATAGAGAGCTATGTTCATTTTGCCGTTTTGGAAATTGGGTTTGTTTTGCATAAAAAGGGGCTGATTTGTAGAGGATTCTCGACAATTGTAAAAAAAAAAGTTGGTTGGCGGGCTAAAACGTAGTTTAGGTGTAGATTTTGCCCTGATTTTGCTGTCTTCTGTCCCTTCGGCCCTTCGGCTAAGCTCAGGGCAAGCTTTCTTTCGCTCAGGGCAGGATTGCGTATTGCGTATTTCATGAAGCATATCTCGTATAGAGTATTTCGTAGTACGTTGTGAGTGTTTAAATGGTTAATTGGTAAATTTGACTTTGCCTACTGGCGGTTTGGGTTAGCCTTCTGGCTAACATGTGGTTATTATACCAAATTTTGAGTTAGAAATCAAGTGAAATTTAAGACGATTATGAATGCCTTGTTGATAAGGTTGTGCAAAAATACCGAACTTTTACTTATGCTCTTACGGCCACTATCCGCGAACCAACCTTCTGCGAGGAAGGCTTCCTGTTTATTTGTTAATTGGTTAAATAGTTAATTGGTGAGTTGGCTACTCACTAATCACTACTCGCCAACCGGCCTTAGCCACCGGCGTCATGCAGAACACGTCTGCCATCTATCAAGACCGTCTTTTGATTCTTTTGAAAAAAAATCGGAAAAATGCTTGTCTAATTCAAACAAATGTTTTAAACTATCGTATTAAACGAGCGTTTAGGAGTCATAATATGGCGATTTCACATGATAAAGTAACAGTTGGCGGTGCTGATAAAGGTGTTCAGGACCGATTGCTGAATGCGGCAGAGGAGCTTTTCTGTGAGCATGGCTTTGAGGCCACAAGTATTCGCGAAATTGCTGCTGTTGCAGGCTGCAATATCGCATCCGTCAATTACTATTTTGGTGGGAAAGAACAGTTATACCGCGAGGTTTGGCGCCGTCATTTGATTCTTGTACGTGATAGCCGCCTTGCAAGTATCGACAAGGTAATGTCTCAAAATGACGAACAGCCTCGTTTGGAAGACCTGCTCAGGTCGTACGCAAACACATTTGTGGAGCCGCTTGTGGACGAAAGCAAGGCCCGTCGATTCATGAAACTTATGGCCCGAGAAATGATCGACCGACGCTTGCCCCCCAACATGTTCTTCGAAGAGATGATTATTCCCATTATGACCGCTCTGCAGCGGGCTTTGGTGAAAACTTGTCCTGGGTTGCAGCAATCAAAGGCCCAACTGGTGATACTTTCTCTCGTTGGGCAATTAATGAATGCACTTCATTCAAAGACTATGTTTGAGCAGGCCGACAATCCGGAATTGCCAAAATTCGATCTATCTGAAGTGGTTAATCACATTGTCAAATTCTCTGCTGCCGGAATTCGAGCCTGCGCCGAGGAAGAGAGAGCGTAAAAGCTAAAATGAACGATGGGTGATAAACAACGTACCTCGAATACTGAAATTGCCTGTTAGGCTTGAGAGGTCAAAGATATGAGACTTTTATGGCAGAGATATATTTGGATAGTGGTTGGTGTGCTGGCGACCTCACAATTGGTTGGATGTGTCAGCAGCGAGCAATTTTATGAAGATGTTAGCTTGTCGAGAGAGGCTGCGCATCGGCAATGGAAGACGCGCAAAGAGCGCGAGCAGCAGTCTCAACCTCTTATAAACGGTGAGCTGGGTATCGAAGACTGCTTAAAACTGACTCTGACCAACAACAAGGTTTTGCAGCGCATCCTACAGGAGAAAGAGATTGCTCGCGGTCAGCGTCTACAATCCTATTCGGCAATTGTGCCTACTGTAAGCCTTTCAGGCGAGTATAGACGTCTCGATGAGGTGACATCCTTCGAGCTTGATACGCCGGAGGGCAAGAGGAGAATACAATTTGGTGATGTTGACAACTATTCGGTGGGGCTTATGGTTACTCAGCCGATTTTTGCCGGTGGCTCAATACCAGCAAGGATAAATGCCGCCAGATTATTTTCACTGCTTACCGACGAGACGGTTCGAGCGGCGACTCAGGAGGTGGTTTATGCAGCCCAGTATGCTTATTACGACGTTTTGCTAAGTCAACATTTAGTGGAAATCAGTGCTGATGCTGTTCGCTCGGCTAAGGCACATCTTGATAGTGTTAAACAAAGGCGGCAGGGTGGTGTGGCTTCTGATTTTGACGTTTTGCGGGCTGAAGTGGAACTGTCAAATTTCCAGGCTGAGCTAATACGGAATAAAAATGCTATCAACGTTGCAAAGGCCAACCTGATTAAAGTAATGGGTGTCTCACAGGACAGTGAATTTATTCTCTCGGGCGAATTAGAATACATTCCTTCGGAGATAGAGATGGAACAAGCCGTTGAAGCAGCTTATCGAAATCGACCCGACCTATTTAGTAGGGAGTTTGACATAAAATACCAGAAGGAACTGCTTAAAATTATTCGCAGTCGCTACTGGCCGGCGATTAGTGGCTACTATACCGGCACCTGGTCGAAACCTGACCCGCACAGCATGATGGAGATTGAATGGGGAAGGGCGTGGCAGGCTGGGATTATGGCGACGCTGCCTATTTTCGATGGTTTTGCTCGTGAGGGTGAGATTATCCAGCAAAAAGCACGAGTCAAACAGGCGCAGATAGACTTAATTGATGCCGAAGAGACCGTTTTGTTTGAATTGACCAAGGCGCAATTTAGTATCGAGAATGCGAAGGAGTTCGTTGAGTCTCAGCGGCTAAACCTGACCAGAGCAGAAGAAGGACTGCGACTTGCAGAAGTTGGTTACAGAGAGGGGACAAACACGCAGGTTGAGATGATCGATGCTCAGGCCGCTTTGACAACGGCAAGAGTAAACCATTATCAGGCTATATACTCGCATATGATTGCGAAGTTGGATTTACAAAAAGCAATGGGAACAATCACAATGTTTGGAGCTATTGAACCCGAAGGTCAATCCAAAAACCGTGCATCAATCGCTGCAGAGGAAAAGGCTTCAGTAGCACTTGTAAAATAGAACAGGGCAGACAAAATGAAAATAATCAGAAGAATTTTATATTGGGTAACAGCATTAGCATTGGTGTTTGTTACATTTTGGTTTGGATTTATGCGAAAACCCGCTGAAAGTCTGGAGGAGGAAAAGAAAGTGCCTGTTGAGGTTGAGGTCGTGAGCACAGGCTCGATAGAAGAGACGATAGAGCTGACCGGTTGGATAAAGGCGAACCAGGTAGTAGATGTAGCATCCAAAGTACCCGGAAGAGTTGAATCCTTGCATGTTGTCTCGGACACAGGTGCTCTGATCCCTGTTGAAGAGGGGGTGGCGGTCAAGAAAGGTCAGCAGCTTGCGGTTATCGACCATGATGTTTATTTAGCTCAATTAGCAGCGGCTGAAGCGAGTGTGAGAGCCAGAGAGGTTGAGCTTGCCGACGCTGAGCGAGAAAAGAAGCGCATCGTTGCCTTATACGAAGGCGGGTCAGTTACAGAGCAGAGCAAAGATAAGGTTGTAACCGCGGCGGAACTGGCGGCGGCAAGTCTAAGTTTAGCCAGTGCCAATCTGGAACTTGCTCAAGTAAACCTTCGCGAATCAACGATTACCTCCCCCATTGATGGAATAGTCACGGCCAAACATATTGACGAGGGTAATCTGATTAGGTCCGGGGACCGAATTGTAACCATAGCCGATATGGACACGACAAAAGTAATTGTTGCTGTAGCTGAAAAGTACGCTGCGGAAATTGCCGTCGGAATGCCTACGAAAATCAGGGTTGATACGTTCAGAGACAGGGAATTTGATGCTAAGGTGTATTCAGTTCATCCGGCTCTTGATGATCAAACCCACACAGTGCAAGTTGAGATACGTCTTAATAATGATGAATTGCTGCTTAAGCCGGGTATGTTTGCGAGGGTAACTTTAATTACCAGGCGCAAAGATAATGTGGTAGTGATCCCGCGGGACGTTATTCTTGGTGGTAAGATTGATAAGCATTATGTGTATGTGATTGAAGAGGCAAGTGCGGACAAGATTGCCCATAAGCGTTTGGTTGAAATTGGCATAAGGCAAGCGGATAGATATGAAATAACCGATGGATTAGAAGCTGGTGCGGTGCTTGTGGTCAACGGGATGAACTATTTATCCGATGGGATGAGTGTCGAGGTTGTGCAAATAGAGGATATCAAATGAAGCTTGCGCAGATTTCTGTAAACAGGCCGGTAACGACCCTGATGATATTTGTTGCCATGGTCGTCTTGGGGCTTGTGTCCTTGTCAATGCTGGGCCTGGATTTGATGCCGGAGTTAGAGATACCGGCTGTATCAGTTATGACCGCATACGAGGGAGCGGGGCCCGAAGAAGTCGAGACGCTGATAACCGAGCCGATGGAGGACACTCTGAGTACCATTTCCGGGGTTGACGAGGTGATTTCGGTGTCCAAAGAGGGAATGTCAGCGGTGACATTGCGATTTAACTGGGGTGAGAAGATAGATGAAAGTGTCAACGATGTCCGCGAAAAGATTGATCTGATTAGGGAGCGATTGCCAGAAGAAGCAGGAAATCCGCTTATTTTTAAATTTGACCTTTCTATGATACCAATTGCAATTATTGCGTTTACAGCCCAGGACAGCTATCCGGACTTGCAGGATATAGTTGATGACTTGATAGTCGACCCGCTCAAGCGAGTCAAAGGGGTTGCTTCAGTTACAGCCGGTGGCGGTTTGCAGCGGCAGATTCGGGTCGATATCGACAGGGATAAACTGGCGGCTTTGAATTTATCAGTTACGCAGTTGAACGCAGCTCTTGCCGCTCAGAACATTAGTACTCCCGGCGGTAACATAAGGACCGGTTACAAAGACTATCTTCTGCGTACACCTGAAGAATTTTCCAGTCCGGAAGAGGTTGCCGAAGTCGTGATTGCTCGCCGTAACGGTATACCGATAAAGTTAAAAGACGTTGCCGACGTAAGGGATTTCTTCAAAGAACGCACGTTTGAGGTCCGCATGAACGGCCAAAAGGCAATGGCTATATTTGCTCAAAAGCAGAGCGGCGAAAATACAGTGGAAGTGGCCCGGGCAGTTAGGGAAAAACTTGAACAGCTAAAGAAGAATTTGCCACCTGATGTTCAGCCCAAGATAGTGATGGATAATTCCGAGTTTATTTTGGCCTCCGTGGCCACTTTGCGTGATACGCTTTTTTGGGCTGTATTTTTTGTCTTCATAGTGCTTCTCTTCTTTCTCCAGGACTTTCGAGCAGCAGTCATAGTTTCAGTGGCAATTCCTACCTCACTTATCATCACTTTCTTGTTGATGTATTTGGCAGATTACACCATCAATACTGATTCACTGGCCAGTCTGGCTATTGCGGTTGGTCTTGTGGTCGATAATGCCATTGTCGTTGTTGACAACATAAATCGTCATCGTAATAAAGGCGAACGCCCAAAAGAGGGTGCAATTTTCGGGGCAAATGAGGTGGGCGTAGCGGTTGTTGCCTCGACCCTGACCACGATTTCTATTTTTGCACCTGTTATTTTTGTTGGCGGAATTGCAGCAGTTCTATTTGGGCCGTTCGCCGCTATTGTTACTATGGCTCTGGTGGCTTCGCTGTTAACAGCTCTGATGCTTGTGCCAATGCTGAGTTCAAAACTTTTAAAAGTTCATAATCCGGGCTCCTCAAGGTCAGTATTAGACTTCTTTTACCGTTTGGGTGAAATTGTCTTGACGAAAATGGAGCAACTGTATGTTAAGTTTCTCAGCTGGTCGCTGAATAATCGCAAAACGGTCTTTATTTCTTGTATTGTCTTATTTGTTTGGAGTATTGGGATTGTTGGGTTTATCGGCACCGAATTTTTCCCCGAGCAGGACCAGAATCGAATATCGGCAGATTATGAGCTGCCCATCGGTACTCGTTATGAGCGTACCGGCGTGGTAGCGGAGCAGCTACAAAAAATAACAGAAAACAATATTCCTGAGAGGCGGGATAGTTTTATTCGCTGGGGTGTTTATGGTGCCGCCGGGGGCGGACAGTGGGCTACGGAGGAAGAAAGCTATAAGGGTATTCTGTTTATCAGCTTGAAACCTAAGAAGCAGCGCGATGCTTCCCCAAGAGACCTGATAAATAGACTTCGCAAAATCACGGATAAGATACCGGGGGCTACTATTCGCTACAGCGCGGAGGACCCGCTTGTGGCATTGATGTTCGGCGGGGCCGGGGAACTGGCTGTTGAACTTTATGGCCATGATATGGAGCAAGCCAGGGTGTATGCCGAGTCTGTTAAGTCAGCAATGGCCAGCGTTGAAGGTGTGGAAGATGTGCAAATCAGCCGAAAAGAAGAAAAGCCGGAGGTTAAAGTCATTATCGACCGCGAAAAGGCATCTAAATTGGGCCTTGATGCGAGAACCATCGGCAAGCAGATAGAAACATTTTTCGCGGGCAGTACCGCGACCAGATATCGTGAGGCTGGGGATGAGTATGATGTGGAAGTCCGGCTTCAGCCAAAAGACAGAGACAGAATTGAAGATTTGCGAGATGTGCCCATCAGTCTGCTCGGCAGTGGTCATGTTAGCTTGGCCAATATAGCTGAAATCCAGTATGGTCTTGGGCCGACAAAGGTCGAACGAAAGGACCAAGCCCGGTATATTACCGTTTCCGCTCACATCAGCGGCCGAGACCTTGGCTCAGTAGTAAAGGATGTGAGAAAAGCGATTGATGAGATTCCTGCACCGCCGGGGTTTAGTTATAAATTTGCCGGCGCTGAAGAGGAAAAGCAAGAAGCGTTCAAATTGCTCATGATCGCTGTAGGGTTGGGAATGGTGTTGGTGTATATGGTAATGGCTTCGCAGTTTGAGTCCTTTCGTGACCCATTTATCATATTCTTTTCCATACCTTTTGCAATCGTAGGCGTAATCATTGCTTTAGCTTTGACTGGTCAGGCATTGAGTGTTATCAGTTTTATTGGGCTTATTATGCTTGTCGGCATTGTAGTCAATGACGGAATTGTGCTTATAAGTTACCTTAACATACTCCGACGACGCGGGCTTGACGTCTATTCGGCAATCATTGAAGGAGGTCGCAGCAGATTGCGACCCGTGGTATGTACCAGCGCCACTACAATGCTGGCGCTGACGCCCCTTGCCTTCTCACGAGGGGAAGGGTCCGAAATTTGGGTGCCCTTTGCCGTAACCATAATTGGTGGCCTATTTGTTGGAACCGTCATTACCCTGGTTTTGATGCCGACTCTCTACAGTGTGCTTGAAGGTTTTAAGGCTTCTGCTGTAAGAGGATAATTATGAAGGCTGTGTTGATTGTGTACAATGTCGCGATTGATAGGGAGGTGAACGAGGCTCTGGAGTCTGTCGGAATTAATTGCTACACCAAATTCACTCATACATTAGGCAAGGGCGATATAAGCGAACCGCATTTGGATACGGAAGTCTGGCCGGGCGTAAATTACGGCACCCTTGTTGTTACCGAGAAGGTCAAGGCCGAAGAAGTAATGGCCAATGTCCGCCGAATGCGAGAAAAACTGGGTTCGGAAGGTATAAAAGCATTTATGTGGGAAATTGATGATATCACCTAATTGGGTCGGTTCGTTTGTAAATTGTTTGGGGTTGGCAGCTAAAACGGTAAAAAATTTTTCAAAAATTTTCTGGCCAAATCATCCCTGAAAGCAGATAATAACCGTAGCTTGCATTTGTGCAATAAAGGGGACGGGTGCATAACTGATAGTTAAAGTGTATTTTCTTGCCTGTGGTCAAGTAGCTGCGATGAGCCATCGTGCACAAATTTGTTAGCTTTTTTGAAAGCGAATAGTAGTTAAAGATAAGTTTTTATCTGCCCCCCTTTCTGTGGGAAAGATGCCTATGTAAAGGCAGGGAGGCAATTTCGGTGAAGTCATGGAAGCTACTGCAAAATACAAACCGAACGTAGAAATTGTTTCTGATCCTGAGAGCCTTGCCCAAAGAAGCGTTGAGCTTTTTGTCGCCGACGCTCAAAAGGCAATGGAAGCGAAAGATGCCTTTTACGTGGCCATATCAGGAGGGCATACGCCCAAACGTTTTTTCGAACTGCTCGGCGATATGCCAGAAGCAATATCTCTGCCCTGGGAGAAGATACAGTTATTCTGGGTTGACGAGCGGATAGTTCAGCCGGATTCGCAATGGAGCAATTACAAGCTGGCTGCCGATACTTTCTTGCCTAAAGTTGCCATCCCTGAACAGAACGTTCATCGGATCCCGACCGAGGACAGCGATATAAAGGTTGCAGCTCGCCGCTACGAGGAAAGCATTCGAGAAGCTTTCGGCCTGGAAGAAAATCAGATTCCTGAATTTGATTTGATTGTGCTTGGTATGGGGGCTGAGGGGCATACCGGTTCGCTGTTTCCGAATTCCTATGCACCTTTTGATAAGGAAGATTTGGCATGCGTTGTCTACGTTTTGGGTGAAGACCTTAACAGGATAACCCTGACACATCCGGTTTTATGTGCTGCAGCTCATCTGGCTGTATTGGTTGCCGGAAAAGAAAAAGCCGGTATTTTGAAAAAGGTTTTGACCAGCGAGCCGGATGAGGTGCGTTATCCTATTCACGCTCTTTGGCCCATTCTTGATAAGGTTACCTGGCTGGTCGATAAAGAAGCGGCAAAATCCTTGTAATTGTGGTGTTTGGGTTGAAGACAAGATAGCTGATTTTATCGCTTTTTCCCCTTGGTTATTGAGTTTGGCCCATTAGAAATTTCTGTATGAGCACGGCAGATGGGGGGCAACTTATTTCTAATCTATAACGTATTTCACTCTGGGATGATTAATTTTATTCCTGTTGTGAGCTTGTCCGCATCTTCAAGAACATTTCGGTTTGCATCAAAAATCTTTTTCCAATTGTTTGCGGAGCCGTAGTATTTGCGGGAAATCTCATAAAGGGTTTCTCCCTTTCGTACGATGTGAAATTTCTGGGTTTTTATTTTCTCGGCTTGTTCATACACTGTACGGTCTGGTACGTTGCTATCTTTGGTTTCCGGTTCATCAGTTTTGTCGGTCGGAGTGGTGCTGAGAGTGTCGCGTCGTCCCGATATGTCGGGCCAGAGCGGTTGATTGGGGGATTCCTGCTGATAGTCGGCTTTTTGAAGGTCCTGCATCTTTTCTTCGGGGCTGGGGCGAGTGGACACCCAGACCACAATGACGATTAGCAGTACCAGGCCCAGAACCAATCCTGTTTTCAAGTCCCTTTGCATTTTTTTTGAATGGTTAGACATTTGACTGTTCCACCGTTTGATCGTTTATTTACTTTTTTCTTTTTTCATTTTTGTGCCGAGCAACAATATTGGTGCGGCTATCGCTATAGAGGAATATGTACCTATGATAATACCAAAACCTATTGCGAAAGTAAAGCCTCTCAGGCCCTGGCCGCCGAAAATATACATTATAAGCACAACTATAAATGTTGTGAAGGATGTCAAAATGGTTCTGGAAATAGTCTGGTTAATGCTGTTGGTGATTGTCAGTGGATTGAGGCGAGCCTTGCGGCGATTTTCCCGAATACGGTCGAAAACAACAATTGTATCGTTAAGCGAGTACCCAATGAGCGTCAGGAAGGCGGCTATCATTGCGAGGTTGATTTTGAAATCTCCGATTAAAAGTTTTTCGCCGATTGGTCTTGTTGCGATATACGTGCAGGCGGTAACTGCTCCGAGGGTAATGGATACATCGTGTACGAGTGCTATAATTGCGGCAATGCCGTATCGGACATTTCCGAATCGAATCCATATATAAGCAACGATTGCAAATAATGACAGGACAATAGCAATCAGTGCCCGTGTTTTTTGCTCTGCACCAACTGAGGGGTCAAACTGTCTTACTCGGGGCAGTGAACCTGCAAGCTGAGCTGAAGTCCGGACTTTGGTCGTTTCGTTTTCAACGAACCGTGTCCATTCATCCTCGGTGAGTTCGCGAAGACCCGCCTCTGGATCAACGCTTACGTAAACAAAGGATTTTACAAGCTGGTTTGGATCGTTCATCTCGTTGAGGTCGGAATCAAGGATTTTGCCGGAGTACCCCCAATTGAGATTTTGCATATCAGGTTTAAACCGCAAATCCTCGAACCTCCGGTTGATATCTTCAGCCGTGGCAGCTCTCTCGATTTCGCATTCAATCTTGACACCGCCCAGAAAATCGATGAGTTGGGGGTAAGAATCGATAAGGGTTTCAGATATCTTTTCCTGCGAGGTTATTCTGGGTTGAAGATTTTGCTGAATTTCCAGCTCATCTGTGAAAGCAGTAAGTATTGCCTTATTGACAACCTCATCAACTTGTGGTTTTGGAACGTTAGCATCGGGAAGGGCTGTTTTGAGGGCATCCTCGACCAGAGATTGGTTCATCTGACTCGTTGTTATTATAAATTGCGCCGGATTATTAGCGTTCTGTGTCACGAGCAAATTGTTGAGCCTACCGCCAAATTCACGTTCCGCTTTTACTATTGCTGAAGTTATACTTTCGGCCGTATGCTGCGCCGATTCCGGGAAAGTAATAGTAGTGGTGGTTTTATTTGTTTCTGTGGTGTTAATTTCGTATTGTTTACCTGATTTTCCGATGCTGTAGACATTTGCTGCTGTTAGGGCAGGGTTGTTCAATTCAGTTCCTATTTTTCGGATTCTTTCTTGCACATCCTGCTGGGTGAGATTGAAGCCGTCTTTTAGATTGATTTGGGCGTTTGTTCCACCAGTAAACTCAATATCATATTTATTGTTTTTGACGTCGTCTCTTGTAAAGAAAACAAAGAGGCCTGCTGCAATGAGCAGAATTGAGATAGTGAAGAAGACGGGTCGTAATCCCATCCAGTCTACATTTGGTTTGTGTATTAGACGGAGCATAAATAAATGGTCTTTGATGACTTTCTTGGCCAAAAGAAGATCGAAAATTAAGCGAGTTACAAACAATGCGGTGAACATACTCGATGCGATACCGAGCATTAGCACAATAGCGAAGCCTTTTATCTCTTCCGAGGCGACCCAGTAAAGAATTGCAGCGGTGATAAATGTAGTGAGATTGGCATCTAAAATAGTTCTAAATGCTCTTTGATAGCCGTTTGTTATGGCGATTCTCAGTGACGAGCCTCGCTCTTGCTCTTCGCGGATTCTTTCAAAAACGAGGACGTTGGCATCGACACTCATACCAATGGTTAGTATGATACCGGCGATGCCTGGTAACGTAAAGGTTGCTCTGACTCCCGCCATTATCGCCAGGACAAACAAGATGTTCATCAACAAAGCCATGTCGGCAATTGAGCCGGCAAGTAAATAGTAGGCGAACATACAGGCGATGACCGCAATCAGGCCGACAAGGCTGGCTTTGATACCCTGGTCGCGATTGCCGGCACCGATAGATGGGCCAATTGTCTTTTCAGAGATGGGCTGCTCTATCAGTCTGGCGGGCAAAGAGCCGGCATTTAGTTTGTTGACCATATCTTCGACTTCTGTTTGAGTGAAGCTGCCCGTTATTATGCCTCTCTTACCTATGGGGCCCCTCTCAGGGTCAATATTCGGGGCTGATATTGCGATGCTGTCAAGCAGAATACACAACGGTCTGTTGGGATTATTTTTTGTGATATTGTAAAACAACCTTCCACCTTTCTCATCGAGCAGAAAGCCAATAGCCCTTCGGCCCATCCCATCGGTTGTGGGATTAGACTTTTCCAGTTTCCACTGTCTTTTGGGGCTGTGGAGCATAGTTTCATTTGGCTTGTTGCTTGCCAGAACATAATATTTGTCCCCGAATGAGCCGACTATGGCATTTGTTGGTTCTTTTGCCAATATCATAGCTTCATCGATACTTTCTACTTCGCACCATATATAGTTGTTGTCTGAGGCATATGTGGGACCTTTTTCCTTAAGAGATTCAACATAGCCGGCCATCTGGTCCATATCCACTTCAGGGTGTCCCTGTGTTGGGAGGATTCTGTACTCCAGTATGCCGGCACCTTTGAGCATTCGCTTAAGGTCTCTGGGGTCGTCGAGTCTGCCTTTGAAGGGGCGATACTCGTCGTAGGCTGTAACTACGTTGTCAATTTTATCTGCCCGGTCAGGAAATTTAGTTTTGAGCTCTTCGATGGCTTCTCTGCGACGTGACGATTTGGGAGACATTTCGAGACAGAGGTTTATCTGGTCTTCAGTCAGATTTAATTTATCGATGTTTTTTATTGCCTCTTTGTATTTGACATTTTTACCGGTTTCCTGATCCGTTAGCTGATCAACTACTTTGGACCACTCGGCATACGTTTTAACATATCCGGTCAGCAAGGTGAGATTATCGTTAACGTCAGTGAATTCTCTTAGCGACTCTTGGAGTTTTTGTTCATTTAATTTAGCCCAGTCGTTTATATTTAGCTTTATCTGACTGAGGTCAAGGCCGGCGGTTTCGAGTTTTGAGTTTTGAGTTTTGAGTTTTGAGTCGAGGTCATCTCTTTTATTTTGCAAATCGTTGCGTTCGTCATAAGCTTTGGCGAGGGTCTCAAGAATTGTCAGTCTGTTAGGGTCACCTTGGGCGAAATCCTTGAAATCTTCAATTCTTTCTTCTGCCGGCTTATTGAGGGAGCGCATAATTACCAGGCGTTTGATGTTTTTGGCCAGCAGTTCGTTCTCGGCTTTTTTGTAATTCCTGCGTTTTTCGTCTGCTTCTGCGCTTGCCAGGGGCATTTGTATTTCGAAGCGGGTGTTGCCCTGCGGTCGCCATATAAGGTTTTGGATGTTGGCGGGGTCTATTCGCCTTCGCAGAACAGTTATCATTTTCTGGGCCAAGTCTTTCTTTTCCGCTTCTTCGAGGCCGTGGGTGTCAATTTCATAGATAAGACTTGTTCCACCTGCAAGGTCTATACCGGGCTTTAAGGTTTTGTTTGGTGGATATAAAGTCCAGGCTGCAACAACCACCAAAACAATAATTAAAATGCATTTCCATGTCAGATTCTTGCTCATAAACGCTTCCCTTGTGGCAGGAGCATGCCCCTTCGCCTGCCCTTATCGTGAATCCAGATTTATCAAAGCAGCATCATCGGAATTTGGGCAGCCGCTCAGGGCTGCCCCCTACGATTTATCTTTCGACAAGTTTCTTCCGATTGCTGAAGAAGCAAATTTTATCTTCGTGTTATTCGACTCATCAACTTTAAGCGTAACCTCATCGCCCTTAATATCAACTACGGTTCCGATAATCCCGCCGATAGTTCTGACTTTGTCATTTTTTTCCAATGATTGTACCATTTGTTTGTGCTGCTGTTGTTTCTTTCGGGGCCCTCTAAAAAGGAGAAGGTACATCACTAAGAACATTAAACCAAGAAAAATCCACTGGGTGTTTCCGAAGGGTTTTCGTTGGGGGGTTACCGGTGCGGCGTTGGGGTCGGATTGAACCGTTGTTGCGGTCTCATCAGCGGTGACCGGTTCTGACGTAATAGTAGAAGGTGTCTGGTCACCTTCTGTTTGCGCTAATATCCATACATCGTTCATTTTTGTTTTTCCTTCACAATTTCCTATATCATATATCGTATTGTGCTAACCGGCGGTAAAACCGCCGGCTAAATAAAGAAATGTTAACGACTTTTTACTTTTTATCAATAATCAATAGTCAATAATCAACTCTTTTTGCCCAGTCGGCAAATTCGTTTTTCTTCAGGGCCTGCCTTATTTGGGCCATTAGCCTCTGGTAAAACGTGAGGTTATGCAAGGACACTAAGATTGGGCCGAGCATTTCTCCTGAATTAAAGAAATGTCTTAAGGCGGCCCTGCTGAAATTTTTGCAGCAGTAACAGTCGCAGGCGGCTTCGATTGGTCTTGTGTCGTTTATATGTGCGTTGTTCCTCAGCCGCAGTGAGCCATTTTCGGTAAAAGCAAAGGCGTTTCGTCCGTTTCTGGTCGGCAGTACACAATCGAACATATCGACGCCGGCCCTGACGGCGGCGATGATGTCGTTCGGGGTGCCAACGCCCATTAGATAACGAGGTTTGTCCTGCGGCAAATGCTGTGTTGTATGAGTAAGTGTTTTTATCATATCATTATGCCCTTCACCTACACTTAATCCGCCAATAGCGTACCCGTCAAAATCAATTTTGACAAGTTCTGAGGCGCAGCACGTCCGCAAATCGAGGTTTATTCCGCCCTGGACAATGGCAAAAAGCAACTGGCCGTGGCTGGTATGTGCCTGTTTAGCACGCTTTGCCCAGAGGATGGTTCTTTCGACAGCCTTTTTAAGCTGCGGTTCATCGACGGGAAAGGGCGTGCATTGGTCCAAGCACATTATGATATCACCAGCCAGTCGATTCTGGATTTTTGTTGCGATTTCGGCGTTCAGATATATTTTTGTCCCATCTATGTGGCTGGCAAATTCAACACCGTCATCGTCGATTTTAGTTAGTGGGCTTAGAGAAAAGACCTGATATCCGCCGCTGTCTGTCAGTATAGGCCAGTTCCAGGCCATAAATTTGTGTAGTCCACCGAGCGTTTCAATCGTCTCGACTCCGGGTCTAAGTAGCAAATGGTAGGTATTGGCCAAAACAAGTACGCAACCTGTTTCTTTGAGCTGCTGTGGTGTGATGCCCTTTACCGCGCCGGCGGTGCCGACCGGCATAAAGACGGGGGTCTCGACCTTGCCGTGGGCGGTCGTTAGCAAACCTGTTCTGGCTGCTGAGTGTGGGTCTGTATGGAGGACTTCGAATTTATTCATTTTACTATTTTCTATTTACTATTGACTATTTGCTATTTTTCAATAATCAATAGTCAATAATCAATAGTCAATATTTTCGAGCCGGGGTAGTAATGGTAAAGTATCTGGCTCGCGGTCTTACCTTCTCTTGCCATTCCTTGAGCACCGCACTGGCACATTCCTACGCCGTGGCCATAACCTCTGCCTGATAGAAATGCCCATTTATCGCCCCATCTTATGATTTTGCAGATTGTGCTTCTTAATTTTCGGCCGGTTGGGTCGATTGTTAGTCGTAAGTCCTCAGCTTTTAAGAAATCGCTTTTACCGGTTGAGCCGAGGAGCTTAACTTTGGTTAATCGAGAAAATTCTCCATAATTACTTTGCGCTGCAGTACTGATGTTTGTGATTTCTCCGAGCCGCTTTAACCTGGAATATCTTTGTAATAGCTTAGCTGTAACATAGGCCTTATCGAATTGAATCATAGGCCAGAAGAAGAATCTATGTTTTGCGACATCCTTACAATAAGGGCAGGGAACGCCGATTAGTGGTTCATAGGAATCGCCGAATACATTTATGCTATTTTCGGTATGGCCGGCACAGGTTGAACTGTAGTAGGCAGGAAAGATATCTTCGGTGCCGCCAGCTTGTTTACAGACCAAAACCTGGCCTTTTGTTTGATTGATGGCATTCCAGGTTTGAGCTGACTCAGCGCTGACGCCGCGGTAAACCTGGTGTGCCGCTGTTTTTCTCATATCCCAGGCGCGATTGTCGCCGAATCGCTTTTTGGTGTACAGACAATAGGTTCTTGCGGCTATTGCCTGAGCTTTGAGTGCCGCCGGTTCCCAGTAGTTAGGCATCTCGGCACCTACTACACCGGCTAAATAGGGCTCAAGCGGAATCAGGTTAATCGCATCGAAAGAGCTGCCGTCAGGATCGATTATGAGCTTTAATTTGCCACGATACTCATTGCCGTTCAGGCTGAAGATGTGCGGGTCATCGGGAAAAATGATTATCTCATCATCCGGGAAGAGCTCTCTTGCAATAGTAATTCTGCCGTTAGTTAATTTGATATTTATTGGTACATTTATTTGGTCGAAGCGGGCTCTTGTAATCTGTATTTGTGGGTCGGAATTCTCGTTAGTAACTGTAAACGGTGAGGGGGTCTTCAGCGTGCAGGCCGTAACATTGTCGTCGAGTAAAACTCTTACCCAAAACTGTGGTTCGATATCCATCTGGGGAGTAGGTATGGTTAGCTGTCTTGCCTTACATCCGCCGAGGATTGTCAGCAGCCACAGACTCCAGACCCACAGACCCGAGACCCAGTTCTTGTATCTTGAGTCTTGTGTCTTGAGTCTTGTCTCTGGCTTCTGTTTAGTCCAAGTTTCGCAGGGATAATTCAAGATTTCCAAGGGCTTTTTTGATTTCGTTTAGGCTTGTTACGCCGAAGTTCTTAACGCCGAGAAGTTCGGCCTCTGTTCTGCATGTCAATTCACCGATCGTGCAAATATTGAGCTTTTGCAGGCACTTTCGAGCACGCACCGACAATTGTAGGTCATCTACAGATTTGTTCATAAGTCCCTCCTCCCGGCCCGAAGCAACAGTACGGTCAGAGGTTTCTACCGAAGAGAACTGCTTTTCCTCCAGAGACATGCCAAGAAGCAATCCTTTTGGTTCGAGAATGGACTTGATTTCTCTAAGGGAGGTTTCACCAAAGTTTTTATAAGATAACAGCTCTGCCTCGGTAATATTTAGAAGATCGCCGAGTGTATCGATTTTCATTTTTTTGAGGCAGTTTCTACTGCGTACCGACAGCTCAAAATCAGAGATTGGAGTTTCGAGGATTTGGTTTTTGTGGCTCTTTTTCTTCTCTTTTTCCTCGTCATAGAACATTGTTTTTGAGCTTTCGATATCTTTTTTGAACAGAATTGCTCTTTGATGATTCGGATGAGTCTCCAGGACGGCGTCGACACATTGAGCTGCTTTTTCGAACCGGCTGCTGTCTTCATAAAGCACAGCCAAATTCAGCAGCGCACTTACATAAACCGGCGAGCTCGAAGCAATCTGCCTGTAGTAGTCCATGGCTGCTTCTTCATCCCCGGATAAATCACACCGAAAGGCCAGGTGGAAAAGGGCTCTTTGATGGTTCGGGGATAATTCCAAAGCTATTTTGTAATTGTCCATTGCCTGTTCGTAAAGACCCTGGGCTTCCTGAAGACGGGCAAGCTGATAGTGATATTCAGCACTCACATTTTCAAAATTCGCGCAAGCTTTAAGCTCCTTCGCCGCAGCGTCGAAATCTCTTGAATAGCGATATGTGGCGGCTTTTTCCAAAGTTACGGTTAATGTGTCGGCCTCGTAATTAAGACTGTTCTGCAGGTTTTCGATTGCTTCGTCGAATTTGCCCATTCGGCGAAGTGCAAAGGCCAGGTATAGGAATTTTTCTTTGCAGTCCTTTGCTTTTTGAAGATTCTCGGCTGCTTCTGCATTTCTTCCAAGGATATAAAGACCGATCCCTGTAGCCAGGCAGGCCTTTTGCCCTGTCCTGGACATGTTTGCCTCTACCTGTTCAGAGAAAACCATCTGATTGCTTTCACTGGAATGGACGAACTCCGAGAGTTTCTTAATTTCATCCATTGATGGTAACTCATCGGCAAATAAATTAATTTCCGGCTCTGTAGTTGGTTTCATACTAATTTTCTCCTGCAACTTTTTTGTTTGTATTGATCCTTACTATTATCATCTCTGAAAGCGCATATCTTGTCATTCTGAGCGAAGCGAAGAACCCATTTTATCCAAATCAATCTTATACGAAAGTTATTATTGTAAGGCTAAGGACAAGATTTGCAATAGATTTTTTCAGTCGGTATGGTTGTGTAATCCGTATCGGGCTCGAAACAAATCCGCACGAAGCGGCGGCAGCTAAATGACAAGATTTCAAAATCCGTGCATGCCCCTGCTTGCACAGGGGTAGACTTTTCCCCGCGAAAGCGGGGAGCAGGTATTCAAAAACAACACTCAGGACCTGAAGACTTTAGTCTTGAGTCTTGTGTCTGTGGTCTTTGTTGTCTTACTTGCGAGGCAGTTTTGCCCGCCACTTAACTGCTTCTTCCGGCTTGCCCCAGGCCTCGTAGAGTTCGATAAGGTTGTTGATGGATTCTACCGTGTCTGAATGCTTATCGCTGAGTTTAAGGCGGCTG